>Ga0265595_1002344_pt1 | contig 12985 bp, 7 predicted proteins | sample saktaG_15_FD_190148 | JGI IMG/M metagenome (GOLD analysis project Ga0265595, IMG submission 190148) | Saline water microbial communities from Sakinaw Lake, British Columbia, Canada - sak_2013_06_06_50m | ecosystem: Environmental > Aquatic > Non-marine Saline and Alkaline > Saline ... | reverse complement strand
GCGTGGAGCCGCCAAAGGCGCTCTTGCTGATGACCACCGGCTCGTCAAAATGGTCGCCCATCATGGATGCAAACATGTAATCTCCCCCGCCGCGATACGAACCCATCCCCATCGTCACGGGGCCATGAACGCCGGCGTTTTGCTCCTCCCAGTTGAAGAAGACATCGTCGCGGACGATCCACTTGCCGTCTTTGCGGAGAGATCCGTACAAGTCTTTGACGGAGTCCTTGATGGCCGGATCGGCAAGTTGTGCGTCCGCGATCGCGTTGGGGGCCTTGCCCCGAGCATTGGACTGGCCGGCGTAGATGAAGACCTTGTACGTTCTGCCGTCGTCCGCGGCCCGCACGGCCGAGGCGGCGCCCAACAACGCGATGATTGTCGCTCCCAGTACCGCGGAGAACGCGTGCTTCTTCATGGATGACGCTCCTGTAGGACGTGTGACTGCTCTGACGCGCCAACGGCAACATCGGCAAGCGGCCTTCGTATGCCTCTCGCCGCATCGTTGCTCGACGGATTCCGTGTATCGCTTTTGCCTTGCGGTCCAATAGCTTCAACGCAAAGCAAACGGCAACGGGCCTGCCCAATGGTGCCAAAAAGCATCGTCCTGTCGTGGTTTCGGCCCGCCAGGCTACCGCGCTGTCAGGTCCATCGCGTCCCACGTAAACCAGCCGTCGTTGCTTACCCGCACTTCCAGCTCGTTGGCGCCGGCCTTAAGCGTGCCGGCTGGCAGATCGATCCGGGCCGTCGCCGGCATCGCCAGGTGGGCTGGGTCGCTGTCCTGAATGCCCAGGCCCTTCGGCAGCGTCAAGACCGACTTATGCCCGTTCAGCGTGACGGCGACCTCCGCCCGGACGGCCGACTGGTCGGCCGTGTGCAGCCGTAACGTCGCCCCGCCGGACGCCGCGCCGTACTCGACCTCGAACCGCAGCCGAACCGTCGCCTCGCCCTTCAACTGCCAGGGCACGCGGTTCGCCTCCGGCCGGGCCCCGTCCAACACGACACCGGCCGGGCTGCCAAGGCGGCCCGGGTCATCGTACCCGGCGAACTCGCGGCACATTGCGTCCCGCCGGCCCAGAGCCAGCAGCAGGCCACCTCCAGGCTCAATCACCTTGTCGTCGGCGTTGAAGGCGGTGATCCGCCAGCCTGTCTGGATCAGGCTCAGTTCGTCGGGCCTGCCTGTCGCCCGGATCGTGATGGTACGGCTCTGGCCCGGCGGGATGAAACAGTGGTTGTTGTCGATGAATAGATCGGTGCGATATTCGATCAGCGGATGGGGCTCGCAGAAGAGCGATGTCATTGGCCCGTTGTTAGTTACGACCAGATCCAGTATCTCCTGGCCGGCCTCGGTGCGAGCCGGCTTGGCCGTCACGTTCAGGCTCGTGGGTGTGACGGGCATGGCCCGCCCGGCCTGATCTTTCGCCGCGGACACGTCGTCCTCCCGGTCGGGCCGGCGGCTTCTCAGCAGCCCGCCAAGCGGACCCTGCATGCTCTTGGCGCCGAAGACGTGAATCCGCTCGACCAGCAGCCGGCCGGCGCTGTCGAAAAGCTGCATCTCCACAAACACCGGACCGAGGGCGGTCGGCTTGGGCGGCGTCAGGTGGACCGCCCGCAGCTTCCTGGCCTCGATGGGCTCAATGTCGGCCGTGCCCTGCTCGTCGGCGAACTTCTTGCCGCGCCGGTCGCGGGCCAACAGCCGCCACTTCAAGCCCCTGGCCGCTTCGGGCGCGTCGCTGGCGATCCAGACCTCGAAGTCGATCCCGGCCGCCGGGTCGTACAGGATGCTGTCGTACTTCAGGCTCAGGCTGATCGTGGCCAGGGCCTGCCGGAAGAAGTCGTAGTTCATGAGCGGCCGGCCGTCGTGATCCACCAGATAGCTGCCGGCGCCGTTGGGCCAGGGCTCGTTGAAGTCCCACGTGGTCAGCCCGCCGATGTGTCTGCCCTTGCGGCGGAGTGCGTCGATGGCGTACCGGAGGCCCTCGGCCCCGTAGAACTGCCCGGCCCGGACCATTTCCTCCAGGGACACCAGCGGCCCGAAGACGGCCTCCACAAAACCCTTTCGCAACCAGAAGTCCGCCGCGAAGACCGCCTGCACGATATTCTTGCGGATCTGGATGGGCTCTTCCGTACCGATGACTGGCCATTGCGATTTGGGGGGAATCGTGCGATGCCAGACCTCGAGGTTGGCCGGCGAGGCGGAACCGAACTCGCCGTAACGCATCGTGGATCGCTCGTCGTAGAGCGGGCAGGCCTTGTGCAGGTCGAAGTCCCAGGGGCCGTGCTTGGCGCCGGTATCGGGGCAGGTCGCCCGAAACATCCGGCCGTCCTCCTCGGCCGCGATCCGCTGAAGCAGTTGCAGGGCGGGGTGGATGGTCAGGGAATTCCACGGCATCTCATTGCCGCCGTCAAACTCAATGATCGAAGGGTGATTTCGCACCTGCCGGAAGATGTTCCGCACGGTCGACTCGAGGTTCTCCAGGAACACGTCATCCTTGTCGGGATTGGTGTTGGCCAGGGGCAACTCCTGGACCAGCATGATCCCGAGTTCGTCGGCCAGGTCGTAGGCCTCGTCGTGCAAGATCACTCCGCCACCCCAGAGCCGCAGCGTGTTGACGCCCGCCTCCTTGGCTCGCCGAAGCAGAGATAGCGTTCGCTCCGCCATTCGCCCAAAGAGCAGGTCCGGGGGGATCAGGTTCGAGCCGATCGTGCGCACCGGCCGGCCGTTGACGATCAACTGGTAGCGGCTGACGAAATCGGCCGGCGCGCCCTCCGTATGCACCCATCGAATGTCCCGGACGCCGAATCGAGTTCGGCGCTCGTCGAGGGCCGCCCCGGCCTCGGCAGGCTGGAGTTCGACAGAGAGGCCGTAGAGCGGCTGGGCGCCATGGCCGTTCGGCCACCACAACTCGGGCCGGTCTAGCGCTATCTCCGCCTTGACGACGTTCCGGCCCTTCTTCAGCGGGGCCGGGACGGCCGCGTTAGCCAGCCGTCCCGCCCGGTCTATCCTGAACAGGGTCCTGGCGGGCAGGTCCGCCTTGCTGTCGATCTCGAGCGTGACGGTGACGGTGGCCTTTGTGTGGTCCTCGCTTAGCGCGGTCTGCACGCGGACCCAATCAATCCGCGCCGGCCCAGTGGCCTCCAGCCGCACGCCCTTCCAGATTCCCAGGGTCCAGATGTTCACGCCCCAGTCCCAGCCCCAGTTCGTGGGGCTCTTGAGATCCTTTAGCGTTGTGGCCGTAAGATGCACGCCGCGGAGGAAATGCGTCTCACCTCCACCCACGCCCTTGCCGTCCGTGAGAACCACAAGCGGTGCGATGGCTTCGGGTATCCTGGTGATCCTGACCGCCAGGCGGCTGACCTTGCCCGGCTCGGCCAGGTCCGTCACGTCGAACCAGAAGCGGCGGAACATGCCGGCGTTGTCCCCGACCTTCCTGCCGTTGAGCCAGACCTCGCACTCGTGGTCCACGCCGTCGAAGACCAGTGTCAGGTGTTTGCCCCTGAAAGACTCGAGCACCGTGAAATCCCTGCGATACCACCAGTCCTTCTTCGCCACGTCATGGAGCCGTTCGTCGCCGGCGCCGTACCAGATGGGCCTGAGCCGATGGGCCGCCTCCAGGTCGGACTGGACGTTGCCCGGCACGGCCGCGGGAACCCAGTCGGGCCCGGACGGATCGGCCTCGGCCAGGCCGCGATCCGCGCCTTTGCCGTCGGGATCGTCGTGCAGCCACCATCCGGAGCCGCTCAGGGACAGCGCGCGATCGGCATCGCCGCCGGGGCCGCCCCCGGCCGCCGAAGCCAAGCCCGGCGCGCCGCCGACTGCCTGCGAGCCCGCACAGCCGGCGAAGAAGGCCCCTGCCACCCCTGCTCCGCACCCGCCCGCGAGCTTCATGAACTGCCGTCTGCTCATCTTCGCCATCCTTGCGGCTCCTGATTGCGGCTACTTGGAATTGTTCTTGAGGCGGCGCCGGATCATCGCGTCGATGCCGTCCAGCGGCAAGGCGGCGCTGGCCAGGTAGTTCGGCAGATGATGCGTCTGGCCGAGGATCCACTCGCAGGCGCCGTGACGCTGGAAGCTCGTCACCATGTCGATGACGGTCTGGTCCGCCAGCTTCGGCGCCGCCAGGTCCAGCGTGTAGACGAACCACCCCGTCGGCGTGGCCCAGTAGCCGCCGTTCTGGTAGGTGTCCTTCCTGCACCCCGCCTCCCAGTACTGGCCGCCGGGCAGGTGGCGGATCTGGCCTTCCTGGACGATCTCGGCGTAGTGTTCCTTGAAGTACGCGGCGACCGCCTTCGCCTGCGCGGCCGAGGCGACATCCAGATAGACCGCGAAGGCCGAGCCCCAGATATCCGGCTGGCGGCACTGGACAGTGGCCGCGTCGAACAGCCCGACCTTCTCGTTCCAGAACACCTTGCGGATGCTCTGCGACACGGCCTCCGCCTGGGCCTGCCAGTGCTCAGCGTCCTTCTTGCGATCCAGGGCGGTCAAAAGCTGCGACAACTGCCGGCTCGCCTGGACGTACAGCAGCGAGCAGAACAGGACGTCCCCCTGCTTGCGAATGGTGTCGGTGAAGCCGTACGGGCAGCGATCCCATCCGCCCGGCTTGATGTGGACCAGGCCGGTCTGCTCGTTGCGGGGCGCGGCATTCATCGTCTTGATCAGCGGCTCGATGATCGACGCGAGATGCCTGGTGTCCCTGGTCCTTTGGAACGCGTGGAATGCCACGCCCACCGTGAACTGCGGGCCGTCGGCCACAGGGTTTTCGCCCATCCTGCCCCCGCCGGGCTTATAGATGAGCGTGCCGTCGAACTTGATGCAGTCGAGTCCAGCGCCGTCGGGCGAGATTCCGCCCACGAACAGGTTGCACGCGGCGATGAGCTCCTTATCGGAGTACGATCCGATCGACCCCTCGAGCGTGTACCCGTAATCTCTCAGCCAGAACGCCTCGTAGCCGATGCCCACCTGCGGCGGAAAGGCGGCTGTGCCGTCCTTCATCTTTCGCTCGCTTGCGCGGATGATGCGGTGGGCCTCCTTTCTCAGCCAGTTGACGGCCTCATCGAGGCTGCGCGGGGCCGGCTGGGCGTTTGGCGCCGGCTCGGCGGCCCGGGCCGACGACGTCAGCAGGACGGCCGTTGCGAGCAGTGCAAGCATTCTCATGGCGTCATGCACCTCCATCAGGGCGGGCAGGCGCAGCCCCCCGCGCAGCAGTATTCCACCATCCGCATGGGCGGCTCATTTCTTCGCGGCGACGGCCGTCTTGGCCCGGTCCGGCCGATACTTGTAGTCCGGCCAGAGCGGGCAGTTCAGGTCGATCCAGCACTTGACGCGGCGCATTTCCTCGGTGGTCAACTTCACGTCGTGGTGTCCGGCGTCTAGCACCTTGAAGAGCTTGCTCTTGAGCGTGCCGAACGAGGCCGGCGGCGCCAGGTCGTGCTCCTGGCCCCACTGGCAGTTGAAGTAGTGAACCCAGCCCTTGCTGATGACCGTGCGATACGACGCCGGCACGAGGTCCGCGTCCAGCTTGCCGGTCAGGTCGATCTTTTCCTTGTCGTTGCCGTTGTGGCACGAGACGCACTTGGCGTCCCAGACCGGCTGGACGACCTTCTCGTACGAGAAGGGCCCGACTCCCCAGGGCGGGGCTTGGGGGAAGCTCGGCTCGCGTTTGGCGGCCGAGGGGGATGCAATCGGCGGCGTCTGCGTGCGGCTCTCGTGGCAGCCGATGCAGCCGCGCCTCTCGCCGGGGTGCAGTTGGACGACGCTGCGCATCCGCTGGAGCTCGTTGAAGTCCTTGTCCAGGGCCTCGAAGTAGAGCACCTTTCCGGCCGACGCGTAGAAGCTGGCCGAGCCGTCGGCGTCCACCGGCACGATGCCGTGTGTCGCCATGGCGACGTAGGTGGGCCAGCCGAAAGGCCCGCTGACCTTGTGGGTGGGCGTGCAGTAGTAGTCCATGAACGGCGGGTGGTCGTTCTGGTACTGCCCGTCGGGCAGCCTGGCCAGGTCGCTGCGGACCTCCTCGCAGATGCGGATGTACTTGACCTGCCCGCGCTGGATCGTAGGCTCGATGCCCCGGTAGACGTCCGCCATCACGAACTGCCCCATGTCGCCCTCGTTCGGCTCGAAATCGGAAATCACCGGCGGCGGGTCGGTCTTCATGAAGGGCGTCGGGCACATGCTGCCGATCGACGGGTCGAGATAGAGCATCTCCCGGTTGCCGTAGCGGTCGATCACGCACAGCCCGAACTTGTCATAGGGCGCGTGGCTGCACAGGATGTAATCCCTGCTGACCGGCACCGGATCGCGGAAGCACTCGATCCCCGCCCAGCTCATGTGGTAGTGAGGCGGCACGTCCGGCGTGATGCTCTTGATCGCGTCGGGGTTGAACGGGCCCTTGGTCATGTCCAGAAGCGCGATCGGGCCGTTCAGGTCGCCCCCGTGCGCCACTAGCGTGCAGGAGATCTCCGACGTGCCGGGGACCTCCCGGCCGTTGGCGTAGCAGTTCCGCGTGTCGTTGCCGTAGATCAGCTCCGGGTGCGTGCCGTCGGGGCGGATCGCCCATAGCGTGTGGCCGAAGTCCGCGCCCTTGTCGATGTACTCGCTGCGCATCCAGATGATCCGCCCGTCGCGCATCAGCGCGGGGGTCCACTCGCTGACGTTGGCGAAGGACAGCGGGCGTATGTTGCTGCCGTCGGCCTCCATGCGGAACAGCACGAACCCCTGCGGCCGCCAGCAGAGGAACCGCATCTTGCAGCGGGTCGACATGAAGGCGATTCCGCCGTCCGGCAGCGGGCAGGGGAAGTAATCGTGGAACGGCCCGTCGGTCAGTTGGCTGATGTTCCGGCCGTCGCGGTCCATGACCATCAGGTGGAAATAATCGGCCTTCGTCTTGCGATACGCGAAGTAGATCCTGCCCAGGTCGAACGTGGCGACGGGATTCCTGGCGATGCCCGCCCCGGAATCAAACAGCGAATCGAGTTTGGCGTCTTCGGGCGATAGCCGCCCGTCCTTGCGCGGAATGTTCAGGATGCACACCGCCCCGCCGGGGCCGCCGGCGGCATCGAGGATCACGCTGTAGTTGTGCGAGGGCATGAACGGCTGGCGTTTGACGAAGAGGATCTTCGTCAGCGGCGAGAGGTCCATGTCGCGGAACATCAGTTGCCGCTTGGCCGCGCGGGCCTCGAAGAACAGCTCGCCCGCGGCGTTGGCGTCCTTGGCCGCGCCCAGGCGGCCCTGCATGTCCGCCAGCCTGGCCCGCTCGTCCTTGACGGTCAGTCTGCGGGCGGCGAAACGGTCGACCATGTCCGAGTACTGCTTCAGCACGCGCACGGTGGGATCGGACGAATCGATCCGGGCCGCCATGCGGGCCTCGCACAGGTACGCGTAGCGGAGCGTGTCGCCGCCGCTAAGGGCATCGTTGATGGCGGCGTCCGACGTGTCCAGCGGGCCGACCTTCTCCGGCCCATGCCCCGGCCGGGGCGGGGGCGCGTTGTCCGCCTTGACGCTGCGAACCGTCGTCCACTTCTTGCCGTCCAGCGAAAGCTGGATGTCGAAATCCACCAGCACGCGGTCGGCGTATCCGCCCGTCCGGTCGCGCGAGAAGACGATCTGGCTGACGCTGGCCGGCTGGGGCAGCTCGATCTGCGCCCACTCGCCGGAAGTTCCGGCCGGGATCCAACTGTAGCTGTTGCCGTACCGCCCGTCGTTGAGGTGGGCAATCTGGTGGGCGGCGTACCCGCCCAGGCACGACGACGCCGTCACCTTGGAGCCCTTGGATGCCAGGGCCAGGTTCTCCTTGCCGTCGGGGCCGTAGACCTCCAACTCGTCGATGCACGGCTGGTTGCCGTTGCTAGCGCGGATGACCACGCGAACGAACCCTGCCTGAGCGGTCGGGAATTCGAAGGCGTTCGGCTTGCCCGCGTAGACGGTGATGTCCTTGGCTGGCGCCTGGGACGCAACACATAACAGCGTGACACAGAACAAGAGGATGCAGGCTGATCTGGCCATTAGAACTCTCCTTTCCAATGCCGAGGAAGCCGGCAGTTTCCGGCCCAGCCGGGATATGATCGCCGCTCGATATCGAATACCCTAATCATATCCTCAACACTCTCACAGGCAAACGACTCATCGCGACGTCAGGGCAACGGCTCCGTGGGGCGGAGCGACTGTCACTTACTCTGATTCTTCAGCAGCTCCAGCATCGTCTCGGCGATCTTCTTGCCGATGCGGGTGTACCAGATCGGGCTGCCGTGGTAGTGGTAGCCGTCGTCTCCGGCGCATTCCTTCAGCTCTTCCTTGTTGCGCTCCCGCGCCGCGGGGTCCTTCTCCGTCATCAGGCGCTCGGCTTGGGTGTCCAGCAGGGCGTTCCTGTCCTTGCCCTCCATGTTGGACTGCCCGGCAAGGGTGAACACCTTCACCTTCCCGTCAGCCGCCTGGCTGCCGGCGGGGGAGCCGAGCGGCGCCACCACCAACATGGCGGACATGATGAGAAAAGGAAGCTGCGACGTTTGATCATAGCCATCTCCTTCTCGCTGTCAGACTTGTCACGAGAAACCATCGCCGGTTGGCACGTTGCCGACCAGTCGAGAACCGAACATCCTACGCCAAGTACATTGCCTGTGAATTGAAAGGTATTCGTCTTTGGCGTCCACTTTGAGTTCGCCTCAGGCTGCAAGATCAAACCCCTATACAGGCTGGTGGTATCGGCTGAATGTCGGGAAATCGGCGATGTCTGATGGGCCGTTTGCTTGCAGTTCCGTGGCAGGGGCCTATATTGGGAAAGCGATTCTGTGCTGGCAGGCGGGAGGGATCCAGGGAGAGGGCCATCCGAGCCCTTGGCAGCCAGGCCGAGAGCGTCTATGATGGCAACTTGGGCCAGAGAGACGACGTGCAGGACGGCGGATTTGACGTTCTTGGCCCATCCGGAAGGCAACGGGATGTCTGGCAAAGGCTGATCAGACAATGGTAGGCCTCCTGAGCCTCATTACTTTTGATGAGGCCATAGCTTACCACCTGAGTCTGTTGCATCAAGACCCCCAAGTCTGTTCGGGAAGTGTGCGGGCAGAAAAACGCTGGACCAACTCAGGGACACCGTAACGCGAATATGGATTCAGGGTTAGTGGATATATGGCAGCAGTGTTTATGGGCGAGGGTATAGTAGGCCGTTGGAGTTGGCTTCCTCTCGCTTCAGGGCCTTTGGCCTGCTGTGTGGCAACTGCGGTTCTTTTCAGAAGGAGAACGAGCATGGGGTGTAACACTAGACGTGAGTTTCTGGCCGGTGCGACGATGCTTGGCGCGGGTGCGGCTGCGGCCCTTGGGCCGAGTGGGGCGAATTTGAGCAGGGCGGCGGCCAGCGAGCTGGCGGATAAGACCCCGACGCTGCCCCAGGCGCCTGAGCCCGAGCCGCGAAAGGACTCCAACCCGGTTCGGTTCGTGCTGATCGGCTGCGGCGGGCGCGGGCGGGTGGACGCGTTCAACCTGATCGGCATGGGCGGGCGGTGCGTGGGGCTTTGCGACGTGAAGGACTCCAACCGCAAGTATGTGGGGGACTTCCTCGACCGCTATCACAAGACCGGAGACCTGCCGCAATACAAGTACCCCGAGCAGGTCTTCGAACAGAAGGGCGTCGACGCGGTCATTATCGCCACGCCGGATCACTGGCACGCGCCGCTGGCGATCCAGGCCTGCCAGGCCGGAAAGGACGTCTACGTCGAAAAACCGCACAGCCAGAACATATGGGAGAGCTATCGGCTGATCGACGCGGCCCGCAAGTATAAGCGCGTGGTGCAGGTCGGCACGCAGAACCGTTCGGCCCCGTATAACCAAAAGGCGCGGGAGTACGTCGCGGCCGGGAAAATAGGCCCGACATACCTGGTGAAGGTGTACAACCTCAAGTCCGGCGGGTCGTTCAGGCTTGGTGCCAAGAGCGCGGCGCCGGCCGACCTGGACTGGGACCGCTGGCTGGGCCCGGCGCCCAGCCGGGATTACTTTGCGTCGGTTTTCGAGCACGGCTGGCACCACTTATGGGACTTTTCCGGCGGCGACCTGTGCGACGACGCCGCCCACCAGACGGACCTTTCGCTTATGATGATGGGCGATCCGGGCATGCCGCGGAGCGTCTGTTCTGCCGGCGGTCGCCTGGCACACAAGGGCGACGACTCGGAGGTGCCGGACCTGCTGATCACGCAGTTCGAGTTCGACGGGTTCGTGCTGACGCTGGAGCACTCGAACTACCCCAAGTACATGACGAAGACCGAATCGACGATCCGGCGGGGCGACAAGTTCCCGTACTGGCTGCAGAATGCCACGCGGATCGAGCTCTACGGCAGCGATCAGATGTTGATGGTGGGGCGGCACGGCGGCGGCTGGCAGGCGACGACGTACCCGTGGCGCGTGCAGGAGCAGATGTTCGGCCGGGTGCCGGACGAGGCGCACATGAGGAACTTCCTGGACTGCGTGGTCAGCCGGGAGCGGGCCAATGCCGACGTCGAGAAGCTTCACCCGAGCGTGTGCATGCTCCACATGGCGAACATCTCACACCGGGTGGGCAACCGGAAACTCAAGTGGGATGCCAAGAGCGAACTGTTCGATGACGCCGAGGCCAACAAGCTTGTCAAGCGGCAGTACCGCAAAGGCTATGAGGTGCCGGATAAGGTTTGATTGCGGACAAAGGAACGAGATATCCCCGCGTCCTCTGCGCAGGATCGTCTTGGTCGGAGTCTGGGACCGATGACAGGGAGACTGAAATGCGTGTGCGCATTCGTCGGCAGGGAAGTTGGTTCGTTTTTGCCATGCTGGGGGTGGCGATGATGGGCGCGGCCGCGGCGTACGGAGGCGAGACGCTCGCGCTGCGGGCGAGGTACAGGCCGGCCGACGCCAACACTCCGGTGGCTTTTAGCCAGCTCCAGTGGCAACCCGCTCAGACAGCCTTGATCGTTTGCGATATGTGGGACAAGCACTGGTGCAAGTCCGCCACGGTCCGCGTGGCGGAACTCGCCCCGCACATCGACGCGTTCTGCAAGGCTGCCCGGAAGATGGGCGTGACGATCGTCCACGCTCCCAGCGATTGCATGAAGCCGTACGCCGACAGCCCGGCCCGGCTGCGAATGACCAGGCTGGCGCCCGACGCCAACGTGCCCAAAGGCATGGGGCAGTGGCTGGGGGCTCTGCCGGGCGAGCCAGCCCAGCCGATAGACGCCAGCGATGGCGGCTGCCCGGACGAGCCGAAGTGCAGAACGTACGGTGCGTGGACCCGGCAGATCGAGACGATATCCATCGACCAGGACAAGGACTTCATCAGCGACCGCGGCGAGGAGGTATGGCGGCTGTTTGAGTCGCGAGGAATCCGAAACGTAATGCTGGTCGGCGTGCATGCGAACATGTGCGTGCTGGGCAGGCCGTTCGGGCTGCGACAGTGGGCCAGGCTCGGCAAGAATGTCGTGCTCGTCCGCGACCTGACGGACACCATGTACAACCCGTCGCGCCCGCCACACGTCAGCCACTTCCGCGGTACGGATCTGCTGGTCAACCACATCGAGCGGTACGTATGCCCGACGATCACCAGCGACCAACTGCTCGGCAACGGCCGGCCGTTCCTGTTCCAGGCTGACCCTCGCCGCGACCTGCTGATCGTCTCGGCGGAGGACGAGTACGAGACCAGCCGGACGCTCCCTGAATTCGCCGAGCGATGCCTCGGCGACGCCTTCCGCATCCATTACGCCATTGGCCAGCCCGCCCGGAGGACGGATATCCCGGGCATCGAGCAGTTGAGCTATGCGGATGTGGCCATGCTGGCTGTGCGGCGCCGTCCGCTGCCGCCGGGCCAAATGGCCGTGGTGCGCAAGTACATCGCGGCGGGCAAGCCGCTGGTCGCCCTGCGCACCGCCAGCCATGCTTTTGGCCCCCGGACCGGCGAGAAGGAAGAAGGGCTGGAGCAATGGTCGGACTTCGACAGCCAGGTCCTGGGCGTCCACTATGGCGGGCATTACGGCAAGACCAGACCCAACGGCCCGGCCACGCTCGTGTGGGTCGAGCCTGAAATGAAAGACCATCCCGTGGTTGCCGGCATCCCGGCCGGGAAACTGACTGTGCGAAGCTGGCTGTACAAGTGCTCGCCGATCAGTCCTGGCACGGAGGTGCTTATGTCGGGTGCGGTTGCCGACCAGAGCGAGCTCCAGCCGGTCACCGTGGCTCGCACGACCTCCGCCAGCGGGAGGGTCGTGTACACCTCTCTCGGCCATCCGGGAGACTTCAAGTTGGACTGGTTCAACCGCATGCTCGCGCAGGCGGTCGATTGGGCGTGCCGGAAGCCTGTCCCCCCGAATAATTCGGTCGCTACGGTACCATAAGGACTTACGGCAGGTTGCCATCTGAAACCTTTCGTGCTATCAGGTCCGCATGAATACCATCATCGACCTCTTCCGGAGCTTCTGGAACTTGCTGGCATGTATCGGCGAGCTTCTCGGTTACGTCCTGCGTTTCGTCAGCGCGTTCTTCCAGACCCGCGCGTCCCTGGCGGCCAGGCTGGTGGCCGCAGAGAGCCAACTGGGCATATGCAGGCGGCGGATCGAGCAGAAGGGCTCTCCAAGGTTCAGGTTCACCGCCGGCTTTCGGCTGCTGTGGGTCGTCCTGTCCAAGTTCTGGGCGCCCTGGCAGGCTGCCGCCCAGTTGATGCAGCCGGCGACGGTCACGGCCTGGCATATCCACTTGAAGGCATTGAAGTATGGGCGCAATCTTTCGTCCAATGACTCCCTCGCCCTGCCGGGACAATCTCCGAACGCCAAGCCGATCTCCCCCAACTTGGGGTTGTCACCCAGGTCGCTGAGCAGGTCGATCCCTGAACCCGCTGCTGTCTCGGGATTGGACACGGGGTTGACCGCTGCGCACATCCTGCAAAAACATCGGAGTCGCGCCCACCACCCAACGGATTGAAGGCAGTCTGGCCCCCTCCACGGGGCATTCCGGCCTCAGGTCAGCCAAGAGAATGTTCAAAATGAT
>Ga0265595_1002336_pt1 | contig 13023 bp, 5 predicted proteins | sample saktaG_15_FD_190148 | JGI IMG/M metagenome (GOLD analysis project Ga0265595, IMG submission 190148) | Saline water microbial communities from Sakinaw Lake, British Columbia, Canada - sak_2013_06_06_50m | ecosystem: Environmental > Aquatic > Non-marine Saline and Alkaline > Saline ... | reverse complement strand
CATTGGTCCCATCCCAGGCGACACGGTGGAGCCCACCCGAAACCGTTTCATCATCCACGAGCAATTTGATCGACTCGCCCCGAATATCATAAATTTTGAAGGAAACGTTCGCGGCCTGATCCAGAAAGTAGCTGATCGTGGTAGCGTTATTAAAGGGATTGGGGAAATTCTGATCGAGTGTAAACCTCACCGGATCATCGACTGTCCCCGAATTACCCTCATTCATAAAGTGCGTTAGCATGAACTCGACATTACTGCGCAGCTGTTCGGAATTGTAGCGATACGGTCTGCCGCTGATAAATACAAATTGTCCCCCGTTACTGCGATATTCCCCGCCTTCCGCCGGATCACGCCAGATCCCAATCCCGCCCGATGTCTCTTGCTCCATGAACAGGAGCGTGCTTTCATCTCCAATCGAACCGATATCAAACATGGCATTGGAGGATTGGCTACCGGATAATGGGATATCGATCAGGCCCGAATGGGTGGCCACGCAATTGTATATCGTTAAGTCCGGAGCTCCTGTCCAATCAATACCCAGATATTCCCGGAGCTCGGAATCGATGAAATTCTGTCCCCTGCGGGTCATAAGCAGCAGGTTACCGCCGGCTTCAAGGTAAGGCAGTATGGACGTCTGTTGCCAGGAGCCAAGATCACCGCCATAATCATTGCCGACCCAGATCACCGTCGAAAACTGGCCGAGAACATCCGCCGGGATGCTTCCGTACCCGAGCGGCGCCGGCAGAGTCGACGGATATCCGCCCGGGGAGGGAAAAAAGCAGTCCCAGAACGAAATTGAAAAATCGCCCCAGAATGCGCGGTTTTCATAACTGTCTCGAATCTCCTCACCGTAAACATCGAATAGAACGCCGTTCACCAGCAATATGCCCCGATCAAATGTTGGATTCCCGATCCTTTCCGGCCTGAGCTTAAGAATCCAGTTATTCTTATCAAGCTCCAGGTTCAACGGCTCGGACGATACTCTGAATTGAAACGATTGTGTCGACAGACTGTCCCGGACGACAAAGATTGTCTCGCCGGCGGCGGTGGTCAGCGTGACATCGATCGGCATCCAGAACACATAATTGCTCTGCTCCTGCCGGATTTCGAGATTTATTTCGTAGCCTTGCCCATTCGCGATCGAATTCCAGGAATAGGCATAGCGCGGATAATATTCTTCATGAATCCATTGATAGAAAAATTTATCCAGATTCATCCCGGAGACCTGTTCACAGATGGCCTGAAATTCTTGCGTCGTCGCCGTGCCGTATTTATTCGGCGCCGAAGCGTAATACGCCTTCAGGATCGCGAAAAAGTCCTCGTCACCGACTACATGCCGCAACATGTGCAATATCCAGGAACCCTTCACATAGCTGAGTCCGCTATCGAATATATCTTCGTTTTCCGGGTCCTCGACATAGACAGTACCAGGTCCCAAATAGAGTTGATACATCACCTGATACTCGCTCGCCGTAAAAGGCGGATAGCTATATTCATACCATAACGCTTCGCAATAAGATGCAAATCCTTCGTTGAGCCAGATATGGTGGAAACTGTCGCAGGTGATCATATCGCCCCACCATTGATGCGCGATTTCGTGGGCAAACAGTCCTTCATTCCAGCTGCCGTAACTCGTGCAGGTCTGGTGTTCCATCCCTCCGCCCCATGGAAAATCGGCCTGCCCGTATTTCTCATCCACGAAGGGGTACTCGCCAAATAGATCGGCATAGCAGGCCAGCATATCTTTCACGAGGTCGTTTATCCCCTCAAAGATTTCGTAGTTGCCCGGAAAACTGTAAAAGTAGATGGGCATTGTGCTATGGCCGCCGTTGTAAACATACTGATCATAATGCACTTCATAGGGGTGAATCGCCAATGAAACCAAGTAAGTCGCGATCGGGTATTTTTCGTGCCACCAGTAGGTCGTCCGGTTTCCGTTCACTTCCGTCTGCCGTAACGATCCGTTCGAAGCGACAATCAGGTTTGAGGGAACGGTTACCCGGATATCCATGGAATCCGGTTTATCCGACGGCACATCCTTACAGGGCCACCAGGCCCGCGCTCCGAAAACCGAACTCAGCGTCCAGATCATCGGCTCGCCATCATGCACATCAAAATTGAAAGATCCGTACGGCGACTGCTGGGGGTGCCCGTCATACCTGATCGTAATTTGGAACTGCTCGCCCTGATTATAGGCTCGTTCCAGGTGGATCGTGAGAAGATCGTTCTGCCGGTTAAAAGCGAGCGCCTCATCCGGAGCAGCGGAAGAGTGAATGCCGGTGATAGTCATTCCGTCCCAGAAGTTCAATTCCACCCGATCCAGCGTCGGGGCTGTCACCTCTGCAACAAGTTCTGCAATGCCGGTCAGATGGGCGGTGGCCGGATCGGGAGCCAGATCGAGGGCATAGTACCTGATATCGAACTGTTCCTGATTTGTGGTAATCTGCTGCTGGCATTCCAGCATCCGTCGGTAGTGATTGGTTTTTCGTGAGAGCATCTCTTCCCGAAAGCCGACGTCGATCTTCGGCAATTGCGCACCCGACAAACTGGACGACAGTAAAAGCAAACTGATAAGCGTGTATTTTTTCATGTAATCTCGCATATTTACTTTTTCGCAATTCTTGAAGAATGATTGCCCGGCTTCCCGCAGAAGCGCGACTTCTGACAATGAATTGCTAAATGTTTACCGGTGGAATGATACTCGGGTGCGTGAGATGCAAAAACAGCAATCGACGGCCAATGCGGTCGCATAGAACACCCCTCTGTTGTCTGATTTCCCCTTTAGGGTACCCCGGCAGATCGGTTCCCCAAATTCCCCGGAGAAATCCAGCCTAACTCAATTTTAAAAACCGCCTTGCGCGCTGCCCCCCATTTTTATATAAGTCACCCCTTTGAATAATAATAAGAAATCCGCCTCGGATTGCCAAACAAATTTTATTCCGCGCGGACGAGCAGACAAATTCGCGCGGAATGGCCGAAACAAGGAAGTGATCACCGGGACTTGCAAATTAGACCCGGAATGATTAAAATAAAATTAATAATTGGAAATTAGCATAATGGGTTTAATAGTTTGTCTATCGATAAAATATCGGGTTTTCGGATTAAGCAACTTTCTGAAAAAGTCACTGTGCCGTGTGAAATGAAATCCGATTTTATCAACATCAAACCGGTGACCAAAAGACCGGAACATAAAGGAGAAGAACGATGAGTAAAAAGAACACTTTGACGACGGCAGCCGGTATTCCGGTTCCCGACAATCAGACATCCCTCACGGCAGGAAAACGCGGGCCGACCTTGCTTCAGGATCATTATCTGGTCGAGAAATTGGCCCACTTCAACCGCGAGCGCATACCGGAGCGTGTTGTCCACGCCAAGGCGGCTGGCGCGCACGGCATCCTGACCGTTACGCAGGACATTACGATGTACACCAAAGCCAAGCTGTTCTCAAAGGTTGGCAAGCAGTCCGAGATGTTCGGCCGCTTCTCAACTGTGGCGGGCGAGAAAGGATCAGCCGACACGGTGCGGGATGTAAGGGGCTTCGCGCTGAAATTCTACACCGAGGAGGGCAACTGGGACATGGTGGGAAACAACACGCCCGTATTTTTCATACGCGACGCCATCAAGTTCCCGGATTTCATTCACACCCAGAAGCGCGATCCGCAAACCAACATCAAGGACGACACTGCCCAATGGGACTTCTGGTCACAAGTTCCGGAATCGCTCCACCAATTGACCATCCTGTTCTCGGATCGTGGTATCCCGCTGGGAATCCCTTACATGAACGGCTACGGGAGTCACACCTATAGCTTCATCAACGCCGAGGACGAGCGGTTCTGGGTCAAGTTTCATTTCAAGACCCGGCAGGGCATCCGGTGTATGCCGGCGGCGGAGGCGGACCGGCTCGCCGGCACAGACCCGGACTATCATACGCGCCAGTTATTCGAGATGATCGAGCGGGGAGATCACCCCAAGTGGACTTTCTACGTTCAGGTCATGCCCGAAAAAGATGCAGAGACCTACCGTTGGAACCCTTTCGATCTGACCAAAATATGGCCGCACGGGAACTATCCTCTGATCGAGGTGGGTGTAATGGAGCTTAACCGCAATCCACTGAACTACTACGCGGAAGTTGAGCAGGCCGCCTTCTCGCCGGCGAACGTCGTGCCGGGAATATCCTTCTCGCCCTGCAAGATGCTCCAGGCGCGCATCTTCGCCTACGCTGACGCGCACCGCTACCGCCTGGGCGCGAACTTCGAGCGTCTCCCAATCAATGCGCCCCATGCAACCAGGGTGATGAACACCTACCAGCGCGACGGTCAGATGCGTTTCGACGACAACAGCGGACCGGGTCCGAACTATGAACCGAACAGTTTCGGCGGCCCTATGGCGGACCCCTCCTACAATGAGCCGCCGCTGAAAATCTCCGGTGATGCGGACCGCTATGAGCAAAAGCGTGGTGTAGACGACGATTACATCCAACCCGGCAACCTTTACCGCTTGATGTCCCCGAAGCAACAGAAGGAGCTGGTCGGGAATATCGCCGGGAGCCTGAAGAAAGTTCCCAAGGTAATCCAGGAAAAGATGATCGCTCACTTCCGTAAGGCTGATAAGGCCTACGGCGATGGCATTGTAAGGGAACTGGAATTAATGTAACCCGGGAGAGCATGACAACATCATGCGCCCGGGGACGTCCCAAAGGTCTAAAGAGCTCTCATCCTGAGCTGGGTCTAAGGATTACTTCCGAAAGGAAAAAACACCTCGACTATGCTTATCAGGAATGATCTGGAATATATAGTGACTTTGGGAACGTCCTTGTGATTTCTGATATTGCCGCAAAACCGGAAGAGATCATAATATTCGTTTATAAATATGTTTTCTTCGACCATGCTATTTCAGATAAAGGCCATCTGATTCCCAAATTGAAACGCCCCCTCCCCCTGCCGGTATTCGCTGAAATCTCGTTCTTTATAATCGACAAACGCTTCATTTCCCGGCGAGAAGAACCATAATATTTACTTCTCCTGGCAGCAGAACTCATAGCAGACGCAGATGTACCCTGAGTTGGGAGGCGTAAAATGGTTTGAATCTGATGGCGGGATCCTGAAGAGTTCGCACAAAAAGGATAAATCTTTTAATTGACATCCGGCGTTTCTTTTTATAATATCTTAACAATCTGACAGGATACGGGGAGAAATAACTTCCGATGCGCTATGGTGTGACCGATTGGTGCTACATTCAAGAATTGTCAGGACATTCAAATTCAAAGACAATCGTGGTCTATCTATATGCAAGTACTTGTACTGTTGGGAAAATTCAAAGTCCCGCTGAGATAATGACGACAAGCATCTGTAAACAAAATAACCGAACTTCGGTTGTCTAAAAATTATGTACAATCGCACTTCAGTCCCCTGTCAAGCTGTGACTGAGAACGCTGTAAAGGAAATTTTATGAAAAAGAGACCCGCTAAATCAGCCAGGACCGAACTGCGCCGTCAGGCGGAGGTAAACCCGAACGAGCGTGCCCAACAGGCAACGGCTGCCACAGGAACGGGAGCGGGTACCCGGCGCCTGGTCCAAGAATTACAGGTGCATCAAACCGAACTGGAGCGACAGAACCAGGAGCTGGCCCGATCGCGGGCGGAGGGAGAAGCGCTTCTTTGTCAATATACCGACCTGTACGACCTTGCCCCCGTGGGTTATTTTTCACTGGCGCGTGACGGCGCAATCCATCAGGTTAATCTGGTTGGCGCGAACCTGTTGGGCATGGAGCGCGAGGCACTGATCAAGCGTTGCTTTGAACTGTTCGTTTCCATTGGGTCTCGTCCCGCTTTCAGCGCCTTCCTTCAAAAAGTTTTTTCGACCAGCGGAAGTAAAGAGACCTGTGAGGTAGCGCTTCAAAAAGACAAAACCGGACCGATCTGGGTCTGCATCGAGGGTACACGCTCGGTGGATGGGCTGGAAAGCCACATCGTGGTCGTAAACATCACGGAACGCCGGCGCGCGGAAATATCTCTGCGCGAAAGCGAAGAACGCTATCGGGCAATAATCGACAACAGCGCCGATTTAATTCAGAGCGTGGGATTTGACGGACGCTTCCTGTTTGTCAATCCGAAGTGGCGGCAAACGTTTGGTTATAGCGAGGAGGAAGTCGCCGGTCTGAATCTGTTAGACGTCGTTCATCCCGACTTCCATCAGGAATGCCGCGAAATGTCTGAAAAGGTTATCAATGGAATTACGGTTCCACGCTTTGAAGTAACCTGCATCGCCAGGGACGGGAGACTGATTTTGCTCGAAGGCAGCGCCACGCCGCAAGTACTGGATGATCAGGTGATCGCCGCGCAATCATTCCTGCGCGACATCACCGAACGAAAGCAGGCGCAGGAAGCCCTCCGGCAGAGCGAAGGACGCTTCAAAGACATTTTTCAAACTGTGGACGAGGGCATTGTTTACGCGTCTCTTACCGGCAATATCATCGATGTAAATGACGCCCTCGTACACATCTCGGGTATCCCGCGCGAAGAATTGATCGGCCGGAATGTGATAAGCTTGTTGCACAAGCTCTTGACTATTAAAGAGGCCGCCCGCATCGTGCCAATCGTAACCCGGGCGATCAAAGAGCATGTGATGACGCTATTTCAGATGGAGTACCACAACAATGTGCTGGAGATCAGCGCTCACCTCAGCGCGCACTCGCAAAATCTGATCGGCATTCTGCGCGACATCACCGAACGCGTGTCAGCCGAGAAGGCCATCAAACAGGCTCATGAGGCCGAGCAGCTGCTGGCCCATACCGTCAGAAGTATTGAAGAATGCATCAGCATCACAGATCTTGATGACCGTTTCACTTTTGTCAATCAGGCATTTCTTAATAAATATGGATATAGCTATGAAGAAATTATTGGCCAACCGGTAGGAATCATCGTCTCTCCTAATAATGCCCCGGAATTTATCAAAGAGGTCCTGGAACACAGCCGAAGGGATGGATGGAGGGGTGAAATTTTAGATTTGACCAAAGACGGCCGGGAATTTCCGATATCTCTGAGAACTTCGCATATCACCAACGAAAAAGGAGAAATTATAGGACTCGTTGGCGTTGCCGAGGATATCACCGAGCGCAAACAGGCGGAGGATACAATCCTCAAGGAACGCACCCTGCTGCGAACGCTGATAGACAATCTGCCAAACGGTATCTTCGTGAAAGATAAGGAATACAGGAAAATCATCGCCAATCCGATCCACACGGAAGGTGTCCTGGGACATTTGAAATACCTCGGAATGAATTCGGAAATTGATATCATTAACAAAACGGATTTTGAGGTTTTTCCAAAAGAGTTGGCTGAGAAATTTTTCAGCGCTGATCAAACCGTAATCAGGGATGGTGATTCAATCATAAACAATGTCGAATTCGGTTTTCAATCCGATGGTAAGAAAATCTGGTTTCTGACCTCCAAAGTGCCGTTGTGTGACAAAGACGGTTCGATCGTCGGCATGATCGGCATTACCAACGACATCACCGAGCGCAAATTAGCCGAAGAAGCGCTGCTTGAAAGCGAACTGCGTTATCAGACCCTGGCCGAAGTTTCTCCGGTGGGAATTTTCCGCACCGATTCCGAGGGTTTCACCACCTATGTCAACAAGCGCTGGTGTGAAATTTCCGGGTTAAGTGCGGAGAAAGCGCAGGGCTATGGATGGCTGAATGCCGTCCACCCGGATGACCGCGAAAAACTTTCCCGTAACTGGCTGGAGGCCGTTCAGGTGCATAGCGACTCGAGGAAGGATTATCGCTTCCTGAAGCCGGATGGGAGCATTACCTGGGTCATCGGGCAGGCTGTCCCGGAGAAAGATGAAAGTGGCCGAATTTTCAGTTATGTCGGAACGATTACCGACATCACCGAGCGCAAACGGATGGAGATCGAAAAAGAAATCCTCGAAACCCAGCTGCGCCGCAGCCAAAAGCTGGAATCTATCGGAACACTGGCCAGCGGCATCGCCCATGACTTCAACAACATCCTCGGGATCATCATCGGGCATACCTCCTTATTAAAGTCGCATCTGACCGATCCGGCAAAGTTCGACTTTCACCTCACAACTATCGACAATGCGGCTCAGCGTGGTGCTAATCTTGTTAAACAAATGCTGAGCTTCGCCCGCAAGGACGAACCATTTATTACGCCAGTCGATTTGAACGAGATTATCACGGAAGTCGTAAATTTCCTGCATGAGACCTTTCCGAAAACAATCCTCGTTCACACAGAACAGAGCGCTTCCCTGTCGCTCATTTTGGCGGATGCGACTCAAATCCACCAAATGATCCTCAATCTCGGTCTGAATGCCCGCGATGCCATGCCGGATGGGGGGGAACTTCAGATTACGACCAGTCTGACCACCGGCCCCGTTACTCGCAAGAAGCACCCGGACGCGGATGCTGCGGATTATATAAGCATTACCGTTCAGGATACCGGTAGTGGCCTGGACCCTCAAACACTGGAAAGAATTTTCGACCCCTTCTTTACAACCAAGGACGTTGGCAAAGGAACCGGATTGGGACTGGCCCAGGTGCACGGGATCGTCAGCACTCATCGTGGTTTCATTGATGTGAACAGCGCACTGGGGGCCGGTACGACTTTCCAAATCTATTTGCCGGTTCCGGCCACGCTGCCCGGCGTGGCCCATCCTTTCCTCGTTCAGAAAGCCAAAATTGCCGGCGGAACGGAGACGATCCTGGTCATTGAGGACGAAGAAATGCTCCGGAATTTATTAAATGTAATTCTGAAACGTAAAGGTTACCGGCCACTCTTCGCCCAGGATGGCAAGGCCGGCGTGGAATTGTTCCGGCAACATCAGGCGGAAATCGCCCTCGTGCTGACCGATATGGGTTTGCCTTTGATCAGCGGTGTGGAAGTTTTTAGACGTATTCGCGAAATCGATCCGCAGGTAAAAGTGATTATGGCCAGCGGTTTCATCGATCCGGATATGAAGTCCGAGCTGTTCAAGGCCGGGCTCAAAAGTTTCATTCAGAAACCCTACTCACCCGATGAAGTCTTGTCCAGGGTCCGCCAGGTGATCAATACGAATGGGTGATGGCATTTATAACTTTGCCAGACAGACAAACGGTGCCTGTTCAGCCCGGGGCATGCGGTAGAGTCAGCCTGTTTCAATCAGGGAAAATATACTGCGCTTCCGCTAATAGCGCCGCTGAAAAGATGTACCCAACCCGCTCTGCCGAACTTTGATTCAGAGCAATCACATTCATGTCAAATGTACGGATCGGCTCGTCATCCGGATCAACGCCCTGCAAAACCGCATAAGCCAGTTCGGCGGTGCTTTCGGCCAGCTGATGATAATCGATGCTGATGGAAGCCATCGCCCCGGCGCGCACATCATCGATGCTCCCGCCGATGACACTGATGCTGTCGGCGAAGGCGAGCATCGATAAGCTTGGGAGTGATGAAGCCAGTGTATTGTCCCCTGTGGTGATGATCGTACCGATCCCCCGATCTTTGATCTGGGCATAGGCCTCCGGCACTTCCGCCTCCGATGTCACGGCGGCCGTGATGATATCGATTCCATAAAAAGCAGACTGGGCCTGAATCTGCTGTAACAGATAAACCGAGTTTGATTCCAGCTCATTGTAAATCAGGCCGGCCGCCGACAAAGACGGATAGAGCCGTTTCACAAAAGCCAGGTACTGGCTGATATTGATGGCGTCCGAAAGACCGGTCACATTGCCCCGCGCCCCGATCAGCCCCGCCGATTCCGGGTCCGTAACAATCGTAAAAACCACCGGGATCTCTTCCGGCGCATTCCGGACCGCCGCCTGGGAGGCGGGGGTAGTTAAGGGGATAATGACATCCACGCCCTCGTCCGCAAATTCACCGATCAAATCCGGCAAAACGGCGATGTCGCCATGCGCGTTTTTCAGACTGTAAACGACATTGCGGTTCTCTTCCAGGCCGTAGCTCGCCATCTGAGCTTTAAGATCGGCGACGATCGAATCGGCAATCACCATTTCGATATAGAGCAGGATTCCCACCTGCGCAACCCCCGCCCCGATCTCGATTCTATCGCCCGCGCCAATGGCGTAGCGCCCGGAGAGGCTGCCGTAGTTCACCGACAGCTCGATGCGGCGGGAACTGTTGCTGAAGGCCACATTGCGACCCACCGGCACGGACGCATAGGTCGTCCCCAGACGGGCCAGAAAACCGCCATCATCCAGCGTAATTTTCAAGAGATCGCCGGTCTCGAAACCATATAGCAGAGAATCCGGGATATTCGTCACGCAGTTGCCGAAGTTATCCGAGAAGAGCACCTCGCCCCGGATCACATCCGCTGTTCGCGTCGGGTTCTGAATCTCGAACAGGACCGGATCGGCAAGCTCGTCCCCAAATTCGCAAAGTTCTTTTCCGCTGAGAACGGCCAGCATACTTTGCGTGTACAATTCCTCGAACGCCAGATCCGCGAGATCGGAAACCGAATAGAAAGCCCCCACCGTCGTGGAAGAGATCACTCGCGACGCCAGACCGTTATCCGGTACGAGAATCCTTTTATGATCGCCGGTTTCAAAAACCATCAACGCACTCTGGCTGCCCGGATCGACAATGCCGACAAAGTAGCTGCCCTGTGGATAACTGTTTACGGCTACTTCCAGCTGGTAGGCGGCTTCACGGATATTGAACGGTTTTGCGGGAATAAACACGATCTCGGTCTCCGGGAAAGAGTCCTTCACCGCACCGGTCATCCGAATGGCCACATCCGACCCTGCGGAGAAATCCGTGAGCAGAACGAGGATATTCTCGTCGGTTTCCTCCAATGCGGATGCGGGACCGTCATCCCCGCAGTTCCACAGGAACAAAGTCGCCAGGCCTGCTATGAAAAAATGTATAATTCCGGATCTCATCTAGCGCCCTCAATTTTTGATTAAAGCCAGCCTAACTTATCTCACAACGAATTGCAAGTCAAGCTCGTACAAAACAGCCGCACTTGGGTTAAGTGATTCAGGGAAAGTTCTCTCTTCGTGACAACGGTGTTGCTTGAATCACTTGATACAAGTTCTCGGACCGATACGATGAGCTGCCAAGTCAAGTCTGAAATTGTTTATAAACGGAATGCGATGCTGGCCCCAAGTCGATTTCATCTGGACTTGACAATCGAATATATAATGATTAAAATAAAATCAAATGAATAAAAGCCCACAAAACGGGTTCAAAATTTTGTCGATAGAGAAACATTTAGGTTTTTGGATTACGCCGCTTTCTGAAAAAATTACTGCATGGAGAAACCTGTTTCCGGATAGAGGAACCTACTTTGAGTGCCAATATACAGTGTAATCAGACATTAATCAGTAATTGGATTTTACACATTTGAAAGCGTCGCACAAACGCTTGCTTCGGCAAGTTGCTGAGATGGCCGAGGAGGGAAAGTTCGGCGAATCCATCAAGGCGGCTCGCGAAGAGTACAGCCAACTTCCAATCGGCATAGCAACACTTCTCAAATGCGCTAACGACGCCTACAAGAAGAAGGAAGGCATAAATGAAGATATTGTTCATATGCGGGACCTTTTCACACAACTCATCATTGTGACGTACCGCGAGGCGGCTCGTGTTGACCCACAGGTGGCTCTGGCTCTCGTACATAGTCTCATCGCCGATTATCCCGGCATCTCCGAATCCTGCCTCGCACCCCAGTTCTGCACGTTGACGCAGGCCGCACTCGGCTTTCGAGAGATGGCGGAGTCTACAAACCGTTCGCTCATGTGGCAACAGATGTTACGCCTAGTACTGGCCTACAACGAATTTCTCAACGCTCTCTTGGGTTTCATGATCCCTTGCTTACGGTGTGCCCAAGAACAACAGCCCGACCCTGGGATCTTCTCCATGCCATATAGATCACGATTGGATCAGGTTAGTTCGATTACCGGTGGCGAGAAAGGTGCTTTTTATCTCTTTAATCGTCTCGGAAAGCCCAGCATCAGAAACGCCATCGCCCACGGTACAATCTGGCTTGATTCTGAGGCGGCTAAAGTCTATTACACTGATGGCAGTCGCCAGAAACGCGAATACCAGATCGATCTCATCGAGTTTGGCTGCCTTGGGCTCAGCGGTTCGCACCTTGGCGAACCCTACCTTGCCGCGATTGCCGCGATAGCCGTGATGGAAGATGGTTCTGATTTGGCAAAAAATCTTCTTCCGGCCCATCTGGTGCGTGTATTCCGTTTCAAAAAAGGTAAGGCCTAACCACAATATTGATAACGAGCAGTAATTGCCGAGCGCTTTGCATCTGGAAATTACAGCCTAATCAAGTCAACATTTAGATGGGAAATATCCGCGATACCTGGTTTTCTAACATAAATAAATCGGGAACCTTATACAGCTACCCCTGTTTTTTGGGGCTTGATTACAGAACTATGAATTTATCTGTTTACAATATTATAGCAACCATTAATAATGGATAATAATGGTGTCTATCGATTGATATTTAGGTTTTTAATTAAGCGGTTTTCTAGAAAAGCTTCTGTATAGAAAAACCTGTTTAGAGTTTAAATGCTCCGTATAAACATATGTTGGCCGGTTAAAAGAACGAAATCCCGGTTGATATAGCGTACAATATGACGTACATTTAAGTCAATTATATTAGGGGTAATGATGCAAAGAATACAACTGGACAAAGATATAACGCCGCTCAGCGAATTTCGTTCTAAAGTCGCAACATACCTGGACCACGTCCATAAAACCAAAAGACCATTGTTAATAACTCAAAATGGCAAAAGCAGTGCAGTGCTCATGGCTGTCTCTGAATATGAAGCGATCATCGACAAAATAGAATTGCTGCAGGATATTCACCTGGCCAATTCGCAAATCGAAGAGGGTAAAGGAATACCCAATTCTGAGGCTAAGAATATAATTCTGGTTCATCGTCATAATGCGTACCAACTTGTGGCATGAAGGGCATAGATTTTCAGTTTGAAATACTCCATATCACGATATCCATATGCCTTTCTTTTCAATACTTTGATTTTGTTATTCAA
>Ga0265595_1002332_pt1 | contig 13040 bp, 10 predicted proteins | sample saktaG_15_FD_190148 | JGI IMG/M metagenome (GOLD analysis project Ga0265595, IMG submission 190148) | Saline water microbial communities from Sakinaw Lake, British Columbia, Canada - sak_2013_06_06_50m | ecosystem: Environmental > Aquatic > Non-marine Saline and Alkaline > Saline ... | reverse complement strand
TGATAGCGTACGCACCCATCTTTTTGTGCTCAACGCCTTTCGGCATCAGAGGTATTTGCACTTGAGCTTGTGGAAACTTTAGCGTAAGGGTTTTTGTGCTCAACGCCTTTCGGCATCAGAGGTATTTGCACAATAATATTCCACGCAGTTCTTCGCTACGCTGAAATGTGCTCAACGCCTTTCGGCATCAGAGGTATTTGCACGCTCTTTAAAGCGAGAGTTTCGTTTGCCTATTTCCCTGTGCTCAACGCCTTTCGGCATCAGAGGTATTTGCACTTTAGTGCGCACTAAACATGCTCCAAATAATAAACAGTGCTCAACGCCTTTCGGCATCAGAGGTATTTGCACCGCAACCGATATTTTAAATATGAACTCTATAGGCTGCATTCAAGCATCATAGTTGTGATCAACCAATACGGGTGCTCCTGTTCTTATCTCATTATAAGATACATATATCCATATGATGGGATGCAACATGTATTCCACGGTAAGTTCAAGCATCTCCTTCTCCATAAGTACTCTTATAGTTCACTTCTGACAAGCTAAATTGGCGTTTTTACCCATATCTTAATGATATACATGCTCCGATACTTGAATCGCTCGTATTACACAATCTCAAAGCTGGGTGGTTGCTCCGCCCAGCTTTCAGCACCATGGCGGGCGGCTATGCGGGCTCCACAACTGGAGCACAAGCCGATAACCAGTAAATTATCCGCTTTCTCCATCATGCTTGTGAGTTCCCAGCGCAGTCGTTCAATGTCTCGCTCGGTCAGACGGCAGCGAAACACGCTATATTGCATCCGCTCCCCGTAGCTCTCAAGATGCCTGGCCACCTTTCTCAGCCGCTTTGACTCGCGTACATCATAGCTAATTACATACCATATTTTCTTACCCATCGCTACCTCAACCGCATTCTGGCAAATAGCCCCGGTTTCCCTGACCACTCCTTCTCGAGTAATCGAACCTCCAGTTCAACAAGCCGCGCATAGGACAGGGAATAGGATACCACAGGATGCTTCCAAGTTTCGGCCAACCTCCTTTCATAGAGCTGAATCGCCTTCCTGCGACCTGTATCAGATAACCATACGTGGTTAGTAGTCACGCTGAAATCCCCATCCGGATCCCACTGCAGTCTATTGACCGAACCCAGGAGCACTATATCCCAGATGGGGAGTCGAAAGATTTCCATCAAATCCAATACGAGCGGATGAGCGGATGACCGGGGTGTGTGAAAGAAACCGAGCGATGGTTCCAGGCCTACTGCCAGAATCGCCTGCAACACTGTCTGGTAAAGCAGGGCGTAGCCAAACCCCAGGAGAGCATTGAAAGGGTCGCGTGGCGGACGGCGATTCCGGCCGTTGAACCACATTGGTTCGGGCGCATCCTTACGTACAAGTGCACTGAGAGCGCTGAAGTAAGCACGCCCGGCCACTCCCTCGTGGCCACGCAGGGAGTCCAGGTCTTCGGTATGAGCCGCGTTTTTAAGTGATTGGCGCAGTATCTCAATAGCCGATGCAACTTCTGGGGCGTCGCGACTTACCTCACGAGTGGCACGCAGAATGTACCGCAGGGAATTCTCCACTTTGGCCATTACCAACCTCCGGGCAATAGTGAGACAGGTTGACTCGTCAGAGAGCGCCCTATATTGGCGGAGTCTGCGCTGAACTGCGCCTGTGTCAGTGGTGGTCCCCACCACATAGCGCCCTCCGGGTGATAGCCAATGCACATGTATTTTGTTCCAAGCGCAGAGGTGTAGAGCCTGGGTAGTAATCTGTGGATACCCATGCAGAACCACAGCACCTATGTCGTGCACAGGAAATTCCCGTACTTCATCGTTGTTGCCAACAATCCTCAGTGTGTCGCCAGCTCGAGTGATCCTGTCGCCAGGGTGTGTCACGTGGATAGTCTTGACTTCGCGGTCAGGGGGGAAGAGACGGATGGGTTCCCACGAATGATCGTCTACCAATCGCTCCTCCTCGGGAAGGCAAACCGGAGACAGTGAGCAGTGAATACAAAGCCGATCGTTTACAGTCACAGGCGGGCGGTCAAGAGAAATGCGTAGTTCCCGAGCTCGGGCTATGGCGCATAGCACGGCATCATGAGCGGACTGATCTATCTGTAATCGAACTGTAACGTTCTCACCATGGTAACGGATTCTACCTTCCCCAATAGTCTCGCCAGTCTCCTCTTCTAAAAGCATCCCGTAGGCAGCAACCTGAAGCGCATCCGAAGGCCAGGCGCAGGGCGTCTTTCCATCGCGCCTCGGCCGCCCGCTTTTATGCTCGTATGGAATAAGAGCACCATCCCTCCGGCGCAAGCTATCGATTTTGCCAATAAGTCCCAGTTGTTCGCTGGCAAGTTCCATCGATACCCATTCACCTGCACGTTCCTCTTCATCCTGAGTGATCTCTTCGTGCAAAGTGCGCCCCGCATATACACGGGCATCGGCTATCCGTATCTCCTCGACTTCCTCCAGATAGAATAGCCTCTCGCAATAAGCCAGGGCATGCAATGCCATGACTCGGATGAGCGATTCGTGGGTAAACGAATCCGACTTCATTATACAGCCGTTGGACGAATAGTCACCCAAGCCATTTCGGGTGGGTTGTTTTCTAATGGACTGACCGAATCTAATTTGAATTGTTCCCAGACAGTTCCCTTTGAGCCAACATGGTCTGGCCAAACCGGCAGACTCATATCGCCCCGCTCGTCGCGAAGAAGGATACGGCCGTCTTTAGGGTCCTCAACACGCCAAACGCGCGCCTCGTCCACAAGATGTGTGCTCTCACCAAGTGAAAGACCCCCAAAGCGGGTAATACTGCCGGGCTCCTGCAAGGCAGATTGCAGGCGGGTTACCAGGGCATGCGGTGTCACTTCGTCCCTGCCGTGGCGAACCCACACCGAAAGCCGGATATCACTTAGCAGTTCCTGAAAATCAGGGCGTTTGTTATTGCCAAGGCCGGGGAAGATATTAATGTCTTTCACTCTCCAAAGGGTGCGCAGGATGACTGAACTCTCCGGTTCGGAAAGCAGGGCGACCGCAATCTCCGCATACTGATGAATAAACCGGTCAGTCTCGCCAATGAGGGACAGCAACATGCCGTACACGGTGGAAGGTGGTGGACACGGGTATGTTTCCCAGAACTCGCGTGCCTGTGCCACCCTAAACCCGGCGACGGGAACCGAAACATAGAGACGGATAAAGTTCATGACTAAATGCTCCTATGCTATTTTTAGCGTTTCGGCAATGCGACGCTTTACTTCTTCCGCGGCGGCCTTAACACCGGGAGTAATAAAGGCACCTTTTCCCTTAAGTTCGGTTACAGTTTTCAATGCGGCAATTGATCCACCGATGATCATTTCTTTAGGGTCAATATCACCCGAATTTATACGCTGCATTACCTGGGGGATGGAAAGGGAACCATCACCATCAAGGGCAAAGCTGTAGAGCATCCGCGGAGCAAAATCATCAGTCCATCGGAAGATTACTGAGTCCGGGGAGAAATCAAAGAGGAACCGTGACTGGTTACCGGCTACTTCAGAAAGGGAAACGACAGCATCGACTACGTCCAGAAATCTTCTTTGCTCTGCGAGAATCCCCGGGGTGAGCGCAAAACCATATTGATAGCGCGTTGCGTGAACTTCGCTGCCATAGAGACTCGTTGAACCTTTAACGCCGCTTTTAGCATTAAAGGTAATATCTCCACTGAAAGGGGTTAAAGACATCGCTCGTGTGACTTCGAGTGCACCGCGGCGTTTATCAACGCGTGGTTTACCCTTTTTCTTGCCTGCCTGTGCCCCTTCTGCTTCATTCCCTTCAGACTTAGCCGCTTCCGCAAGCATGAAGCCGAGTACGTCATCATCAATATAGGACTCTTTCCCCTTCCCTTTTCCCTGGGGATTGGTCCAAGGAAGCCAATCAGGATCCTGCCATTCATGGTCATTAGTATCATTATTCCATTTACGGTTCACTTCAATCCCGGTGCGTTGCCAGTAATACCGTATTGCCCACCGTATGGCTTCAGCGGAAACACTGGTATGGACTTCACCGTTCCACAGAATCTTCTGGAGCGTTGTGATATTGCCCTCTGACTCACCGCGATTGTTGGCTGCTGTTCCAAAATGGGTAACGACCAGGCCAAAAAGGTGTTTGCTCATTTTATTCTACTCCTTCATTTGATATGTTTAGGCCTTCCAATGCTTCGGCTTCTTCTTTAGTTGCGGGTTTGTAACTTGCAAGGGCCAGAAGTACCAGGTCCCTGGCTTTCTGCCAATTTTTATCATCCAACAGACCAAGAATGTCACTCCAGCCATCCTGTAGCGGTTTGAGTGGTGCGCCGCCACGCGCCCAGAAATCTGTAACAGCTTCACGAAGCGAAGTTGCGTTTTTACAGCGCGCGAAGCTGACGCGAACCTTCTCAAATTCGCGATTCACCTGCTCTCCAAAGTTAGAATTCTCGCGACGTGCCTTCTTTCCTATCTGCCCCATCCGCCGCCTCCATGCTTCGTGGCATGCCATAACGAACGACCTTTCTGCTCCCAGGGGGAATGCTTCCGTATCCTTTACCATTTTTGCCAGTCCTCCTTTCTCTCCTATTGCTATACCGATTAATCGCCCGGTTCGACCACGGACGTATCCCAGAATGTGATCCCTGCGCTCCTTATCAGCCAGGAAATCTGCAAAACTGTGCCACCAAGTTCTGTCCATCACAAGATTACGGGCCACCAAATCCGGCATTTGCGCTAAATCCCAAAATGGTTCTCCTTTTTCCGGGCGAACCAGTCGAGGCACCGGGAACATAGAAAGACAAAGATTGAATGTTCGCAGATCCCTATCAGTGCCGGCCTTTACCGTCATCAAGTTAATCCTGGTCTTCTGCATCGTGGACCAGGGCACAATGCCGAAGGAGATGACCCGGCACTTTGCCGCATGAATATTCTTTATCAATGCTGCCGACTTGAGTTCCGCAAGAACGCGGAATCCTGCCTCTGCCATACCGCTGGCATGCAATTGATGTACCCCGTATTTCAGGAACACCTTCCGGGCATTACTGTATTTACTTAGATTCTCGATCTCTGGGAGAACAAGCGCATAGCGGGGCCTTAAACCTGACCAGCGGGAACGAATCTCGAAAAAGATCGCACCCAAAGAAGCAAATCGCAAAGCCAGGGCACGGCCAGGAGTCTCTTTCAGCGAAGTCACATCGTTAAGACCGGGACTGGTATGCCTAACCGCACCACCAGGGAACTGCCAACCGACAATTGAATTGAATCCAGTGACATTAAAATTAGGCCTCTGGTGAGCATAGCTATAAATCTTATGGTATTTAAGAGGGATCGTGGATCCATTTATATCGACTGCGATACTCCCTTTTGGCTTTTGGCTTTGGTCAGCTTTTTTGTGCTGTGGGTGTTGCAGGAGAGTGCCCAACATTGCCTCCTGAAGGACGACTGATTGTTGCGGGTTACTCATCGGTTCACCCAACGCTGGAAACCAAAGAAGCCCGTTCTTATCGACTTTAAAGGAATGCTTAATCAAAGATTTGAAGAAGCGGTCCGGATCCGCTTTCCAACGAAAGGTCACCGATGTATCAGTCCGATCCCATGTCCCATCTACCCCATCAAAAGTCCTGTTCCCGTCATTTTCATCCTCCAGAGCTTTGAGCGTCATCCAAAGTCCAGCCAGACCGACCTTGTGAAAGACGGTCATGCCGGGACCAAATAGATCGATAGTTAGTACGCCAGCATTACCAGGTGACACTTTCACAATCGTTTTCTTAATCACTTTTTTTGCCACTTTGCCCCCCATTCATCTGAATAGTTAATCCTGCCAGGCGGTGCAACGAAAGTAAACCCCAGGCGTTTCCAACCTGCAATTTCCGCAATTACATGGCGCAGAGGCATAGGGATTGCGTACCACGTAAGCTGCTCTATTAACGGACGTTTTTGTGTGTCTGTGCACATAGACTCATCCTCCGCTCTTATTACAGGTATAGTGGTTCCGGCTTCACGTAACGGCGCCTCGACGGCAGAAGGAGCACCATCCAGCCATTCCGATTTACCAACAGGCACCTGTTTGTCACGTGTGATATCCTCAAACGCGGCAGCAAGTGCCGCCTGCGAGAGCGGCCCCGTACCCAGGACATTAAGCCACTTTCGAGCCTCATCAAGGTCTTCCCGTTCGTATGGCTGCGGCGCAGGCACGGAAAGAACGATCATTTGTTTGGGATTACCCTGGTCTTCCGGGGTTACCCTGCGGTTAAGCCTTCCCATGCGCTGAATAAGTGCCGGTGCAGGGGCGAGATCGGTTATCAGAAGATCAGCCGAAAGATCCAGAGAGACTTCGCAAACCTGTGTTGTAATGGCCAGTACAGGTCCCGGCCATCTGAACCCCTCAACTACCGCTTTGTGCTTGCCGATACGGTCGAGGTACCGGTAGCGGGAATGGTAGATTAACGGTGCATATCCCATCTGCGATGCCTGCGCAGTAAAGCTCATGCATCGGTCAATCGTATTTACCACCCATAATATTTTCCCATCGGCATTCATCGTTTCAGCTATCACGTCCCAGGGTATCGCATCTTCGATGTTGCCTATCGTGTATCGCGGAATCCGCTCGAGGTCAGACGGCCCTTCAATGATATTAAGTTCTTGACCTATTTCCTGAAGCACTTTCTGGAGCGCATTGAGTCGCGGATGCGGGAGTGACGCAGTCATGAGCAGCATGGGAGCACCGCGAAAGGCATCAATGAATCGTAGAAGTGCCGAGAAAAGGCGGTCATCGTACTGATGAATTTCGTCGAAAACGAATGCCCCATTAACAATGGCAGGTGAGGAAAAGAGCGCACGCCGTCCGTTCTGAATCAACCACAATACATGGTCGACAGTACAGAGTACCAAAGGCACATCCCAGGAGCTTAATGATTCAAGGCGCGTTGTATTCTGCAGAGCATCGTCCTCGGGATTTTCAATCAAGTATTTCAAGTCACATTCAGCACGGCTATGCAGCAACCTGGATTCTGGCGACATTTCCGCCGGGATAATGTAATCTCGGAAACCTTCGGTGGCCGTGCCTGTGGTCGGGTAGCAGAAAAAAAGCTTCCGGCCTGCTGCGTGTTGGGCTGCCCAAAGGTAAGCGGCGACCGTTTTACCGCTTCCACAACCAGCCTTGACGAAAGTGACCGTATGCTTGCTCGCTGCCACCTTTTCCTGGAATGCATGTGGACGCTGTCCCCCTAAACGGGTGAGAGCGACATCATACAATTCCCCGTCTAAACAAACCCTTTTCAGTACTTCCTCTGTCCATGCAGTCAGGTCAGCTTTTATCTTCGGCAAAGCAGAGCCGGCCACATCAGCAGCTATCAGGATCGCTTTGATGATGGCAACGAACCGCCGAATCATGGGATCTGCATTCTCATACCACTCGGTAGTATCCAGCAGCCAATTTTGAAGTTCTGGCAATTGCGGGCTTTCGAGGAGATCGATTTCTCGCCTTATCAGTTTTGGTGGAGCATCTTTGATCCCAATCTGTTTGGCTGATGCTTTCAGGGAGGAATAGAAATCGCTGTGGCTGCAGAAAACCGTGATTTTTGTATCACCGCTGCCCGCGCGCGCCTCGAGTGATTGGCCATCCCTAACTTTCAGGTGATGGCCCAGTACAGCAATGAGCACGGACAACCGAACGTTCTCGCGACAATTTCTGAATAGCCATTCATCCAGCTGTGGGAAGGCCAACGGCAGCCACGTGCCAATAAATTCATGGCGCAATGCCTGGGGCAACTGCTCGCCGGTTTGTAACGCGCGTTGAAAATGTGAGTTGGCTTTCCCCAGATCATGCAGGCAGATACTTCTGACTACTGCTTGCTTCAGATCATCTATCATAGAAAAGGGAATGCCCAAGGATTCAAGCGAACGTGCCCCAACCGTGCTTATTAAAGTTTCACCAACTTTGAGAACATTATCAATATGCCCTACCAGCGTCTCAGCCATTTCTGGTTGTGGTAACAAGGGATACCTACGCTTCTTCGCGAGAAGTATTTCCGGTTCTTTCACTTACTCATCTCTTGTCCGGGATAAAGACGCCACACCCGAAGCGTCTGCGGCCACCCAGTCCTTTCTCCTGCAGGAGGATTGACTCCTCCGCAGTTAATCCATCCACTCGGAGAGCGAAGCCCACCACCTCTTTACCACGGATCCTTATGGTACGCCGAAGAAAAGGTGAGCGGGTGCCAGTATGTTTACCAGCATTCGACTCGGCGATATTCGGCTGCGGAACCAGTGAAGCTTTCCCTTTGATATCCAGTTTTTCGAGTTGACGCCGGGCAGCTTCCAAAAAAGCCAGCGGCTCAAGAAAGCCCTTGATCACCACAAGGCGGCTATATAGCCGTGCAGCAGGTTTAAGCGCAATGGTTTGGGGCGTACCGACGCGGACAGTGTACTCTCCTATGCTCAATACCGTTCCCGCCAGAGGTAATACTTGCTTGATTCGGTTTGCAGGGAGACGGATACACAGTGAGCTTCCTTCCGCCAGAGTTATACATCTGTTTCCGGAGGGCCGCCCTGCAATTGGATGCACACCAAGCTCTTCATCAGAATGGAGTTCGGGAATCAGTTGGGACACTGCTGAAAACAGTGGATAACCATGGTCTGCCGGTATTAGGTTCCCCTGGAGTCGAAACCGAACATCTACTAAACCTTCCATTATCAACCTCATCGGTTAATGCTTATGTGACAGTTATTCTATCACAGTTCTATATCAAATTCAATTATCCGATACGGTTATTCCGATAACCACTCTTTATGCGGCAGGCCAAAATATATAAACGAATATTAGAAGATGGTTGTGACAACAGTCGGTCAAAACTACAAATATTTCGTTAATAAAAATGACCTCTTTCAATGAACGCGGAGGCATATTGAGTTTGAGGCGAACTTGTACGTGGTAACCTATGCGCATCCCAGGGCAGGGCGGCCTTCAAGGCCGCCCTGCTTAGATAACTACCCTTGCCATACACTGTGATCGGTGAGTAGTTCCAGTTCCTCCCACTGCTCAATCCAGTCGGGGTGACAGTGATGTTTGGGGTTTTCGAGACAGCCAAAAGGCTCAAGCACCAAAACAAGAGGCTGCTCAACAGCAGGGATGACTGACGAGTACACATTCCAGGCGCTGAAGGAATGACCGCAGATAGAGCCGTTTAAGCTTCCCCTTTACTTTTCCTTAGCGGGACGCCATAACCGCCAGTCGTTGGCGGCAGCCATGAGTGCAAGGGGTAAAAGCAATAAATATTTACCTCATCACCTAAATATTTTTGCTTTTACCCCTTGCGCATCAAGACGGCGGGGATATAATGCGTAGCTGGAAAAGGTAAAGGAGACTCTTGAGCTACGTTCTCTATGTGGTGTTCTTTGGTTCTATCTTTACCACTGGCTATATAAAGAAATTACAAACCACCACCCATATATCTGTACATTGTCCATGCACACGGCCCTTTCGGAGGCGGTACGATTAAATGGCAATGGCAAGCCGCATGAAAGGATGACGAGCGTAACGGAGCCGCAATGCCATGGCCGCGACGAAGATGTCCGAGCGGAGCGGTGGCGCACCTTTGCCTTACAGCTATTTTCAGATACCGCCTTCGCAATAAGCATACTGCCGGGTATGCGGCTTTGAACGGCGATGAAGTTGCCAGGGACCAAGGGGAAACTGCATAGAAGGTACGCGTACACGCGCGCGTAAATATATTTAATACTCAACGTATTAAATATATATATCCTACGGATATAAATAAGATATCCCCTACGGGGATCAGCATAATATTCAACGTTATTATTAGCTCGTTACACTCGCAATATAGTAAGTTATTAATAGTCACACGATTAGAACAGTAAACATGCTTATCTACCAACTAAATTATTCAGAATATATAATGCCAACAATGGTTGGCATATACAGAGAATGATTCTTAAGAACGTACACTCCTATAGTCACAAGAACGTGTTATAGGGTAATAACCCATAGGTGGGGAGGGGAACGAGGGGTACGTTTCCTTGAAAAAGGGTACGTTTCTTGGTAAAGGGAAATAACCCGACGTCCATCCGGTAGGACGGTAGGTGGGGGCACGATAAGATAACAGTAGATAATATGCACTGGAAGATGTCGAGCATGCCGGAGCTGCAATGGTATACCGATGAAGGCATTTACCATAATTTGCAGGTATACATTTGCAAAGCGACGGCTGCGAGTTACCTCATAACCGCCCCATGAAATGCTCTTTGCTCCGGCGGAGCCCGCCAGAGCCGGACAAAGTGGATTTCAGGTAAGGTGCATGTTATCCGCTGTCCTTCCATACGACGTGCATGGGGGCTGGCGCAGTTACCCATGACATATGACTCATGTAGACTATGATCAGCAGATATAGACAGAGAGATGCTACCCGGCAACGAACTCAATCTTAAATCAGTCATAGCAGGAAACGAAATAGGATATGCCATATACCAGGGCAATGCCAACAGTAGTTGTAGTAGTAGTAGTGTAGTAGTAGGTAGGTAGGGTAGGGAAGGAAGAGAGAGAGGGGGGGGTGGCGAAGAGAGAGAGGTCACACGTAAAATCTTATTATCTAAAGTATATAATATCCAGATTTAACCCAAACTCGGGTCTGGAATTTTTTCAATTATACGTGAAATAAAGTGGAAATCCACAGCTCACCCTAGTATAATCACATATTCCATTTAACCCGGCGATCTGCTGGAAAATAAGTATACGGCGGAGATTTAAAAACATGCGGAAGTGCTCAATAGCTGTAGCATCACTGATACTATTAGCCATACCCGTGTGGTTTTCTTGTGCAAGTAGCAGCAATATAGAGGTCAGTGAGAATGCTTCTATAATATCCCCGACAGCAGAGACCTATAACCCAATAAATAACCAGAGATATTTACTGCGGTGGGATAATGGAATTAATTCTCACATGCATACATTCTATGATCCAAGAGGGTTGATAGTATCATATTGTCCACCCGTAACACCGTTCACAATAACAAAGGTTTATATCCGAGGTTATCGTAAGGACTTTCCTAGTGCAGATAACAAAACGTACACGCTCAAAATATGGGATGGGGATTTTAAAAAGGAATTATATTCTCAGGACTTTCCATATTCAAAATTTTCAACAGGGACTACACTGGTTCAGCATTTAATAGACCCGCCTCTCATTGTTACAGATAATTTTACGGTTGATTTCATAAGTCACAGCGAGGCACCACCAGAGGGTAAAAAGCCAACAGTTGCTATCTATGTTAGTTATGATGACACGTTGGCCAGCAATGAGCATGCTGGAGTTTCCTGGTTAGGCACAAACGATAGTAAATATTTTGAGAAGGTTATTTCAGATTATCCGGACCTCGCACATGCTTGCTGGCGCATTCAAGTGGATGGAATTGGGCAAGCCATAGGGGAGAGCCCTCAAAACGTTATCATCGGAACTGAAAACATTAGTGCTACTCTTTCGGATCCCAAGCAAGATTTATACTTTATCGATAATTTCAGCAATCCGAACAGTGGATGGCCAAATAAACAGACGAATTCAGGCGGCTTTCAATATGATAACGGCAGCTACGTCATTAACACTGATAGTATAGGTATTCACAATTACATTAATAATAAGAAAATTGGGGCGCTAAAAGACCTTATAGTGGAAGTTGATGCATTAATGGAATCTGGCGATAAAGAAGACTATGCCGAATTGATAGTGGGTTGGGTCATTACTAAACCATTTTCTTTAACACCGGGGGAGAGTAGGCCAGGAAATTATTATTTCACTATTTTCCCTATAGCTGAGACCACATGGATAGCTACATGGGAACAAGCTGAGTGGGGCGGACCTACCAAAGCCGCTGCCTATTTATTACCGGCAAATAGATATACAGCACTTAATGTAGGTAAGCAAACAAACAATCTTCGTTTTGTTTTCACTGGCGATAGAGTGAAAGCATATTTAAATAACAAATTGATGGTGGATGCTACGGAAAAAAATCTTCTTTTCGGATACAGATTAATTGACCTGGGTTTAGTTGAAGGTAAATACATCTACCTCGGCTCAGGAAATGTCGGCGGTTCTGAAAATGCCATAGTCAAATTCGATAACTTTAAACTCTATAAGGGAACTCAGAAAGCATTCCTTGTTCCAGAAGAGCTAAAAGATAGTCTGCTTGTAAAGGAGAAAATTAAGGCCGCTGAAGATTATGGTTTCGATATCGGCCCGATTGAATACTACAAAAACACTACTGACTACATGCAGTCCATTTCCAAGATTAAAGCATCTCAACCCATACCTGTAGCCATACAGGTAATGTGCCAACCTGGCGAGAGATCGAATTTGGAAGCGGCCATGACTGGATACATAGGTGAAGTTGTTTACGATGAAATAAATTTGACTGAGATTGGGGGCTGAGTCCTTATCTCCGGATGATTGAGGGTCGAGACTACCAGTTAACACTAAAGCCATCGCTTTGCATCACGCCCAGTCTATATTCCAATACAGCCTTCTTTTGTTCGATCGCTGTCATACGAGCACTTAAATTAATGAACAGGGCCAGCACCAATACCAGCGTCACCACTTGAATGACCATACCTGCTATTTGAAGAATTGAAAGTGTCTTATTATTCATCCTATACCCCCGGCTCATTATAACTTATAGTGCCCGCCAGCTTAATCCCCCTTCTTAATTAAAAGGCCTTGATTTTTTACCCTAAAATTTGAGGATGATGAATCAGTAGTATGGTTACTGCCATCCCCTTTTCTAAGGCCGTTATCTGGCAGGTCCGCGCGAAATTGACGTGGTGTAGACGGCCGGCCGCCGACATTTCTATACATATCCTCCGGGCGCATACCCCTGGGACGGCGCACAGCCTTTACAGCCTGAAGCATTGGCACAGTGAAACAGGTTTCATCACCTGATATCCTACCTTGCAGAAGCAGACGTTTTATCTTGCGCTGCGTCCTTATCCATGATAGCTGTTTGTAGCTACGCAGCTTGCAAAT
>Ga0265595_1002330_pt1 | contig 13041 bp, 11 predicted proteins | sample saktaG_15_FD_190148 | JGI IMG/M metagenome (GOLD analysis project Ga0265595, IMG submission 190148) | Saline water microbial communities from Sakinaw Lake, British Columbia, Canada - sak_2013_06_06_50m | ecosystem: Environmental > Aquatic > Non-marine Saline and Alkaline > Saline ... | reverse complement strand
ACGAAGTTTTTTATAAATAATTTTGTTTACTAACCAACCTAAAAAAGAGCCGAAAATAATAGCCAAAACCATTGATAACCAAAAATTCAAACCCAATGCGGAAAAAAGAAAATATAAAAAATAGGCGCTAAAAGCAATTGTCGCGCCATGGGCAAAATGGACAAACTTACAAGTTGAATATATTAAAGAAAAACCGCTTGCCACCAAAGAATAAATAGCACCGGCGATTATTCCGTTAAATAATAATTGTAAAAAGGCGTTAGTCATTTATCAATTTTCTAATCTCAGTTAAAGAGATATAAAATAATTTCCCCCTTGATGTGTTTTTCTAATTTTAATTAAAACACTTATTCTGCTTCATACGGCACAAATTGTCCATCTTTGATTATTTTAATAATAAAATCTTTACCAACCAAATCTCCGTTTTCATCAAAATCGATCTTGCCGCTTATTCCTGTATAATTTTCCAAATTCACCAAATAATCTCTTATGCAATTTACATTTTCACCACATTCTTTTAGAGAATCTGATAATATTCTTATCCCGTCATAATAAAAAGCATCATAGGCTCCCGGATCCCTACCATAAGCAAAATTATATTTATTTTGAAATTCTTTACTCTCTATTTCTTTTGCCCGAGTAAACATCACTCCATCAGCTGCTTGTTTTGCAATTTCTATTACATCTTGATTTTCTATTACCTCTGTAGAAAGTATTGGTAAATTGAGTCCTAGCTCTTTTGCTTGTTTTAAAAAATTACCGGCATCTGTGGTTTGAGCTATTAAATAGATCGCGTCTGCCTTCGCATTATTGATTTTTGTTATCTGGGTTCTTAAGTCAATTGCTTTCTCTTGATGTTCCACCTCGATCACAATATTACCCCCCAATTCAGTAAATCTCTTATTAAATTCTTCTTTTAATCCTATACCATAATCATTTTGTATATAAGATATTGCTACTCTTTTTTTACCCAAATTGTTGTAAACATATTCCGCGCCAAATCTTCCTTGATAAGCATCTGAGGGTATTGTCCTAAAAAAGAGACGGTAATCGGACAATTTCGGATTCGTAGCTGAGCCACTTAATAATAATACATTTTTATCTTGAGCAATGGGGGCGGCAGAAAAAGAAGCGCCACTACAAAAAGGACCGACAATTATCTTTACTCCGTCAACATTAATTAACTTATTGACGGTAGTTGCTGATAATTTGGGGTCACACTGATCATCTTCATAAATTATTTTTAACTCTTTTCCTCCAATGCCACCGATTTCATTAATTTCCTTAATGGCCAAGTCTACCGCATTTTTAGCATCCAATCCTAAATTCATTAAATCGCCGGTTAAAGGAAACGTTACTCCAATTTTAATCACTTCTTGTTCTTTTGGTTTTACTACGCCATACCAAATCCCCCAAATAATAATCAAAATGATAATTACACTAATAATGATTTTTACTAATTTGTTCATAATTTTAAAAATTAACTTAATTATTATCTTATCCTTAATATTTTACTCAGCTGGAAAATAAAAACAACCCCTTTTACTGCTTATTTCAGATAAAAAAACGACATTATAAAATCTTATATTTTACATTTTTATCTTTCTAATAATTCCCTTGTTGGTGTTAATTTCAACAAAATCTCCTGTTTTAAAAATCTGAGTAGCAATTTTTGTGCCAACAATACAGGGTTTTTTAAATTCTCGCGCGACAATTGCCGCGTGACAAGTTAATCCCCCTTCGTCAGTAATAATCGCTTTAACCCCCTTTATATACGGAATGTAATGAGGAGTAGTCTGGATAGCAACTAAAATTTTGCCGGCTATTAAATGATTTTTGTTTTTTAATTCTAGTCTATCTTTAATAACAATAACCACCCCCTTTAATATCTTATTTAGACCATAAGCAACTTGTCCCGTTATTTCATCATCGCTTTTTGTTTTTTTAGATTCTTTATCTAATTTTAAGAAATATTTTTGAATTTTCATAATTTCTGTAGGTTCAGTAATAATTTCTTGCTTCTTGTTTCTTAAATTCAAATAAATAAATCCGCATTCTTTTCTTAATTTAATAACCCTTTTTATTTCGACGTCTGTTAATTTTTTATTTAGCCACGCTTCAACCTCGTTCAGAGTTAAAAATTTCATCAAAAATAATGGATCAAATCTTAGTTTTTTTCTTTTTGTTAAAAATTTAAAAAAACAAATTAAACTTTTCCCCATAGCTTCTTCCTTAAACGCCACACCATTTCTCCATATATCATGTTCTCTTATTATGCCTTTAATATTTTTTAACTTATTTTTGTTCTCAACCAATTTAAGACCTAAAGAAAAAATAATAATAAATTGGGCATTTGCTATTTCATAAAGACTAAGGATTTTATTAAAAAGCCAAATGCTTCTAAGATAATCGCTTCTTTTTGCTGTTACAATTAGTTTTTTACTGTAAGTTTCTATCTCTCTATATAAAAGATTATTTTTTTTAACATAAGATATTAAAATTTGCGGATTTTTTAAAATTTTCTTTTTAGAAATAGCATGAAATTCTTTTGCTTGCTGAAGATTAAAAACTCTAATTGGATAATTCTCTCTAATTGGAATGAGCATTGTTTCTGCAAATTCAATCCCATATTCTTTCTTAATATATTCAACACAACTATTTCGTCTCGCAGAATAAAATAATAACGACTCATCTGCTCTTATTCCAAAAAACCACGCTTGGCTTTTTATATAATTAAAAATACTTTGATTATTTTCAATTATATTTATATTGGGTAGGGTAGTAATCGGTCGGCTCTGGACAATATAAAATCTACTTTGTTCTTTTGCCCACTCAACATCAACGGGAAATCCATAATGGCTTTCAATTTTCATAATCAATTTCGCCAGATTTAAAATTTCCTTATTGGATAATTTCTGTTGTTCCTGCTTTTTCCTTAGTATAATTTGCCATTCATTATTACCTGCTCTAGAACGGGTAATAAGCTTTCTCTGTTTGCTTATATTTTTATCTAAAATTTTCCTGGTGTTTTTTTCTACAACATAACTATCTGGCGTGATTTGACCGGAAACAATTGCTTCACCTAAACCAAATCCAGCTTCAATAACCATTTGATTTTTGTCTTGTGTTACCGGGTGGACAGAAAAGGCAATGCCAGAAACTTCACTTTGTATCATTTTTTGAACTACCACTGCTACTGAAATTTTTTGCTTCTGCATCTTTTTGTCAAAACGATAAAAAATGGCTCGCGGAGTAAAAAGCGACGCCCAGCATTTTTTAATATTTTCCAAAAGATCTTTTTTGGTCGTATTAAGATAAGTATCAAGTTGACCAGCCCAGGCCGCATTTACTGAATCCTCGGCGGTCGCACTTGAACGAACAGCGACAAATTTTGATTTAAGTGTTTGAAAAGACCTTTCTATTTCATGAGCAATTATATTCGGTATTTCCGCATGGAAAATCAAGGCTTTAATTTTTTCTGCCGCACCCTCAACTGAATGTATTTTCTTACAGTCAACTGAATTAAAAATAGCATTAATTTTAACATTCAAATCTTTTTCCTCTAAAAACCTCTCAAAAGCGCTTGTAAGAATAACAAACCCATGAGGAACGAGTATTTTAACTCGCATCATTTCACCAAGAGAAGCGCCCTTGCCACCAGCCTCTTTAATATTATTAATTGTAATTTTTTTTAAATTTTTTACGTACATTTATTATAACAAAATTATAAAATATCTTTCCTTATTAAAATTTATCTTCAATAACTTATCAAATTAACGCGTTTTGATATTTTCCCAAAATCGGCCAAACTTTTTTATTTATTGTTATTATTTAATAATTTTATAATCTGAATCATGGATGAAAACCGCTTCATCGTCTGTTAATTCAATGACTGGATTATTGGCCTTATTTTTATATTCTTCAACCTCTCTTTTTAAGTGTGTTTTAAAATGAGGGAAAATAGAAATATTGGTAAAATTAAAACCTGTTAAATCTTTTAAATTTACTTCATTTTCATCTCCCTCACTTCCCCATCCAGCAATGTTAATATTTGGACCAGCAATAATACTTCCAGCACTTACTCCAAAATATATGGAACCATCTTTATCAATAGCTTTTTTTATAAAATTATCAATTCCAGTTATCCTCATCCGATTTAAAATTGCATAGGTATTACCGCCACAAACATAAATTACATCATAACTACTTTGATCATTGAATTTTTTGTCTTTCAAACTAAATATTGAGATATTTTTCATTCCCAAATCAATTAATTCTTTTCTTGCTTGATTAACATAAATTTGTTCTTGTTTGTTTCGTATATAAGAAACCATTAAAACTGAGCATCCTTTCGGCTCTTTTAATAAAATTGAAACAAAAAAATCAGCAATTTTTTGATTTGCTAATCCCGTAGATGTAAGCAATAATTTCATTTTTTAAATTTGATTCTTAATTATCCAAGTGATATCTTCTTTTGCTTTTTCAATATTTCTCATGCCCTGTCCAATTGGATAATAAACAGGAAAAACTTTAATAACATTTTCGTTAATATTTAAAATTTCGAATTTCTTTCTATATTCCGAAACTTTAATATTTTTGTTCAATAAAATAGAACTTACTTGATTGCCAAAAGTTATGATAACCCTTGGCTTAATAATACTTACTTCTTCTATAAATAAATTTAAATATTTTTTGAAAATATCGTTTTTGAGCGGTCTTGAATCAATTTGGGTCGCCTTTGATAAATTAGTTATATAAATGGAACTACCACTAACCTTTTTGTAAACCCTTTTTGCAAAATCGTAGTCCCAATCCTTTGGTTTTTTTTTATCAATATCATTAAAAAAATTCTTATTAAAAAACCCAAGCTGATAAAACATTTTCCACACACTTTTTGTGCCAATCCATTGTGCTTTTAACCCTATCCATTTTTTATCTGATGCAATGTTCCTAGCTGTTGGATTCATAAAAACTAAGCACAATTTTGGATTTTTAATTTGCCCAGCACCATAAATTGCATCTAAATTTTTATCGCCGTAAATATTTTGTAGTTTATCAAAATCTTTTAAGAGTTTTTTGACCTGCATATAAAATTATCTTAATAAAAACTGATAACTATTAAAATCTTGTAAAGATTATTAATCTATAATTTAAATTGAAAATTATTCCTGCATCAAAAAATGTTTTTAAAACAGCTTCCCATAATTTATAACTGTCTCGCTGATAGTTTAAACTCATTGGTAAAGTGAAGTAAACTAAACGCAATTCTTTATCATTTTTAGTAAATTTAGGGCTAAAATCTTCTGGCATCTTCGTATAACCTAATTTACCTGAGTGATATGCATCTAATAGAATTCGGCATTTAGAAATAATTGTTTCTTTTGAATTCATTTTGTTTTAGACTTTTAAGTATATAAGTATGATATATAGCCAACTAAGTGAAACGTTGGCGTGGTTTAATTGGCGGAGAGGGAGGGATTCGAACCCTCGTGCCCTTTACAGGGCTAACCGCTTTCGAGGCGGCTCCGTTATGACCACTTCGGTACCTCTCCAAAATTATTCTTTGCCAATTTGTTTAAAAAGAATCGCTAACTGTTGTTTTAAAAATCTTTTTCCGTCGCTTGTTTTTAAAAATTTCTCACGACGCAAAGCATCTTGCTTTAAAGAATACGCTTCATAATGTATTAATTTTAATGGCCTTCTTTTAGCTGTCGAGGCAACTTTTCCTTCACTGTGTTCTTTAAAACGCCTTTTTAAATTCTCTGTAAAACCGGTATAAATCTGATTATTATTAAATAATAATATGTAGATATAATACATCTTATATTGTTAAATTATGGATTCGCCCCGAGATAAACTCGGGGCGCTACGGGTTTATCCCGTAGCGAACCCTCGTGCCCTTTACAGGGCTAACCGCTTTCGAGGCGGCTCCGTTATGACCACTTCGGTACCTCTCCAAAATTATTCTTTGCCAATTTGTTTAAAAAGAATCGCTAACTGTTGTTTTAAAAATCTTTTTCCGTCGCTTGTTTTTAAAAATTTCTCACGACGCAAAGCATCTTGCTTTAAAGAATACGCTTCATAATGTATTAATTTTAATGGCCTTCTTTTAGCTGTCGAGGCAACTTTTCCTTCACTGTGTTCTTTAAAACGCCTTTTTAAATTCTCTGTAAAACCGGTATAAATCTGATTATTATTAAATAATAATATGTAGATATAATACATCTTATATTGTTAAATTATGGATTCGCCCCGAGATAAACTCGGGGCGCTACGGGTTTATCCCGTAGCGAACCCTCGTGCCCTTTACAGGGCTAACCGCTTTCGAGGCGGCTCCGTTATGACCACTTCGGTACCTCTCCAAAATATATTTTATTTTTCAAAAAACTATTTCTTATCTTTTTAAAATTCCTTTTTCAATTAAAAATTCTTCGATGTTTTTAATCATTAATTTGGGATAACGAAAAACAAGACTGTGGGTCAAACTTGGGATGATTATTGGTTTTTCCGCTTTAGGAATCATTTCGTAAAGCTCGTAAGCGGTTTTTATCGGCACTAATTGATCGTAAGTTCCATGAATAATCAAAGTCGGGCACTTAATTTGCGGAATTTCTTTTTCTAAGTCCCATTTCATTAACGCCCGTCCTACTGCTTGAATTGCCCTGACATTTTGGTAGGTATTTTCCCGATAAGTTTCTTTTAAAAACTCCCAATCATTCATTTCCACAAATTTTTTTTGGCTATAATCTGGATAATATTGCTTTCGATGAAAATTTCCCAACGTTCCTACTTGATTATAGCGAGTAAACAACTGTCGAGTCAAACAATCTAAATCTAAAAAAGCTTTTCTCGCCAAATCCCTCTCAAATGTTTTTTTAAAATTATAAGAAGGAGATATTAAAGCCAGCGCCAAAACCTTTTCCGGATGTTTAATAGCATAACTCTGTGCCACCATTGTGCCTAAAGAATGGCCAACCAAAATCGCTTTCTCTATTTCTTCTTTTTCTATAATTTTCTCCAAATCAGAAACATAGTTTTCTAAAACATATTCTTTTTCAGAAATAAAATGGGTTGATTTGCCATTGCCCCGCTGATCAATTGATAAAAATCCCACCCCCAGTTCCTTAAAATATTCACGATAAGGGTTAAAAATTGTATGATTGCAACCAGAACCATGTAGATAAACAAACATTAAATCCCTTTTTTCAACTTCGTAATATATTTTTACTTCTTTATTTTCCCAATACTTCTCTTCCATAATCTTTTTTGCTTAATTTATTTAAAATAATTTCTACGCCGATAATCAACCAAAAAACAATCGCCAAATCATTTTTAAAATACGGCGTATCAACTAAACCATGCGTCAAAATCGCAATCATCGCCGCCATTAAAGACCCGATTAAAATCGGCTCTTTTTTAAAAAGTTTAATTCCAATTAAAAAAAACTTAATAATTAACCAAATAAAAACAAGTAATCCCAAAAATCCCAATTCCAGCCATAATGTTAAAAATAAATTATGGGGATAGGGTTGAGGAAAAACAAAAACTTTCTCACCTTGAGCGGTTTCATAGAAATTAATTTGAAAATCTGAAATCAATTTTTCATAACCATCTAATCCAACCCCAATTAAAGGACTGGTTTTTATTAACTCGCTTGCTCCACGCCAAATATTAATCCGCAACTGGCCGGATAAATCCTGCAACAGCGCTTTTTCTAAAAAATAAGCGCGGGAAGCAGGAAAAAGAAAAATTAAAATAATTAGAATTACTAAACCGACAGTAATCTTTTTTCTAAATTTCTTAAAACTTAAAATCCAAACAATTAAGCCGGTTAAAACCCCGATTATCGCTCCTTCGGACATGGCGAAAATCAAGGCTAAAAATGACAAAAGAAAAAATAGTATTCCCAAAACAAAAGCGGTTTTTTTATTTTTAATAAAATGAAGAATCGCGCCTAATCCGAGAAAAATCATTGGTCCTAAAAATAATCCTAAAAAATTAGGATGAGGATATAAACTAGAAACCCGAAAAATCTGCTTGCCCGCCCAAACCTCCTCACTCCAAATTCCTTGACCAACAAATTTTTGAAAAAAAGCAAAAAAGGAAAGATAAATTACCGAAATAGCCGCCCCCAACCCGATAATTTTCAAATCCTTTTTACTTTTAACCAATCCACAAAATGTTAATAAAAATAAAATCGGTTCAATAAAATAAGCGCGCCAAACTCCGGCCCCTGCTTTTAAATCAGGTGATAAAAACATCGCGCCAGTGGCGATAATTAAAAAAATAAAAATCGGAAATGACCAGTTCGCTAAAACTTTTTCTTTGTTTTTAAAAATATCTTTCGCGTTTTGAATTAAGAAAACTAAAAATAATCCCAAAATCATTGCTTCCAAAAAAGTAAATGGAATATTAAAAATTTGGAATTTAATTTGATAGCTTGGCAAGATAGCCAAAAGTAAAGCTAAGCCAAATTTCGGCCTAAACCAAGAAACAATTAAATAAATTATTAAAAAAATCGCGATTACCATTTTATTTTAACTACTTCTTTAATTAATTCTTTATCAAATCCCTTGAATAAATAAAGGATAACAAAATAAATCACTATGCCAGTCAAAATAAGTAAAAACAAATTCCAACTAATTAAACAAAAAAGGAACAGCGTCATAATTAAAGTGGCTCCCAAACTTTTTAAAAAAAACTTCATTTGGGGTAAAATATTAGTTGTTTTATAAAATAAACCTAAGGAAAAAATAAACATTAAGGCTTCGCTAAAAATAGTAATTCCGGCCGCGCCCCAATAAGAATATTTTGGAATAAAAATAAAATAACCGATTAAAGAAATTACCGCGGTTAAAAAATAGAATGGCAAAATTTGTTTTTGCTTTCCCAACCCAACGGCAATTTGCTTAAATAATTCTCCAACAAATAAAATTCCGCAAGCAAAAATTACCACCCTTAAAATTCCCCCCGCAGGAGCGAATTTTGAACCACCCAACAAAATCATAATCCTTTTCCCCAAAACAAAACCACCAGCAGTTAAAGGCAATGCGAGCATCAGTAAAAAATCAAAACTTTTTTGAAAAAACTTTTTAAAATTTATTGAGTCTTTGGCGCGATAAAACTGGACTAAGCGAGGTAAAACTAAACCAAGGAATAGGGGAGGAATGGTAATTAAAACTTCCAAAATCCGATAACAACCGCCGTAAAAACCAACTGCTTCCGCTGGCTCGTAAAAAGATAAAATTAGAGTATCCATTTTAAAATAAAAAACATTTAAAACGATTGCCAACCCTACCGGCCATGATTTCTTTATTATCTCCAGCCAAAAAGAAAAATCAAAATCAAATTTTAAAGAAATTTGTTTTCGGGCTGATAAAAATAAAACTAAAAAATTTATCAAATTCCCTAAAACAAAAACGCTGACGATTGAAAAAAAGCCGTAATCGCTTTTAACAAACCAAATCATTAAACCCAAGGTAACAATTTTCCCCAATACCTCGCCAATAAAAATTTTCTTTGTCTTAAAAGTTTGCTGATAAAAAGCGGAAAGGGTTTGAATTAGGGTACAAAAAAACAATGACCCTGAAAGAATTCCAACTGCGGTTTTAACTGCTAAAGGATAATTAAACAAAAAACTTAAAAAGAAGGCTCCGCCATAAAAAACCAGCGCGGAGAGAACCCGTAATGTAAAAATATTATTCATGACATAACTGACTCTTTTTTTTCTTTCTTCTTCTTTTATATTTTCCACTTCTCCTAAATAACGTAAAGTTATCAGATAGAGCCCGAAGTCGGCAATAATTCCAAAAACTTGAAGAAAAGAAATCGCGATGGAATAATAGCCGTAATTTTGGGGTCCAAGATAACGCATCATTAAACCAATAATAAAAAGACCCAATATCAAAGCTAAAATTCGGCCCGCTACTTGAATTATAAAATTAGAAGCTATTTTTTTTACCGCGCTCATATTTTAAATCATATCATAAAATCAAGGATTATCAAGTTTGTTCTTGACGCTTCTTTATTTTCTATTAAAATATAGATTATGAAAATAAATCGCAAAAATTTTGTTTTTTTTATCCCATTATTTATTTTAACATTTTTAATATTTATTATTCCGGCTTCTGCCCAAACAAAATATCAAGCGGAAAGAATAGAACAAAGCTGCGCCGATATTCCGAAACTAAATGCCGGGCAAGATTTGGAATTTTGGGTTAAATTTAAAAATGTTGGAGAAGAAAGCTGGTCTGGTTTTGGCCCCGAGGCTGTAGTTTTAAGAACTGTTTCAGGAATGAAAAGCAAACTTTCCCATCCCACTTGGTATAGTTATTATATTCCAAACCGAGTTAATCCTGTTTCCACTATTTTCCCCGGCGATGAAGCTTTATTTAGATTTAATTTAAACGCGCCAAAGCAAGATGGGCTTCATTGGGAGACTTTTCAACTTTACGCCGGTTCAAATCCGATTCCTGGAGGAGAAATAGAAGTCGCGGTACATGTTTCCGGCAATGGAATTGTTAACTCTGAACCAACTCCTACGCCAACTCCTACTCCTACCCCCACTCCAACACCAACACTCCCATCAACATCTACCCCCAGTGAATCAAATGAAATTTGGTGGCAAAGCGTGCCAGCCGATATTAATATTGTTTCCAACTATCGCTGGCAAAATCTCGAACAGGGGCCGGACATAGAAGTCGGCTTGATTTATGTTGAGAAAAAAGAAAAAACTGATTATTTACCCTTTAAAATCTTAACTTTAAATAATACTACTTATAATCTTTATGACCAATTTGAAAAACTTTTAGTCCGCAATACCGGCGGAGAAATGATTGAAATCGATTATAATTTTGACTCTGGCTATTTTTTTGTTAACGACAGCCAAGGAAAACGACTTTTAATGACTGATTCTCCTTTAGTTTTAAAATCATCTGAGCCAGTTATTTTTCGCATTGATTCTTGGAAAAACGGACCGTTTTGGGGCGCGGATGTTAATGATAATGAATTTAGAACTTCTTTAGAATTGAAATATAATTCCAGCACTAAAAGATTATGGCTAATTAATAAACTTCCAATGGAAGAATATTTAAGAGGTTTATCTGAAGTGGGAGACTCTTCTCATTCAGAATTTTTAAAAGCACAAAGCATTGCTGGCCGCACTTATGCCATGTTCCGTTATTACAATCATAAATATACTAATACAACTAATGGAGACCCGTTTTTTACGGTTATGGCGACCCAGGCCGATCAAGTCTACCGCGGTTATAAAAAAGAATTAAGAGGTCCTAATGCTTTGGTTGCCGTAGAACAAACAAAAGGCATTATTGCCACTTATGCTAATGAGCCTATTTCCGCTTATTATTTTGCCCAGAGCGATGGAAAAACCAGGGACTCGGAAAAGGCTTATATGACCCGCGACCCGGTTCCTTATTTAAAAGCGAAAAACGATCCGCCTGGACAAGGGAAAACAATGTTGGGACACGGAGTCGGAATGCCACAGATTGGTGGAATTGTCGCAGCAAATCAAGGCGCCAATTATTCTCAAATTTTAAAATATTATTATACTGGCATTGATTTAACAAAAATTTATTAAAAAAATCCTGATTATTTAAAATAAAAGAAATCCAGCGGGCTTCCAACCCGCTGGTTTTTAATTTTATTTTCCCACCTTTATGCTTTTATGCATACTGATGGGATAAATTTTTACACTTTACACAGTGCCGACAAGCCGGCACCTCTTCTAACCTCGCCAAAGGAATTGGTTCGCCGCACTCAAGGCAGATACCATATTCCCCTGGGTTTTCAAGGAAAATCCCTTTTACTTCTTTCAATTTCCGCAAATATTTTGCGGACCTTGAAAGAAGCTGTTCCCCCAGTGTCCGGGACTCCTGATTCGAGCCCCCTTCACCGAGACGGGGGTCTTTGTAATTCCCGTCTCCATCGCCGTCACAAAGCTCGGCAAAATTCCGAGCCTCGATAGCGACATCGAAGGCCACTCGGCTAATCGCTGAGTCAAAAAAACTAGCGATTAACCAAACTCTTTTCTCACACCTTCGCAACTTTTGTTGCTCGGGTAAAGAAAAATTTTTCAATTGAGGAAAACTCTTCATTTCCTCAATTATTTTGCTTTCCATCTTCAGAATAATTCTTTCCCTGCATTCTTGGCAGGGAACACCGGAAGAATTGCAAGTACAAGTCATTAAAAACCCCCTTTTGTTAAAAAAGTTCCAAAACCAAATTGCAAAAATCTGTTTATAGATTAAACAATTTTTTTTCAAAAGTCAAGATCTCATTTGCAAATACATGGACTAAATCAAAATGTCATCCATTATTCTAATAATCTTATCTAAGTGACTGCATCAAATTCATTTAGACGCAATATGAATGAAATTACTAAATGAAGAATAATCAAACGATCTGTTTTAAAAATAAATTATTAAAGTTTGGAAGCCGAGCTTCCAAACTTTTTAGCTTCCAAACTTTTTAAAATTGGGCTCCTTTAAACTTGATTTTTTTATATTTTTAGATAAAATGATAAGAAGAACGGGGCGTAGTGTAATGGCTAACATGCTTGCTTTGGGAGCAAGTGACTCCGGGTTCGAATCCCGGCGCCCCGACCAGAATAAACCTAACGAATTTTGTAAAATTGTTCATCTTAAATAAACAAAATAAAAATAAAAAACCGGTCTTTGTTTAAAGACTGGCTTTTTATTTTTTAGCCTAATTGCCCCATTAAAATTTATTTTATAAAAATCAAGGCTTTTTAAATTTATTTTGTAAAAACCTACTCGTATCTCAAAGCTTCAATTGGACTTTTTAAAGAAGCTTTTTTTGCCGGATAAAGACCAAAAACCACGCCTATAAAACTCGCCACGCCTAATCCTAAAAGAATAGCCGGAAAGGATATAGAGAATTGCCAATTTTGACTTACCTGACTAGATAAAATCAAAGAAGTTAAATATGACAAGCCGATTCCCAAGCCTATGCCAATTAATCCGCCAATTACGGTTAAAATTATTGCCTCGATTAAAAAATAAA
>Ga0265595_1002326_pt1 | contig 13059 bp, 12 predicted proteins | sample saktaG_15_FD_190148 | JGI IMG/M metagenome (GOLD analysis project Ga0265595, IMG submission 190148) | Saline water microbial communities from Sakinaw Lake, British Columbia, Canada - sak_2013_06_06_50m | ecosystem: Environmental > Aquatic > Non-marine Saline and Alkaline > Saline ... | reverse complement strand
TCCGCGCTCCACTGCAGGAACTGGCATTTATCCGTCTTGTAATGCATGGGTATAGCTATGCGAGGCCGGATATCTGCACAAACTGCGTTGGCCGTTTCCACATTTATGGTGAATACCCCACCAATCGGCACCAGCAACACATCCACCTTACCCACAGCTCCAAGCTGGGCTGCGGACAGCCGGTGCCCCAGATCACCCAGATGGCATATATTGATATCGTCTATCACAGCACAAAATATAGTATTATCACCCAGCTTCTTCCCTGCTTCCTCGTCGTGGGAAACGCTGATGCCTCTAACCTTAATATTTTTAATGGCCATCGCGGTACTCCCCTTCACCACCTCAGACCTGCCGGGCAGGGCGTCAGTGTAATTATGGTCAGCGTGCTCGTGACTGACCGTAACAATATCAGCTTTCTCGCTGACCTGCTTATAGTTTAGATGGTTGTCTGCCTTAAAGGGGTCCATCAGCAGCCTTGCTCCGTCTCCCGATGTCAGCAGGAAACACGAATGACCGAACCACTTTATCTTCATGATCAACCCCCAACTTAATTGATCAAACCTGATACGAACCGGACCAGCGTCCTCACGCCGAAGCCCGTTGCGCCTTTGACCAGCGCCCCCCTGGTCTTGTCCGCCATAAAAGTCCCTGCTATATCTATATGCGCCCAGGGCGCCTCGCCTACGAACTCCTGCAGAAAGAGGGCGGCCGTTATGGCTCCGGCATACCTGCCGCCGGAGTTCTTTATATCGGCAATTTCGCTCTTATTAAGATCCTTGTATTCCTCAGGCAAAGGCAACTGCCACAGCTTTTCTCCGCCTTCACCGGCAGCCCTGATCAGCCGGCCCGCCAACACGCTGTCATTGGAAAAGAGGCCTGCGTATAGATCGCCCAGGGCTACATGGCATGCGCCCGTCAGGGTGGCCAAATCAACGATAGGGCTGATCCCGTTCCTGACGGCGTAGGACAGCGCGTCGGCCAGTATAAGCCTGCCCTCTGCATCGGTATTTACTACCTCGATGGTCTTGCCGTTGGAAGCTTTCAGCACATCCCCGGGCTTGAGCGCCCTGCCGCCGGGCAGGTTCTCGGTGGCAGGTATAAGCGCGGTCACGTTGACCGCCATTTTCATCTGCGCTATGGCATCCACGGCCGCTATCACCACCGCGCCGCCCGACATGTCTCCCTTCATGTCAGACATGAATTCCTGCGGCTTGAGCGAAATACCGCCCGAGTCGAAGGTCAACCCCTTGCCCACCAGGCCGACAACTTCTTTTACGGACGGGTTTCCCCTGTAGTTCAGCACTATGAATTTGGGTGGCTCGGCCGTTCCACGCGCCACACCCAGCAGGGCACCCATCTTCTCTTTCTCCATGTGTGCTCGGTCCATAACCGTTATGTTCAAACCGTGCCTGGAGGCAACCTCCCCGGCTATCTCCGCCATATGCGAAGGTGTCATATGGTTGGCCGGCTCATTGACCATATCCCGCGCCATCAGTACCGCCCCGGCCGTAATCCTGCCCTTTTCCAGACCTATGCCGACCGCATCGAGCGCGGCAGCATCATTTTCAAGCAGGACGATCTCTTCGATCTCATGCCCGTTTTCATCCTTTGTCATATGGCGCCTGTATAGATAGGCCCCCAGCAGGCAACCTTCGGCTACCGCACCGGCCCATTCAGCATATTCCAGGCTGCCGCCATCCCGCCAGAGCGCCAGGGCTGCTGTTTTTGCCCTGTGCTTACGCAAGGTGCGCACAGCTTCACCCGCCATATCCCTCAGCTTATCGGTATCCCATTCACCCCGTTTGCCCATGCCGGCCACCACCACCAATCGCGCCGGTATCTTTCCCAGCGTATGCAGTACATGCACCTCATTTAGCTTTCCCTTTATTTCACCCGCCTTGATAAGCTCCGCTATTACCCCTCCAAGGGCCGAGTTCAACTCACCCGCAGCCCCACCCACAACCTCTTCCCCTTCGTATATCCCGGCGATAACCGCATCTGTTTCGATGGTGCTTACATTGCCTGGCCTGGCCTCAAATTTCACTTTTCCCTCCAGCGTGTAATATTATGTAAACATGGATGTACGATGGCGTCTGATTGATGCTATCGGCGCCGCCGCCCTGATCAGCCATGCTGAATAATATTACCACCTTTTCGGCGCCAATCAATCTGGTAATTGATTTATCCGCTCCGGCAGTGGTATAATTATATATAGTAAACCTTTAAGTCAGCCCAGTGAGGCTGGCAAGGGAATTATGAAGTTACTCCGCCGCAACTCCGGTTTGGGCATATGTGCTTGTAACAGACCTCTTGCCAGCGCGGGCAAGGGGTTTTTTTAATGCCCGAAAAAATACTGCTTAATTCCTCCGATATCGAAAGGGCGCTGGTGCGCGTTGCGCACGAGATCGTTGAGCATAACAAGGGCGCCACCAATATCGTGTTTGTCGGCATCAAGACGCGCGGCGTCCCGCTGGCCCAGCGGCTGGCCCGCATCATCCACACCATGGAACAGGTCGAGATACCCGTCGGCTCGCTGGATATAACACTTTACCGCGACGATGTCTCTTCGCTGAGCTTCAAGCATGTTGTCCAGCAGACGTACGTGCCTTTTGATATCACCAGCAAGCAACTGATACTGGTGGACGATGTCTTTTACACGGGGCGCAGCATCCGGGCCGCCCTCGATGCGTTGATAGACCTGGGAAGGCCCGAGACTATCCAACTCGCCGTGCTCATCGACCGTGGCCACCGCGAGTTGCCCATCCGCGCTGATTTCGTGGGGAAGAATATACCTACGGCGCGCAACGAGGAGATACAGGTATACCTGAGCGAAGTCGACGCCGTGGACAAAGTCACGGTTATGAGGACGGAGGGAGGTAAGAATGAGCCTAAGTGAACAGGGGCCCGGCGCAGCCACGCGCGGGACACTGCCCCAGCTCTCCATAGATTTATGGAGGCACAGGCATGTGCTCGACCTGGATGATTTCAGCCGGGAGGAGACCGACCTCGTATTAGAGATAGCCGAGGGCATGGTTGAGATACTGGACCGCGACGTCAAGAAGGTGCCCACCCTCCGCGGCAAGACGATCGCCACCATGTTCTTCGAGCCCAGCACCAGGACACGCGCCTCCTTCGAACTGGCAGCCAAGTACCTGGGGGCCGATACCATCAGCCTGGATTCGGCCAGGAGCAGTGTGACCAAGGGGGAATCGCTGATAGACAGTCTGCGCACGCTGCAGGCACTGGAAGTAGACACCATTATCATGAGGCATCCCAGCTCCGGGGCGCCCTATATAGCCGCGCGGCACCTTGACACCAGCATCATCAACGCAGGCGACGGCTGCCACGCCCACCCCTCGCAGGGACTGCTGGACCTTTTCACCATGAAACAACAGCTCGGCGACCTGAAAGGCCGTAAAGCCGTTATCGTCGGCGATATCATGCACAGCAGGGTGGCCCGCTCCAATATCTGGGGCACACGCCACTACGGCATGGAGTTGGTGCTGTGCGCGCCTCCCACCCTTTTACCGCCCGGTCTGCCCGAGATGCTGGAAAAATGCGCCCTCAACCATGTTACCATCCGGCACAGCCTCGATATTGCCCTTGAGAACGCCGACATCATCATGCCGCTGAGGCTGCAAAATGAGCGCCAGCAAAGCGGGCTGATATCATCACTGCGTGAATACATCCAGGGTTACCAGGTCAACGTGCAGCGCCTGGCAAGGGCAAAGCCGGACGTCCTGGTCATGCATCCCGGCCCCATGAACGAGGGCACCGAGATCAGCCACGAAGTAGCCTACGGGACGAGGTCCCTGATCGAGCAGCAGGTCACCAACGGCGTGGCCGTACGCATGGCGCTGCTGTACCTGATTGCAGGAGGGAAAAACCGGTGAAAGAGAAAAGCCTCCTTGTGAAAAATACCCGCATCATCGATCCCGCCAGCGGCCTGGACGAGAGCGGGGACATTCTTATTGCCGGCGGAGTAGTATTGAAAATGGGCAAAAGGATTGCCGCCTCCGGCGCCGAAGTTATCGAAGCGTCCGGATTAGTCGCCTGCCCGGGTTTTATCGACCTCCACTGCCACCTGCGCCAGCCCGGCTACGAGAATAAAGAGACCATCGCCTCCGGCGCATCCGCAGCAGCTCGCGGCGGTTACACTACCGTGTGCTGCATGCCCAATACCATGCCGCCGCTGGATAATGCCGCCACGGTTGGACATGTCAAAGACATCGCCGCCAGGGAGGCCCCTTTCATCACCATCCTTCCGGTGGGCTGTGTGACAAAGGACAGGGCGGGCAGGGAGCTGGCCGACATGGCCGAACTGGCCGGCGCCGGGTGCATCGGCTTCAGCGATGACGGCAGCCCGGTGGGAAGCTCACGCCTCATGTCTCTGGCCATGCAGAACGCTGCCGTACTCGACCTGCCTATTATCGAACATTGCGAGGACCTCGACCTGTCGCAGGGCGGCCATATGAATGACGGCTGGGTGGCCGCCAGACTGGGCATCAAAGGCGTACCGGCAGCCGCCGAGGAAACAATGGTGGCGCGCAACATCGCGCTGTGCCGGTTGACGGGCGCCAGGCTGCACGCCACGCACATCAGCACCAGCGGCTCGGTGGAGCTTATCCGCGACGCCAAACGCAGGGGACTGAGTGTTAGCTGCGACGTCACACCCTACCACCTCACCCTCACACACGAGCGGGTGATGAAAACGCAGGACGCCCCGGGCGCCACGCTGGCCTATGACACTTACGCCAGGGTCAACCCTCCGCTGAGAACTTCAGCCGACATCGATGCGCTCATCAGGGGGATAAAGGACGGGACGGTCGACGCCATAGGCACGGACCACGCTCCGCACGCGATGGAGGACAAGCTCTGCGAATTTGAAAATGCGGCATCCGGCATCAGCGGCTTCGAGACCTCATTCGGCGTCCTCATGTCCCTGGTGCACACGGGCAAGGTCGAACTGATTACACTCATCGCCTGCCTGACCACCAGCCCGGCGCGTATACTGAAAAAGGCCTCCGGAACGCTGCAGCCGGGGGCGCGCGCCGATATAGCCCTGCTGGATATCAACAGGGAGTGGACGGTAGACGTTAAAGACTTTCTCTCCAAAGGCAGGAACACGCCGTTCGACGGATGTAAATTAAAGGGAATGGTTGTGGCCACCATCAGCGGCGGACGTTTCGTTTACCGACACAGCTCGCTCAGGATATCTTAAATGACAATGACCCAAAAAGACCCGGTGCTCGATCAGACAAATATACAGCATCAAGCCGGTAAACGAGTATTAAAGCTGACTGAAATATTATACGGAGGTCATCCTTGCCGCGAAGAAACGACATCAAGAAAATCATGATCATCGGGTCGGGTCCCATCATCATAGGCCAGGCCTGCGAATTCGACTACTCCGGCACACAGGCCTGCAAAGCCCTTAAAGGGCTCGGCTACGAGATCGTGCTGGTCAACTCCAACCCGGCTACCATCATGACCGACCCGGGCATGGCCGACATAACATACATCGAACCGCTTACTGTGGCAATGATGGAGAAGATCATCGAGAAGGAGAGGCCCGACGCGCTGCTGCCCAACCTGGGGGGGCAATCGGGTCTTAACCTCAGCTCTGAGCTGGCCAGGGAAGGGGTGCTGGAAAAGTACGGTGTCGAGGTGATCGGCGTGGACATCGAAGCCATACGCAGCGGCGAGGATCGCATAACCTTTAAAGAGACCATGAACCGGCTGGGCATCGAGATGCCTGAGAGCGAGGCAGTCTACTCCATCGAGGACTCCGAGCGTGTGGCGGCCGAACTGGGCTACCCGGTGGTAGTGAGGCCGGCCTATACCATGGGCGGCACAGGCGGCGGACTGGTCTACAACGTAGAAGAGCTGCGCACGGTAGCCGGCCGCGGCATAGCCGCCAGCCTGATAGGCCAGGTCCTGATCGAGGAATCCGTGCTCGGCTGGGAGGAACTGGAGCTCGAAGTAGTGCGCGATTCCAAAAACCAGATGATCACTGTCTGCTTCATCGAAAATATCGACGCCATGGGCGTGCACACCGGCGACTCGTTCTGCGTGGCCCCCATGCTTACCATAGACCCCAAGCTGCAGAAGAGGTTTCAGGATTATTCTTACAAGATCGTGGAAGCGATACGCGTCATCGGAGGCACCAACATCCAGTTCGCCCACAATCCTGAGACGGGCCGCGTTGTGGTGATAGAGATCAACCCGCGCACCTCGCGCTCGTCGGCGCTGGCTTCCAAGGCCACCGGCTTCCCCATCGCGCTGATATCCGCCAGGCTGGCGGCCGGCCTGACGCTGGACGAGATCCCCTACTGGCGCGACGGCACGCTGGATAAGTATACCCCCTCCGGCGAATACGTGGTGGTCAAGTTCGCCCGCTGGGCCTTCGAGAAATTCAAGGACGCGGAGGACAAGCTGGGCACACAGATGCGCGCCGTCGGAGAGGTCATGAGCATCGGCAAGAATTACAAGGAAGCTTTGCAGAAGGCTATTCGATCGCTCGAATCCGGCCGGCACGGCCTGGGTTTTGCCAAAGATTACAACAGCAGGACGCTGGGTGAACTGATGGCCATGCTCAAGGAGCCCTCCAGCGAGCGTCAGTTCATCATGTACGAAGCCCTGCGCAAGGGCGCCGGCGTAAAGGCCCTGTACAAGCTTACCTACATCAAGGAATGGTTCATCCAGCAGATGAAAGAGCTGGTCGAGATGGAGGAAGAGGTGCTGGCCTTTAAGGGCAGTGCCCTGCCCGACGACCTGCTCAGGCGGGCCAAGAAGGATGGGTTTGCCGATAAATACCTCGCCCAGCTACTGGGCATACCCGAGAGAGATATCCGCGGGCAGAGGCTGGCGCTGGGAATGAAAGAGGCCTGGGAGCCTGTCCCTGTTAGCGGAGTGGAGAACGCGGCATATTATTTCTCCACTTACAACGCCCCGGATAAGACGCAGAGCAGCAGCCGCCGGAAAGTCATGGTGCTGGGCGGCGGGCCCAACCGCATCGGGCAGGGCATAGAGTTCGACTACTGCTGTGTGCACGCCGCCTTCGCCCTCAAGGACGAGGGCTACGAGACCATCATGGTCAACTGTAATCCCGAGACCGTGTCCACCGATTACGATACCTCCGACAAGCTCTATTTCGAGCCGCTTACGGTGGAGGACGTGCTCAGCATCTATGAAAAGGAGCAGCCCGAGGGCGTGATCGTGCAGTTCGGCGGCCAGACCCCCCTCAATATCGCGGGGGAACTCAGTCAGTGCGGTGTGAAGATACTGGGCACCACTCCCGAGGTAATCGACCTGGCCGAGGACCGCGGCAGGTTCAGGGAGATGATGATCGAGATGAAAATACCCATGCCCGAGTCGGGCATGGCCATAAATATAGAGGAGGCCCTCCGTGTCGCAGGCCATATTGGATATCCACTCATGGTGCGGCCGTCCTATGTCCTGGGCGGTCGGGGCATGCAGGTAGTGCACGACGAGGAGATGCTGCGGGAATACGTCAGCGCGGCGGTGGGCGTAACGCCAGACCGTCCCATCCTGATCGACAAATTTCTCGAGAATGCTATAGAGGCCGAGGCCGACGCCATAGCCGACGGTACCGACACGTTTGTGCCCGCTATCATGGAGCACATCGAGCTGGCCGGCATACACTCCGGCGATTCATCCTGCATCATACCTTCGGTGAGCATAGCCGAAAAGCACATGACGACTATTTTAGACTATACCGCCAGGATAGCCAGGGAACTCAATGTGATCGGATTAATGAACATGCAGTATGCCATTGCGCAGGATATGGTTTACGTCCTGGAGGCCAATCCCCGTGCATCCAGGACCGTACCCCTGGTATCCAAAGTCTGCAATATTTCCATGGCCCGTGTCGCCACGCAGCTCATGCTGGGCAAGAAGCTCAGCGAGCTGGGATTGAGACATCGGCATATACCGCATTACGGGGTCAAGGAAGCCGTCTTCCCCTTCAACATGTTCCCCGAGGTGGACCCTGTGCTCGGCCCCGAGATGAGGTCCACCGGCGAGGTGCTGGGCATGGCCGATTCATTCGGCATGGCCTTCTACAAGGCGCAGGAGGGGGCCAGGCAGCGCCTGCCGGAGGGAGGCACCATCCTCCTCAGCCTCAACAGCAAGGAGATGCCCACAGCCCTCAACGTGGCAAAACAGTTCAGCGATCTCGGCTTCCGCATCAAGGCCACCATAGGCACGCACGACTTCCTGGCCGGACACGGAGTATACTCGGAGGTAATCAAAAAGCAGCATGAAGGGCGTCCCAATATCATCGACGGCATCATGAACGGCGAGATACAGCTTGTGATCAATACCCCCAGCGGCAAGCTCAGCAAGTACGACGATTCCTATATCCGCAAGACCGCCATCAAGTATAAGGTGACCTATATAACAACGCTGGCGGCGGCGGCGGCGGCTGTGCGCGGCATCCAGGCCTACCGGGAGCGCAGACCCGCCGTGAAGTCGCTGCAGAGTTACCACGCAGATATAAAATGAGACAGGTTAACGCCGGGGTGATATCGAACGACCGGGTGCTGAGCTACCCGGGCGCCGAATATTTCCTATTAAAGGTAACAGCGCCTGCAATAGCCGATAAAGCTAGGTCGGGGCAGTTCTGTATGATTAAATGCGGCCCGGATACCTTACTTAGGCGACCAATTAGCATCCACACCGTATCTAAAGAAGATGTGTTTTTCCTCTATTCAGTCGTAGATGAGGCTAATCGAAAAAATGACTTAGATCTAGGGCGGCCAACAGAACCGGTGCCCACAGGAGCAAAGGGAAAGCCCTGGTTATCCCATTTAGTAACGGGAGATATAATAAACATCATTGGCCCGCTGGGCAATAGCTTTCATATAGACGAAAAATCAAATAACATATTACTAGCTGCGGGTGGCATCGGCATAGCCCCACTGCGTTTCCTGGCAGAAGAAGCTATTAAGCTGCGGAAAGATGTTATAATCCTACTGGGTGCACGATGTGAGGAAGGTCTGTACCTGGATAACCAGTTACCACCGGAAGCTAAAATTATTAAAATCACCGAATTAGGTAATAAAGACAAGAATATATTAAAAGGATTATTAACAAACTTCCTCCCGGATTTTTATAAGCAGGCTGATTGCATTTATGCTTGTGGTCCCAAGGCGATGCTACAATCGATGAGTGAACAGATGAAACGCGACAAAATAACAAAACCGGTTCAGGTTTCGCTCGAGGTGCGCATGGGCTGCGGGGCCGGCGCCTGTTACGGTTGCAGCATCAGGACCACGCGCGGCATGAGGAGGGTTTGCAGGGAAGGCCCTGTTTTCGATATAAAGGATATAATATGGCGGGAGGTTAGCATATGACTGTCAGTTGTAAAAGGATACAGATAAGCACCGGCGGCCGGGGCGAGACGATTAACGTTACCTCGGAGATCGCCCGTGAGGTAAATAACTCCGGGGTCAACAGCGGCGTGGTCACAGTGTTCATACCCGGCTCCACCGCCGGGGTGACGACCGTGGAGTTCGAGCCTGGCCTGGTGGCAGATATGAAAGAGATGTGGGAGCGCATCACGCCCGAGCAGATGAATTACGAGCATAACAAAGCCTGGGGCGACGGCAACGGGCACTCGCATGTGCGGGCTTCTTTGCTGGGGCCGTCCATCAACATACCCTTTATCAACAAGCGTTTGACTCTGGGCACCTGGCAGCAGATCGTTATCATCGATTTCGATAACCGGCCCAGATCGCGTGAGATCATTTTGCAGATCCTGGGGGAATAGATCAATCGTCTGCTTCAGAGGAGGGTTAAATGCCTAATGCACAGTCGCTGGCCATCGTCCTGTTCAGCATACTGGGCTTCTGCGTATTCCTGGCGCTGGGCGCCTTCGTGGGCAAGAAAACCAGTCCGGGTAAGCTGGTCACTTTTGCCGGGGTGATCGCCCTGGTGGCGGTGGTCTGCTATGCCGTGTATTCGGCCTACTACTTTATCACGCTGGCGCAATAGCTGCAGGCTGTGATGCGGGTAAATCGAACATTATGATCCAGAGTTTTCAATGCCCAATCTGCGGTACACTCAATGCGCTGGGAGAGCCTGAATGCAGCGTATGCGGCCAGGCCTTTGTTTACAATTGCCCGGTCTGCGGCAGCCCTCTGAACAACCGCTATCCCACCTGCCCGAACTGCCGCACTATCTTCAACTGGGGGCCCGCTGCCGGATTTGCCACCACAGCCGCCGGGCCGGTTGTTGCGCAGAATACATACGAGCAGAAGGCTGCAGACAGCGCGTCACCGGCGCGCAGCGCGGGCGCCGGCGCAGCCGGCTTCACGGCCAGGCCGATGTTCTGGGTCACGCTGATCATCATCTGCGCGGCCCTCATAGCCCTGCTTTTGATAGCAGATAGAATAATCAATAAATAGCCAGGAGGGAATTATGCCTGATCCGAAGATCATGACCTATATCTTCGCCGCCGTGCTTTTATCGTGCCTCACGCTGTCGCTGGGTGGATTCCTGGGTAAAAAATTCGAGGTTTTCCGCGTGGTCATCTTCGCGGCAGCCGTGGCACTGGTGACAATAGTCGTCTTCGCCATCTATTTCGCCTACCTTGGTATCAGCGGCCAGCTTTCATAACAACAATACCGGAGGGAGTATACACAGATGAGCAAAGGAAAATTCGGCACAGCCATCAATTGCATGGATGGACGCGTTCAACTGCCGCTGATCAACTGGATGATGAGCAAATACGGCCTCGATTACATTGATATGATCACCGAGCCGGGCCCCGATAAAATGCTGTCGCTGGGCAGGCCCGACCAGGTAGAGTCGATCAAGTCCCGCGTCAAGATATCGGTCAACGTTCACGGCTCGCAGGTCATAATAGTCGCTGCGCATGATGACTGCGCCGGCGACCCCGTATCCAGGGAAGATCACATCCGCCAGGTCGGGGATTGCCTGAAGCTGGTGAAATCCTGGGGCCTGCCCGTTAAGAGCATCACCGGAGTGTGGATAAACGGCAGCTGGGAGGTACAGACCATCGATTAGCGACGGAGATATGTATTTACTTGACCATCCTGCCTGATGTAAAATTACACGAATCCCGGCAGGTTGCCGCCCGGCCTATTAAGTAGTGTTAAGATGGAGAAACCTGTAATGAGTAAGAAAATTATACTGGCTTTCGCGCTGGTCGCCGCGCTGGCGCTGGTACTGCCATCCTGCGCGCAGCAGAAGAAAGAGATACTGCCCAGCCAGATGGCCCCCGTTACGCGCGGCGACCTGATACTCTCGGTTTCTTCCGACGGCAACCTCGATATGCCCAACCAGGTTCAGCTTAAATTCGGCACGCCCGGCACGGTCAAGGTTATCCCTGCCGAGCGATACAAGCTCGAGGGCAAGCCGGTCAGGGCCGGCACGCTGCTGGCCAGGCTCGATAATACCAGCCAGTTGCTTACGGTAAAGGCGGCGCAGTATGCCCTGGAGCAGTCTATTAACAGTATTGTGCAGACCTGCTGCGGCCCGCACTACCCTACCTTTTACAGCATGGCCACCGCCCTGATGCGCTTCGAACAGTCCATGGATGAGATAGTCAAGGCCACCGATTACGTGTCCGCCGGCAAGTACCCGGATGCCGCCTCCAATATCGAGCTGGCAAAGTACGACATGGAAGCCGCCCGGTCTGTTTACGCCGACCCCGAGCTCGACACCTTCCAGACGCAGTACGATGACATCCTCAACCAGCCGGTGCAGGTTTACACGGAGCTCGATCAGATAGTGGCAACGCTGGATGCCCAGATCGCCAGCCTTATAGAGGTGCAAAAGCTGCTCGAGGCCGGGGATTACGCGGCAGTGTCGCAGGCCCTGGACGGCATGACCGCAAGTCTGCAAGCTACACACACTCTCGTCAAGCAGAATTCGCGCCTGCCCGGGACCTACACCTACCCGGACACTTCCACCTCCCTGGCCATCTCACGGCAGGTGCTGGATTCCCTCGGTCAGATCCAGGAGATGCTTTACCAGGATGATTTCGACCGTGTTAAAGCCGCGGAGAAATTGCGCATGGCCGAGCACGACCTGTTGATGAGCAACATGATACTTGACGAGGGAGAGACCTTTTACCGCGCCGGGCTCAACCCCCAGACGCTGCGTAACTATAACATAGCTATCGAGACCGCCATGATCAACCTGGACAAGGCCAAGCAGGAGCTGCTCAAGACGGAGATCATCGCCCCCTTCGACGGCACCATCGTGTCCGTCGACGTCAAGGTCAACGACCAGCTCTCGCAGTTCGACTATGCCTCCAAGCCGGCGGTTTACCTGGTGGACACCAAGACCATCAGGATGAAAGGCATCATCGACGAGATCGACATCACCAAGGTGTCGGTGGGGCAGCCGGCCATCATCAGGGTCGACGCCCTTCCGGGCAGGGATCTCAGGGGCAGCGTGCGCTTCGTGTCCCCCTTCGGCAGCCTGCAATCGGGCGTGGTCAACTTCCCGGTGGAGATATACATGGACCATGATGAGAACACGGAGGGGCTGCGCGGCGGCCTGACGGCCACAGCCGACATTATCACCGGCCAGAGGGAGGACGTGCTGCAGGCGCCCAACCGCGCCATCAAGGGGCTGTCCGGCGACTACTGGGTGGACGTCGTCATAGATGCCGGCACAGCGAAGACTGAGAAGCGCCCGGTGAAGACTGGAGTGCAGAACAAAAGGAATACAGAGATAATATCGGGGCTGAACGAAGGAGAAATGGTCCTCATCGAAGCGATCAAGTAGCCGCGGCATTAAAGGGGTGAACCGCCATGCCTATGATCCACCTCGAAAATATCGTTAAAATCTATAAGATAGGCGACGTACAGGTTAATGCGCTCAACTATGTAAGCCTGGACATCGAGGCCGGCCAGATGGTCTCCATCATGGGGCCCTCCGGCTCCGGCAAATCGACCATGATGAACATGCTGGGCTGCCTGGACCGTCCCAACGCCGGAAAATACGAGCTGGACGGCATTGACGTAAGCCGCATGAGTGACGACGAGCTGGCCGCGGTGCGCA
>Ga0265595_1002316_pt1 | contig 13082 bp, 9 predicted proteins | sample saktaG_15_FD_190148 | JGI IMG/M metagenome (GOLD analysis project Ga0265595, IMG submission 190148) | Saline water microbial communities from Sakinaw Lake, British Columbia, Canada - sak_2013_06_06_50m | ecosystem: Environmental > Aquatic > Non-marine Saline and Alkaline > Saline ... | reverse complement strand
CCTTGTCGCCGGCGGCCGCCAGAGCCGCGCCGCCCACCGTGACCGGCGCGCAGCGGTGCGGCGGCCGGGTCGTCCGGATCTCCAGCCGGCCGCCGCCGCGAACCGCCTCGAGCCCGCGCCCGAGGTCGACCCGGCCGGCGTCATCGGTGCGCCCCACAAGGCGGAGCACCGCCTCGACGAGGCGACGTTCGACGAGCGCCGTGCCGCCCATCGCCTCCCGTAGAAGCTCGTGCACCAGCAACGACCGCAGAGCCGGAGGCTCGTCGGCGAGCGCGGCCACGGAGATGAGCGCGCGCGCCGGCCCGGCGAGAGCATCGGCCGCGTCGGGGCCCCCGGCGCAGGGCACGCCCACGGCGCCGGGCGCGACCACGACCCGAGCACGCGCCGCGGCCGTCGCGGCCGCGAGCACATCCGCCTCCGCCGCCGCTTGCAGCGACGACGCGCTCAGCGTCTCGGCAAGTCGCGGGTTGAGTCCCGCCAGCCGCGGCAGCACGTCGTGCCGCAGCTTGTTCCTCGCGTAGACCGTCTCCGCGTTGGTCGCGTCGTCGCCGTAGTCGACGGCGCCGGCACGGCAGTACTCCCGGATCTCGGCGGCTCCGAGGCAGAGCAGCGGGCGCGCCAGGTCGCCGTCGCGCGGGCGCATGCCGATCAGCCCGCGCGGCGACGCGTACTTGGCCAGCCGGTAGAGGATGGTCTCGGCCTGATCGTCCCGGTTGTGCGCCGTCACGATCGCGTCGAGGCCGTGCTCCGCGGCGAGCTCCCGCGCGCGGCCGTAGCGAGCCTCGCGCGCGCGGGCCTGGAAATCGCCGCCGGACGGCCGCCGCAGACGCAGCACGTGGAGCGGCACCCCGGCAGCCGCGCAGGCGCGCTCGACGATCGCCAGGTCGCGGTCGGAGTCGGCTCCGCGAGTCCCGTAGTGCACGTGCAACGCGGTCGCCTCCAGCCCCAGCCCCAGGCGCCGGTCGACGCGAGGCAGCATCGCGAGCAGGGCCATGGAGTCGGCGCCGCCCGAGAGCATGAGGAGCGCGCGCTCGCCCCGGCGGAGCACTCCCTGCTCGGCGACGTGGCCGGCGACGCGGCGCTCGAGGCGCAGGCTTTCCGGGTCGGGGCGCCGCACGAGGTCGTCAGGCCGTGATGGCCGCGCCGTCACGAGCCGTCGCGGCGGCGAGATCGTGGATGGCGGCGGCGTGGGCCGCGCCGCGGACCGCGCACGGCCGCCGACTCACGCGGCGAGCAGTGTTCACGACGAGCAGCACAGACACGTGACCTCCTGGGCGGACGCCGGCACGGCTGGTCTCGGGGCTTGACTCGAGCATAGCAGACGAGCCTCGCCGCGGCGGCGGCGCAGGCCGCGGCGCCGGCCGGGCGACCGGGGTCCGCGCGCCGGTGCGGCCGTACGCGCGCCGGCGCCGGTGGGGCCGCGCAGCGCGCGGCCCCACCGGCGCCGTCCGCGGGTCACGCGGTCGCTTCGCCCGGACCCTCGACCTTGTCGCGCTGGGCGGCGGGGACCTCGAGGAAGTACCTGTAGACGAGACCGCCGATCACGCCGCCGACGATCGGGAAGACGATGAACACCCAGAGCTGGCTCAGCGCCCAGCCCCCGACGAACAAGGCGGGGGCGATGCTTCGCGCCGGATTCACGGAGGTGTTCGTCACCGGGATGCTCACCAGATGGATCAGCGTGAGCGCGAGACCGATCGCCAGCGGAGCGAGGCCGGCCGGGGCGCGCCTGTCGGTGACGCCGTGGATCACGAGCAGGAAGAAGAAGGTCATGAGGAGCTCGATGACGATGGCCGCCAGCAGGCTGTAGCCGGCCGGGGAGTGGTCGCCGAACCCGTTGGCGGCAAAGCCGTCGGCAAGCGTGAAGCCCGCCTTGCCCGTAGCGATCACGTAGAGCACCGAGGACGCCGCGATGCCGCCCACCACCTGCGCGACCAGGTACACGGGGATCTTGCCGGCGGGGAAGCGGCCGCCGATCCAGAGGCCGATGGTCACGGCCGGGTTGAAGTGCCCGCCGGAGATGTGGCCGACGGCGTACGCCATCGTGACGACCGTGAGGCCGAACGCAAGCGAGACGCCGACAAAGCCGATGCCGCCGGCGCCGAGCGAAGCCGCCAGCACGGCTGCCCCGGTGCCGCCGAACACGAGCCAGAAGGTGCCGAAGAACTCGGCGACAGCCGCCTTGCCTGTACTCATTGGTGCCCCCTGCGTGAGATGTGGTCTCGGTCGCGGCCGTGCGCAGCGACACGCGTGGCGATCCTCGCACGGCCTGCGCGCAGTCTCTCATACCGGAGACGGCGAGGCGAAAAAAGAAAAGGCGCCCGAACGGGCGCCCAGGAAGGCTTGGTAGCGGGGGCAGGATTCGAACCTGCGACCTTCGGGTTATGAGCCCGACGAGCTACCGGACTGCTCCACCCCGCGACGTATGGACTGCAAATTGTACACATGTCGCGCAGTGATTGTAAAGCCGCAGCCAAGGACTGCCCTCACGCGCGACGTAAAGGGCAGGCGGGATGTACCGATACACTCCAGTGACGATGAGGCGGCACGAGACGACAGGCAGGCGGAGACGCCCGGCCGCGCTGGCGGTCACGGTGGCGCTCGCCCTCACCGCGACGCTTGGAGCGATGGGGGCGGCCCTCCTGCCCGCCGCCGCGGTCGCCACCCCGGGGGACAGCATCACCGACCTGCAAGCCGAGGCGGCCCGGGTGCGACGAGAGGTGACGCGGCTCGACGGCCGCGCCGTCGTCGCGACGGAGAAGTACAACCTCGCGAGAGCCGAGCTCGACTCGCTCAACGTCCGGCTCCAGGAGGCCCGCCGCGACCTGGCGCGCAGGCAGACCGAACTCGACGCCGCGCAGGCGCAGCGGGGGGAGCGCCTGTCGAGCATGTACAAGAGCGACGGCCTCAGCCTGCTCGACGTCCTCCTCGACCTCGGCGACTTCGGCGAGGTCGGCACGCAGTTCGGCTACTTCGAGTCCATCAACGAGGCCGACGAGGCAACGGTCACCAGGATCGACGGGATAGAGAAAGCGGTCACCGCGCTCGCGGCGCAGATCGAGCTGGATCGCGCTGCCGCCCTCGAAGCGGAGATGGGACTGCGCCAGCAGCAGGCCGACATCGAGGACGAGCTCGCCCGCCGCGAGTCGCTCCTCCGCGACCTCGACGCGCGCGTCAAGAAGCTGATCGCGCAGCAGTCCCGCCTCGACGCCGCCGCGTCGCGACGCCTGGCGAGAGAGGCCGGCGTCGACCTCGCGACCATCAGCGGCACGCCCGCGCAGATCGCCGTCGTCAAAGAGACGATGAAGTACTTGGGCATCCCGTACGTATGGGGCGGCGCGTCGCCGTCGGGAGGGTTCGACTGCTCCGGCCTCGTGATGTACGTCTACGCCAAGTTCGGCGTGCGCTTCCTCCACGGCGCCACCCTGCAGGCGCGGGCGGGCGACCCGGTGCCGCTCTCGCGGATGCAGCCCGCCGACCTCGTGTTCTTCGGCGACGTCACCTTCTACCAGCACGTCGGCATCTACATCGGCAACGGCCTGTTCATCGAGGCCCCCCGCACCGGCGAACTGGTCAAGGTCAGCCGCCTCGCAGACCGGGGGTGCGCCCTCGCCTGCCGCTATCCGATCAGACTGCCCTGAACCACAGCCGGGCACGCCCGGCGCCTCCCCCTGTCACGGCCCTCTCCGGCGAGATAGACTGGACCCATGGACTGGATCGTGCTCCTCATCATCGGCCTGGCGAGCCTGGCGCTGATCGTCGCCGGGTTCGCGTACGTGGGCATCAAGGCGTGGCGCCTGCTGAAGCGCGGCATGAGCGTCTCGCGGGACGTCGCGCCGCTGGCCGACAGCCTGAGCCGTCAGGCGGCGGTCCTTACCGCCAACGCCGACCGGCTGTCCACGAACGGCGAGCAGCTCACCGCGAACCTCGAGCGGCTCCAGGCGTCGGTCGCCCGGCTGCAGGTGGTCGCCGACGCCCTCTCGGACGCCGCATCGCCGTACCGGCGCGTCCGGAAGTACCTGGGCAGATAGAGCAAGAGCGGAGGCGCTGCGCCCCCGCCTCCTCACGCACGACGGGCCCGGGGCGCTCTTGAGAAGCGCGCCCCGGGCCCGTTCGCGTGAGCCGCCCGCTCGTCGCCCCTAGGCGGGCAGCTCCCCCCACCCGCGGATGCGGTAGTAGTCGGCGAGCATGTAGTCCATCTCGCTCTGGGGGAACGTGAGCGCCCCCTCGTCCTCCATCGGCTTCTCGCTGACCCAGTCGGGCAGCCGCTCGGACTCGCGCCCGATGCCCCGCGCCGCGTTGAAGTCGTGCGACATCGTGATGATGCGGTTGGCGACACGGTGCAGGTCTTCCTCGGTGTAGTCGGCGCCGATGGCGGCGTTGACCACGGAGGTGATGTACGGCCAGGGCACGAGGTCCCGGTAGAAGCGGCAGTAGAGCAGCGTGTCCATGATCGTGAGGCGGTCCTCCCAGTCGCAGTAGACCGCCGCCTTGCCCTCGATGGCCTGGGGGTCGAGGACCCCGGTGAGTTCGGCCTTGTAGATCGTCGCGCGCAGGTGACAGGCGCCGCGCGTGGTGGTGGCGAAGCCCAGACCCATGCCCTTCATCGCCCGCGGGTCGTAGCCGGCGGGCTCCATGCCCTTGACGTGCACGGCAATGCCCTCGAGCCCGTACTCCTTCTCGACCCGGAGGATGCCGTCGGCCCAGATGTCGCCGATGCCCTCGCGCAGGCACATCTTGGTGAGGAACTCGCCGACGCAGTCGGGGTCGCCGAACTCCATCTTCTCGTCGATCAGGCCGCGTTGCGACGCCTCGATGGCGAGCGCGCAGAGGTTGCCGGCCGTCATGGTGTCGACGCCGAGGCGATCGCAGAGGTCGTTGAGCCACATGACCTCGGACAGGTCGTCGATCTCGCAGAGCCCGCCGAACACGTACGCGGTCTCGTACTCGGGGCCGTCGATCTCGAGGCCCTTGTGCCGCCCCTCGTACACGTGGTTGTGCTTGACGCACTTCATGACGCAGGGCGGGCACGACTCGTTGGTGGTCCCGTGCTCGGCGAGCATGGTCTCGACGGTGAGCCGCTCGAAGGTCTCGAGCGAACCCTTGCGCCAGTAGCGCGTGGGGAAGGCGTTGGCGCCGTTCATGATGCGCACCATGTTCATGGTGCCGCCACGCTGGTAGGCGGCCACGCCGGGGTTGTCTTTGGTGTTCGCCACCATCTCCTTGACGACGGCCTTGTAGTCGTCGGGGCGAGCGACCTCGACGGGCTTGTCGCCGTGCCACACGACGCCCTTGAGATTCTTGCTGCCGAACACGGCCCCGGGGCCGCCACGGCCGAGCTGGTGCCACTTGTTGTTGTTGACGCACGCGAAGCGCACGAGGTTCTCGCCGGCCTGGCCGATCACACAGGCCGCGGCCTTCTTGTGATCGGTCCGCGCGACGATCTCGTCCTCCGCCCTGTACGCGTCCGTGCCCCACAGGTCGGAGGCGTCGTGGAACGCGGCGCCGCTCTCGCTGACCTCGAGATAGACGGGTCCCTCGGCCTTGCCCTCCACGATGACGACCTTGTAGCCCGTCTTGGCGAACTGCGGCGTGAGGTTGCCGCCCGAGTAGCACTCGCAGTAGGCGTTGGTGAGCGGCGAGAGAAAGTAGAGGCCGTAGCGGTTGCTCCCCAGCATGCTCGTGCCGGCCATGGGGCCGATCGCGAACACCAGCTTGTTCTGCGGACTCAGCGGGTCGACGCCGGGGCCGACCTCCTCGCACAGGTAGTGCGTGCCGATGCCCTTGGCGCCGATGAGCTCTTCGATGAGCCGTCTCGGCACCGTCTCCTCTGTGCTCGTGCGGGTGGTGAGGTCGATACGAAGAAGGTCGCCCATTCATACTCCTTTGCCGTGCGCATCCGCGGCGCTCCCCCCGCCCGGCGGGCCGCCACGGTCGGCGGACCCCGGCTCCGGCGACGCGCTCCGCGTCCCGGAACGGAAGGAGCCGCGCCCGGACAGACGTCCGCGCGCGGCTCCATTCAATCAGCTACTTCTCGCCGCGGCCAGTGGCCGCGGCGGAGTCGAAACGGCTGTTACGCCAGCACTTTGTCCAGCGGCGTGTACTTCATCTTGTGCGCCTCGGCCACGGCCGGCGTGGTGAGCTTGCCGCGGTAGACGTTGACGCCGAGAGCGAGGGCCGGATCGTCCTTGACGGCCTGCTCGAAGCCCTTGGTGGCGATCGCCAGACCGTACGGCAGCGTGCGGCCGGTCAGAGCCAGCGTGGAGGTGCGGGCCACGGCGCCGGGCATGTTGGCGACGCAGTAGTGGATGACGCCGTCGACCACATAGGTGGGATCGGTGTGCGTCGTGGGCTTGGAGGTCTCGAAGCAGCCGCCCTGGTCGATGGCGACGTCGACGAGCACCGAACCCGGGTACATGCTCTTCAGCATGGAGCGCTTGACGAGGTGCGGAGCCTGGGCGCCGCCCGGGAGCAGCACGGCGCCGATCACGAGGTCGGCGTCGGTGATCTGCTCCTCGATCGCGGCCTCGGTCGAGAGCACGGTCTCGGCGCTGCCGCCGAAGATGTCGTCGAGGTAGGCGAGACGGTCGGCGCTGTTGTCGAGGATGACGGTGCGGGCGCGCATACCGACCGCCATCTTGGCGGCGTTGACGCCGACGGTGCCGCCGCCGATGACGACGACCTTGGCGGGAGACACGCCGGTGACGCCGCCGAGGAGCACTCCGCGGCCGCCGTTGTCCTTCTGGAGGTGGGTGGCGCCGGCCTGGATCGCGAGACGGCCGGCGACCTCACTCATGGGGAAGAGGAGCGGGTGAGCGCCGTTCGGCAGCTCCACGGTCTCGTAGGCGATGCCGCGGATGTCGGCCTTGAGCATGCCCTTGGTGAGATCCCTGGCGTACGCAGCGCCGAGGTGCAGGTACGTGTAGAGGATCTGGCCCTTCTTGAACATCGGCCACTCCTGCGGGAGCGGCTCCTTGACCTTGACGATCATGTCGGACTTGGCGAAGACGTCCTCGACCTTGGCGAGCGACGCGCCGGCCGCCTTGTACGCGGCGTCGTCGAAGCCGCTGCCCACGCCGGCGCCCTTCTCGACGATCACGGTGTGACCGGCGCGCACGAACTCCTTCACACCGTTCGGCGTGACGGCTACGCGGTACTCCTCGTTCTTGATCTCCTTGGGGACACCGACGATCATGACTCCTCCTCGCTCCTCATCCTGCACTTGGATTCAAGGCTTAGCGTGCGCACAGTCGCGCACGATTGGGCAGTCTAGCACAAGAGAGCGCCCAGAAAAGACCAAAACAACAAAGAACCGCGCACTACTGAACGACATCGTGCGGGATACGCTGCGCGGCTCCGTCCGAGATGTCGCTCGCCCCAAGCGGAGACCGGACCGTTTGTCCATGGCGACGCAGCGCCGCCGGTCGTCGCGGCCGTGCGCCGTCCGGCCCCGCACGCGGCTCCCCATCCTGGCCCGGCCGACAAGCCTCGTATATCGTAGCCACAGGCTATGAAGGGGGCGCCACGTGGCCGGCACGGCCGACATCGAGGGGAGCATCACCGCCATCGCCGCCGAAGTGGGAGGCGTCGTCGGTGTCGCCGCGCGCAATCTCGCCAGCAAGGCCGCCGTCAGCATCCGCGCCGACGAGCTCTTCCCCATGGCCAGCTGCTTCAAGGTCCCGATCATGGTCGAGGTCATGCGTCGCGTCGACGCCGGGGAACTGCGGCTCGACGACCGCCTCACGCTCACCGACGGCGACAAGAGTCCGGGCAGCACGCTGATCCACTGCCACGAGGGGCTCCGCCCGAGCGTCCGCGACCTGCTCTACCTCATGATCACCCTCAGCGACAACACCGCCACCGACATGCTGTGGCGGCTGGTGGGGCTGGGGGCGGTCAACGCGACGATGCGCAGCCTCGGGCTGGAGACGATCGACTGCTCCATGCCGAACCGCGAGTACTTCCTGATCGAGTCCGGAGCCGGGAGCGAGTGGCACGGGCTGAGCGGCGCAGAGACCGTCGCCCTCTGGGGGGAGATCGAGGCGCGAGGAGAACGCGAGTCGGCGCTGCGCCGCGTGCTCGACGAGAACGCGCGCCTCGACGGCGCCGGCTTCCTGCATCTGTACGAGCGCCGATGGGGCAGGGACGAATCTCTCGGCTACGAGGACTCCTTCGTCGTGGACCAGGCGCTCGACAACAAGAGCTCGCCGCGCGACATGGCCGACCTTCTCGCGATGATCGCGGAGGACCGCTGCGCCACGGGCCCGTCGTGCCGGCTCATGCTGCAGATCATGAGCCACCAGGAGTGGCGCGAAAAGCTGCCCGCCGGCCTGCCGGACGAGCTCTTCGTGGCCAACAAGACGGGCGGCGTCAGCGGCACGAGCAACGACGTCGCCATCATCTACACGCCCTCGGGCGCGCCGATCGTCATGGTCGTCTACTGGAAGGGCCTCGACTACGACGCCAAGCTGCGCGCCGACAGGGCCATCGCCGCCATCGCCACCGTGGTGTACGACCACCTCGGAGAGCCGTCGTGAACGTCGCCGGCGCGCGCATCCTCGTCATCGGCGGCGTGCGCCGGCTCGGCAGGACCGTGGCCCGGGACCTCGCCGGCCTGGGCGCCGCCGTCTGCGTGACGACGCGCACCCCGGACGCCGAGGCCGACGCGCAGGTCGAAGCCCTGCGCGCGGCGGGCGCCGCGGCGGCCGCCGCCGTCCACGGTGACGTGAGCTCGGCGGCCGGCGCCTCCCGCCTGGTAGACGACGGCTCCGGCGCCCTCGGGGGCCTGGACGCGCTCGTGTTCGCCGCCAGCGGGCCCTTCGCGCCCGCTCCTCCACACGCCGTCTCCGAGGCCGCGTGGAACGAGTCGTTCGACACCGTCGCCAAGGGGTTCTTCTTCGCCGCGGCGGCGGCGCGTCGGCACCTGCTCGCCGTCAGGTCGCCCGGGGAGCGTCCCGGCGGCGTGATCGTCGCCGTCACCGACCTGCTTGGACTCCGGCCGTGGCCGGCGTTCGCCGCTCACAGCGCCGCGAAGGCGGCCCAGATCAACCTGGTCGCTGGGCTGGCGGGCGCGTGGGCGGACGACGGCATCCGCGTCTGCGGCGTGGCGCCGGGGCCCGTCGATCTCGAGGACGACGAGCACCGCGACGCGACGCTCCGCGCGGCGCGCGGCGAGGCCGGGCGGCTCGTGCAGCCGCGGGACGTCGCCGCCGCGGTGCGCTTCTGCCTCGAGGACGAGGGCGTCACCGGCGTCAACATCCCCGTGGACAACGGGGCGCTGCTCGGGCGGTGAAGCCGGACGGGATGGGGGCCACGAGCCCGCCGCAGGACCGGCGTCAGCTCGAGGCGGGCTTGCCCTTCCTGGCGCGGTCGATGAGCTCCTTCGCGCGGAGCGCGAGCCAGAACTCCATACGATCCTGCGAGCGATTGAGGTCGCGGCCGGTGATCTCCTCCACACGCTTCATGCGGTACCGCAGCGTGTGACGGTGCACGTAGAGCTTCTCGGCCGCGTCGCCCCAGTGTCCGTTCGCCTCGAGGAAGCACGCCAGGCTGCGCACGAGGTCGCTGGAGTTCTGCTCGTCGTACTCCTGGAGCTTGCCGAGAACGCTGTCGTAGAACACCTCGAGCGACAGCGTGTCCTGCAGGCCGAGCAGAAGCCCGTACGACCCCAGGTCGTCGAAGCTGGCGATGACGCCGGGCTCCCCCTTGAGCTTGCGGATCTTGATCGCGTAGCTGGCCTCGTAGTAGCTCTGCCGGAGATCGGTGAGCTGGCGGTGAGGCCGGCCGATACCGATCGAGACGGAGATCTCCGGGAGCATCTCACCGATCACGGCCTGCAGCTCGGCGGCAAGCGCGAGCAGCGCCGGAGCGTCGAGCTCGCCGGGCTGGACGAGCACCACGACGGAGTCGCTGCGCGACGCGCTGATGAACAGGGACTCGCGCTTCGCCATGAACTCGTCGACCGCCCAGTGGAGGCGCTCCTTGACGTCCTGCACGGCGACTTCGGCGCGGTCCGGAGCGGCGTCGGGCTCCTCGTCCAGCCCGTCGATGCCGACGAGGATGATGAGGTGCGGCGACTGCGGCTCGAGCCCGAAAAAGGCGAGCCGCCTCGCGATCTCCTCCTCGTACAGGTCGCTGGCGATGAGCTCGTCGAAGAAGTCGCCGGCGAGACGCTTCTCGGTCTCGGCGACCGCCTTCTTCTTCACCAGCTCCAGCGCGGTCACGGTGACGACGTTGTGCAGGATGATGCGGTCGTACTCGCTGAAGTCGCCGCTGTCCTTGACCGCCGCGAGGAAGGCGCCGATGCGGTGCGACGCGACCACCGGATAGACCTGCACGCCCGATCCGACGCCCTCCATGCTGAGGGCGAAGTTCTGGCGGTCGGCGCGCCGGTCGCTGATCTGGCGCCACAGGTCGGCGATGAGCTCGCCGCCCAGGTGGCGCCGATAGGCGGCCTCGCAGAGGACGACGCCGTGAAAGTCGAAGAGCACGGCCGAGCAGCCGACCAGAGCCGAGAGCGTGGAGAGGATGGCCTCGAGCCCCTTCTCCTCGAGGACGATCTTGGTGAGCTTCTCGTGGACGGCGAGGCTCCGCTGCAGGAGCGAGTACTGCTCATTCACGATCTTCGAGGCGACCGCCTCGGTGATGGCGATGAACGGTATGTGGTACGGCACCTCGAACAGCGGGAAGTCGTACTCCTCCGCCACCCTGATGAGCGCCGGAGGGACCTTGTCGAAGCTGAAGCCGGTGCCGAAGCCCAGCCCCGAGATGTTGTGATCGATCAGCTGCTTGAGCTGCTCGACCTGCTGCTCCTCCTCGCCGACGAAGCCGTAGCCGGTGGTCAGCAGGAGCTCACCGCCTTTGAGCCACTTGGTCGCATCAGGGATCTCGGTGATGTGCACCCAGCGGACGGGATTGCTCGTCGACGAGTGTCCGGCCAGGAGACGCAGGTTGAGCTCGGAGATCTCAAGGATGTCCTGGACGGTGATCATGCCGGCGATTCTACACGATGTCCAAGTACAGCGCGAGGGTCAAGACTGGGGAACACCGCCGACCTTTGTACGTTCTGGCAGAGCGCGGAGGCGGCGGAGACCCTTCAACGCCGCTTGAGGACGCGGCCCGGCAGGCTGCCGGTGTGCTCCCCGTCGGCGATCACCGGGGCCCCGTTGACGAACACCCAGTCGATGCCCTCGGGCGACCGGTGCGGGACGTTCTCGAAGGGGAACCGGTGCGGAGGCGGATTGGTCGCGCGGTCGCGCACGCGGTCGAGGTCGAACACGACGATGTCGGCCTTGAGCCCCGGGCGCAGCACGCCGCGATCGTACAGCCTGAAGCGCTGCGCGGGGAAGGACGTCATCTTGCGGATCGCCTCTTCGAGACGCAGGACGGGCTCGTCGCGCACGTAGCGCTCGAGGATCCCCGGGTACTCGCCGTAACTGCACGGCCAGTAGAGCCCGGGGTCGTCGAGCTCCTCGGGCGGCGCCATGACGAGACCGTCGGAGCAGATCATCGCCACGGGGCTCTGCAGCAGCGCCCGGATGTTCTTCTCCTCGATGTACTCGAAGATGCCGACGATCTGATCGTCTTCTTCCACGATGAGGTCGAGATAGGTGTCGAACGCGTCGGCCCCGCGCTCGGCGGCGATGTCGGCGACCGAGCGCCCCCGGTACTCCGGGTGGCGGCCGGCGTGCAGGATCACGATACGGTCGAAGCGGCCGTGGCGGACCACGCCCGTGTAGCCGGCGCCGGGCAACTCGTCCTCGAGGACGGCGCGGCGCAGGTTCGGCCGCTCGCGCCGCTCGGCGAGAAGGGCGAGCAGCGCGTCGTGACCGAGGTCGAGGATGGGTTGCGGGAGCGCCCTCGAGAGCCTGGGGGCGAGCTCCGTGTGGACGTCGTTGTCCGTCGTGACGTCCATGCCCTCGCGCCGTGCGGCCTCGATGAGCGCCAGATTGGCGGACGCATCCTCGGGGGCGCCCCACTTGGGCGCGTTGTGCGAGACCTCGACGGCTATCCCGGCGCCGCGGCCGATGCCGATCGCCTCTGCGACCGACGTAAGGATCGTCTCGCGCTCGCCGCGGACATGCGACGTGTAGATGCCGTCGTAGCGGGCGACGACCCCGCACAGCCGGACGAGCTCCCCGGTGCCGGCGTAGCACCCGGGCGGGTACACGAGGCCGGTCGAGAGCCCGTGGGCGCCGGCGCGCATCGCCGCGTCGACGTACCGCTCCATGCGCTCCAGCTCACGCTCCGTAGCCGGACGCTCGGCGAGGCCCATGACCGCAAGCCGCACCGCGCCGTGACCCAGGAGCGGGGCGATGTTGATCGCGCCCCCAGCCCGCCCGAGCGCCGCGAGGTACTGGCGAAAGCTCTTCCAGTCCCAGTCGACGCCGGAGATGTCCCAGTAGTGGCCCCAGTTGTGCAGCGCCGCCTCACGGTGGGCGCTGCTCAGCGGAGCCGCGGACATGCCGCAGTTGCCGGTGACGTGCGTGGTGACGCCCTGCCTCACCGCCGTCTCGGCGCGCGGGTGCTGCAGGATCGAGATGTCCGAGTGCGTGTGCGGGTCGACGAACCCGGGTGTCACGTAGCGGCCGCCGGCGTCGATCACCTGCCTTCCGCGCAGCGACCCCGGCGCGCCGATCGCCGCGACACGGTCCCCGCGCACCCCGACGTCGGCGAAGTACCAGGGATTGCCGCAGCCGTCGACGACGCGCCCTCCCGCGATGACCACATCGTGCATGCTCACGGCCTATCCCCCCCGGTCCTACATCTCGAAGACGACGTACGGGTTCTCGCACGGCGCGCCGGCGCAGGCGTACAGGCGACGCTCGTCGAGGTCGCAGATCATGCTGCCGACCGTCATGCCCTGCTCGGCCGGCGGCTCGCTCTCGTCGGGGTGGCCGCAGATCGCCATCTCCGGTGAGGGCTCATGACTGCGCAGCACCGCGGCGACGAGCGCGACGGGGTCGTCGCCGGCGGCGAGGCCCTCGGCGAGCATGCGCTCCGCCGTGGCCAGGCGCACGGCCGACTCCTCGTGCGCGGCTCCCTCGACGGGCTTCATGTCCGGCGAGACGTAGTGATTGGTG
>Ga0265595_1002315_pt1 | contig 13083 bp, 8 predicted proteins | sample saktaG_15_FD_190148 | JGI IMG/M metagenome (GOLD analysis project Ga0265595, IMG submission 190148) | Saline water microbial communities from Sakinaw Lake, British Columbia, Canada - sak_2013_06_06_50m | ecosystem: Environmental > Aquatic > Non-marine Saline and Alkaline > Saline ... | reverse complement strand
AGACTGCGATACCGTCATGTTGGTTATGGTGATATCATAGTCCCAGGCCAGGTCCATCAGGATTTTCGAGACCTCGGGGTTATCGCCGATGCTTTTATACTGCAATTGGGCCGCTTCCAGTGCCGCCTTCATCCTGGCCGCCTCAGTCGTAGCGGAAGTCTGGGATGCCATCTGGGCTGTCAATTCATCGATCTGAGATTGGACCTCGTTTATCTGCAATTGCATGTCAGCCTGTTGTGATGCCTGCTCTATATAGCCGGTGACCATGGGCACCATAATTATTAAGAAGAGGGCCAGTATGAGGATCAGCCAGACGGAGGTACTGAGGCGCGGCAGGCGCTGCGATATATTACTCTTGTTTACGCTAGGTGCTTCTACAGGCGATGCCACAATCTTAAATCTTGAGGTGTTTATTCCTATTATACATTAAATCCGTCGTATTCAACACGATTTAAACAGTTAACCTGATGGATATATACCATTCGTTCAGCATGCTTCTCCGACTTACTTCAGGTCATATATCAGGATACCACCGGTAGTGATATTGCTGCGGAAAGAGAGAATAATGTAAACAAGGTTCAGAACCTCTGTCCCCGTTTGAAAATTCACCTGCGCTTCAGTGTCATTTGGCTGCACTATTCCATTAGCAATCGAAAACGTGTCGATATCGATGCCGTCGATCAGCGTACCGGTTACCGGTGGAATTCGCGACTGCGAGTTGCACACATCGTTCGCAGGATTATCGGAATCCGACAGGGCATAGCCGTTCACCGACACACTATCGGTATAGCTATGTGACCAGGGATCGTATTCATCGCCCTCGCCAACGAAGTGTGTATATCTGGCAGCCTCTTCACCCGCTGCAAGGTCGGGAGTCAGAAATCCGGATATCGTTATCGGCAGTGAAACATTACGTGTTACGTAGTGGAAGTCATCAAAGATATAGATCTGATGTCCTTTGGTGGTGGGGCTGGTATAAATGATGACGACCGACCAGGCGCTGTAAGCCCACTCATCCTGGTCGCCATCGTCTTCATACTTGTCGCCATCACTGGGACTGCCGAGAGGATATCGAGTATAGTTGCTATACACCTCGCCGGAGTGGCTGTCTTTCCACGTGTAGAGACGATATCTATAAGTTTTGCTGGAGCTGGAGCGAGTGTCCCAGTGCCCCACGGTATACTTACCATTGCCTACAAAGCTGGTGCCGCTATAATAATTCATTACCTGGTCAGTAATGTCGGCGATGCAGGAATAAGACCAGCCGTGAGCCGGGCCGCCGACATCTTCCGGATCCGACGCCCCCTGTTTTTGCGATGCCATGACAGTTGCAGAATAGGTAGGAAGTCCCGAGGCCGTTATGGTCAGCTTCACTTTATGTACGTTTTTGCTTTCAGGCAATGCGTCCAGCTGGGTTTGACTGTAACTCCTGACATCCCAGGGTATGCACTTCCAGCCCGACCAGTAAAGCAGTATCTTCTCCACATTGGCATTTGCCGGGATACCGCTTGTGGTCGACCATGTCTCTTTGTATAACCTCTCTCTGGCGTTATCACTGGAAGGATTGCTGTTTCTCATCAGCGTGTTGCCTGAAGCGTAATAATCTCCCTCCATCGATGCGCCGAATTTCTGGAACTCTTTTTTCGTAGTATATGCGGTCACGCTGGTGGTCTGCCCTTTGGGACTGGTTGCTGTGGACTTGACCTCGAATACTTTCAGGTCTGTGTTCCATACCAGATAATTCAATCCTGTAGTATTGTTGGTTTTTACCCAGTTGAACTCTCCCTGGGGAATCTGATTGGGCGTATATTCGAAGGTTATCTTCCTCTGGCTTCCCGCGGGATCGAAAAGGTCGTAATTGACGGGCGTAGTATATTCCCATATGATGGTATGCCCGCCTCTGAACGGTGTCACCTGCGGCACACAATAGTAAGGTTTAGCAGGGTATTGAACCTTCTCCAGGCTGCTTGAGCCGGGCACATATTCAATACCGGCGGGCAGCCAGCATCCGATACGTTTTATACTTATTGAGCCAGCGGTGCCGTCGTACATTATGATGATCTCATATTTGCCGCGCCCGCTGACGGAGCCGCTTCCCTGATAACTGCCCGCCACAATGATATTGCTTGCGGGATCTCGCTGCTGTGTTAAATTGGGCACTTCCAGGTTTTCCAGCACCCACTTGGCGCCTATCAGGTAGTAAACGCTGTTATCGTTGATGGGATCTGCGGAACTGAGAGTGTAGTTCTCGGATGCCCTGCTGTACACGCTTTCATCCCAGCTTGCAGCATCCAGCCAGGCGGGCAGCTTGCCGTTGGTCTTGACCCGCCACTGGGCGGCCTCTATTCCGGAATTGGCGGAGTAATACTCCTTGGTTTTGCGCTCTACAATCTGTCCCGCCATGGAAGCAGTGTTCATAAAATACAACAGCACCGGCAAAAGCGCCCCTCCTACTATAACCAGTATGAGCACTACGCCAAGTACTGCTACCCCCGGTTGCCCATGCCATTGCTTGCTTGGAAATCTCATCTCTTTGTTCCCTTGATATGCATCACTATTAAAACGACCTGGGTGAAATTTTATATACTCTTGTTTCGCTGGAGTTTCCCACCTGTGCGGTTATTGTCACCGTCAGTATTTTCCTGGGATTACCAGGATCAGGCTGATTGTACTGAGCAGTGATCGATGAGATGCTGTCTGAAACACGCATCTGGCTGCTGCTAATGGGATTGCCCGTCCTCTCATCCGTGATGGCCACCTGCCTCTGCAGATAATGATTTGTATCAACAGTATACGTGATTGTCGTTTTAGTGGCATCCCAGCCAACATACGTAATGATTAGCGGAGTGGCTGTGGAGATCGTGAACAGCGCGGGTGTCGGAGTAATACTCTGCGCGCTTGTTGCGTCTCTGTCGATCCAATAACCCGCATTCTGAACCTGACGTATCGCCAGCATACTGTTTTCCGCCTTCGGCACCAGCAACATCAACTGGTTCAGCACCGCCAGAGCGCCCGCCAGTACCGCCGCGCCAATGCCCATGGCTATCAGCAGTTCCACCAGCGTTAATCCCCTGGCGCCTCTGCCGGAAAGCGCTGGGGTTCGTCCAGGCCGCAGTAACATCATGCTGTGCTCTTCAGATCCTCACCTTTTATATGACTCCAAAACCAGAACCTCGAGTGGAGAATGCTGCTGGCAGGTTACCGTTACCGTTACTTTCTGGACTCCCAGGTCGGTCGCGCTGACAGCCCCGGTCTCCGGGTTCACCAGCGCTACACTAATATTAATATCATATCCTGCAGGTATACCGCTGATCTTGCTGTATGAATAGGGAGGGGTACTGTCGTAGGGAGAGTTGTTTATCGCCTCCATCTGTGTCTTGGCCAGGCTTTCAGCGGTCGTACGCTGATCCGCTATAAGCAGCACCTTGAAATTGGTGCCCAGTGCGGACACGAAGGTAACGCCCACTACCGCGAAAATAGCCAGCGCTATCAACACTTCTGCAATGGTCATACCAGTTTCATCCCTTTTAAATTTAAGTATATTCATGGGCAATACCTACCAAACTTACCCCCCGATCAGACTCAGGCTGGAATATATGGGTACGAAGATAGAAAGGGCCAGGAAGCCGACGGCCAACCCTATGATGATGGTCATAGCCGGCTCAATCATGCCCAGCACTGTCTGGAGTTTGTCGGCTGCCTCGATCTCAAAGCTTTCGGCAACAATGGTGAGAGTACTGTCCAGATTCCCCGTCTCCTCACCCACGCGGGTCATCTCTACCATGAGCGGAAGAAATTCCGGGTGCCGTCCCATGGCCGATGCCAGTCCTTCCCCTTTTACTATATCCTGCTCAACGTCCATCAATGCGCTGGAGATGACCCTGTTGCCGCTCGACTCAGCCGTGAGCTTGAGTATCTCGGGCAGAGGCAGGCCCGAGCGGAAAAGTATGGTAATGCTGCGGCAGATGCGCGCCAGCGTATTGATCAGGTTGAGCCTGCCCAGCACCGGCATAGACAGCAGAAACCTGTCCTTCTGCAGCGCCCCGTTAGGCGTCCTGGTATACATATAGATCAGCAGGCAGATAACCAGCACAGCCAGCATCACATATACACCATAGTCCCCCATAAAACTGACTACTGCGATAAGTATCTGCGTCATGAGAGGCAATTTGCCGCCAAGGGTCTTGAACATGTCCATGACGGGAGGCAATACAAAAGTGACGGCTAAAAATCCCACTGCCACAGCCAGCACCAGCACTATTATAGGATAGGTCATGGCCTGCCTTATCTTGCGCATGGCCGCGGTGGACTGTTCGGCATAGGAGGCAAGGTTGCGCAGCACATTCTCCAGTTGACCGGTCTGCTCGCCCACAGCTATCATCTTGCAGAACATCCTGTTGAACGCTTTGGGGTGCTTTTCCAGCGCAACCGAAAGAGGGTTACCCGACCGCAGGTCGGATATTATTGTGTCCAGCATCCCTGCAAAAGCCTTGTTGGTAGTCTGTACCTTCAGCAGGTCAAGGCTCTGCACAATTCCCACGCCTGATTCCAGCAGCAGGGCAAGCTGCCGGGAGAAGAGTACGATCTCCTCCTGCTTGGCCCCCTTCTGGAACAGTGAGGGCATGCCCGTGATTAGAGGGCCCCTGGCTGTTTTCAGGCTAAGTATCTGGTAGCCGCTGGCTGCCAGCCTGTCCTCCGCATCCTTCTCCCCTGAAGCATCGATCTTACCCTTGACCACCCGCCTGTCGGCGGTGTAGCCGATATACTCGTAATCCATACTTTTCCCGAAGATACTATCCCTCTATTATGATACACGAGAAAAATATATTGTAAATAGGCACTTGGTCAAATCAATACCAGTACTATTGTCCTACACCCATGCGGGCGCAGTTGATAAAACGCCTCTATGCCGGTCATTGCGAGCGCAGCGAAGCAATCTCATGGTTAGTGGCTTACTGCCATGGGATTGCTTCGTCGCCTGCGGCTTCTCGCAATGACATGCTATATTTCCTCTGCATTGACGGTTTAGCTTATTGTATAGGCGTTTCGCAGCACCTCGTAGGGTGTGGTAACGCCGGCCTTGGCCTGCATCATACCGTAGCGGGCGATGGGCACCAGGCCTTCGCTGAGTGCAGCGGCCCGTATATCGGTGTTGCTTGAACCGCCCACAATCATCCTGCGGATATTATCGGTTACTGTCAGTATCTCGAATATGGCGGTGCGGCCGTAGTAGCCGGTATATACGCACATCTTGCAACCCTCGCCGTACATGAATTCAGCCTTCGCTTCGCCCATCTCCTTTTCATAGGCCATCTGCTCCACCAGTGGCGCCGTCACCTTGCGCGAGCAATGGGGACAAACGCGCCGCACCATTCGCTGGGCCACGATACCGATCATGGCTGAACTGATCAGAAAGGGCTCAACACCGAGATCGATCAGGCGGAAGAGGCTGCCCACCGTGTCGTTGGCGTGTACCGACGATAACACGAGGTGCCCAGTGAGGGCCGACTGGACGGCTATCAGGGCTGTTTCGCTATCGCGGATCTCGCCCACCAGGATCACGTCGGGATCGAGCCTCACGATGGCTCGCAGGCCGCTGGCAAAGGTCAGGCCGGCCTTTATATTGACCTGTATCTGGTTAATATTTGAAAAGCGGTATTCGACAGGGTCCTCTATAGTTATGATGTTCTTGCCCACACTGTCCAGGGAGTTGACCGCTGCATAGAGCGTGGTCGTTTTGCCGGCGCCGGTGGGCCCGCTGATGAGCACCATGCCATAGGGCATCATCAGCATCTGTTCAAACATCTCCTGACTCTCCCGTAAAAAGCCGATCTGGGGCAAAGCCAGCGCTGCCATGGATTTGTCCAGCAGCCTCAACACCGCCATTTCACCGTTAACCGTATTCACTGTGGCAACGCGAACGTCTATATGCTTGTTGTCCGAATCAAAGGAGAACTGGCCGTCCTGTGGCCGCCGGTGATCGGCAATATTCATATCTGAGAGTATTTTAATACGCGAAATAAGGCCGCCGTGCACGGTCAGGGGCAACAAGGCCACTTCATGCAATATGCCGTCTATCCTGTAGCGTATGCGGACATTGCTCTCGTCCGGCTCGATGTGTATGTCCGACGCCCGTGCCTTGACGGCCTCGTCCAGCACCTTGTCGAGCTGGTGCGCTATGGGAGAATCGCTGGTTATCTCCGGGGGAAGCACCCTGTCATCATAAAGTGGCTGGGCTGATATCCCACCCGCCTGCGCAGGCCCCGCAGCAACCGGTGCAGCGGGCTGTGCGGGAGGACCGGCCGTACCAGTCACCACACGTGCAGGCATGCCGCCTGCTGTCTCCGCTGGGAAACCTGCTCCCGGATCAAACCTGGACGCTTCCTTTAAAGCGCGGTAATTGTAATCGATGCCCTCCTTGATATCTGCTTCCGAGGCAGCCACCGGCTCAATGCGCCTCCTGGTATAAATGGACAGGTTCTCAATGGTCAGGATGTCGCTGGGATTGGCCATAAAGACTTTTAGAGTGTTGTTCTCCAGCGCCAGAGGGAGAACCTTGTACCTTCTAGCCACGTCCTCAGGTATTAGTCCCATGGCCTGCGGCATGGGCGCAGCATACTGCACATTCAGCCTGGCAATGCCCGGTTGAGCAGCTCCCCCCGGGGCTCCTTTAGCTTTTGCCTGATTTGGATTAATAGCCATGCCTACCTCTGATATATTCCATTATTATCAGGCCAGTGCTGCCGCATCCGCGACCTCGATGACCTTGATTTTCTGCTGCACTGCGAAAAGCCTCGCCTCTTTCGAGAGGGCGGGTGAAACTACGAGCACCTTGTCATGTATACCGATATCATAGGCCTTGGTATCATAGGCCGATACGGCCTCCAGGCCGACAGGCCCCGATTCGGAAAGTATGCCAACTGAAATTGTATGTGTAAACAGGCCGTCATCAAAATAGGCCATAACATCGATAGTATATTCCGCACCCGACCGGCCGGGTATCCTGGCCCTCTCCTCCGTCCTGTAACCTTGCTTGTGCAGGTATTCCAGGAGCCTGGCCCTGTTTTCAAATTTAAAGGGTTCATATGTCACAGCATGAGGGGCAAGGTTTTTTACACCCTCCAGGAACTCCCCCAGGTCCCTGGCATCGAAAGCCTTTATCCGCTGCCTGCGTGCGAACTGCCTCGCTTCGCCACTCAGCGAAGGCAGGGTGAGCATGACCTTGTCGTGTATACCCAGGTCATATACCTTATTATCGAACCTGAATACATCCTCAAGTCCCACGTCCTCAGATTCCCTGGCAAAGGCCACACCTATGCCGATAACAAGTTCAAGGAAGCCATCGTCACGCCGCGCCAGGATGTCCATGATATGCGTAGCTCCGGACCCGGCCTGGCTGGTGACCCGGGCCATCTCATAGGTTTCGTATCCCTGTTGCTTGAGAAAGCCTATTAAGCTTGTCTTGAAACCCATATCGAAAGCTATACGGCTTCGACTCATCTCATTCAGGACATAGGCGTTCACATTGTGGACTTTGGCTTCCTCGTCCGGGAAAAACACGTAGCACTTGAGGCATTGCCATTTCAGCCCGATATCACTGGATAACACTCCACAGTTCCGGCACTTGTAGTTGACTCCCAGGCTCCTGTAGTCCGTGCCCAGAAACTTGAGTGGCTTGTTGCAATAGGGACATATATACTTGCCGCCCTGTATGAAATCCTCCTCCAGCCCGTTCCTGCCGCACACCAGGTGCTCGATGATCCTGCCCCTGGCGATATTGCCCGAGGCGCATTTGGGACAGCGGATGCTGGGCCTGAGGTTCATCGAATTGCAGACGGGACAGAATATAAGGCGGTCATAGTAGCGTGACTCGAAGACACTTTCGCTTACCAGCGCATCCAGTATGCCCACCACCTCCTCGGATGGCTTGCCCAGGATCGGCTCTACCTGCGGGTAAGCAATGCCCGATTCCCTGCTGATATCTATCACCGGGCGGATCTCCTCGATACGGCCGTCCATCAACTGACTGATCAAATCATTGACACCCTGATCCCGGACCGCACCCTGTTCCGCTTCGACTATCTGTATCATCCCCACATAACCTTTTAGTTTAATCTAACATGCGATTTGCCATTTTGCAAATAGGGCGCGATTTATGGTAGATTTCAGGTAAATCTGCTTTTCTTCAGTTTACTACACAGCTTATAGTAACGGGGTACGGTTAATAGATATTTGATGAGAATTGTACGCCGGTCATACTCGTTTATCCTGGTTATTGCCACTTTAATTTTAACCAGCTTGCTCATTCCTTTCAGTCAAAGCAGCGCCGCTACGCAGAGGACACTGGCCTGGAGCGTGGTGGATACACCCTCCGACGGTTCCAACGGCATGTTCATACGCACCTGCGGCATAAACGACCTGGCGCTGGGGCCTGATAACTATACCTTCTATGCCGTCAGTACCGATAACACTTCGCCCACTGCGGCAAATCTTTTCAAATCCACCGACGCCGGGTATACCTGGTTCTCCAATATAGGCAGCAACCTGGCTACAGCCGCAGGAGTGGCCTTCCTGCCTGTTTGGAACATAGCAGTAGCGCCGGACGATGCAAAATTCATTATCGCCGTCACCGACAACTCCAGCACCCTGGATGCGGGAGGCCCCCGCATGGCCTATTACTCCACCGATGGCGGCGCCAACTGGGCAAACGCCGGACTTACGCTTAATACCAACGAGTATATAAGCTGCCTTGCTATAGCCAAATACGACCCGGCCGACCAGCTCAGGGATATCGCTATCGGAACACGCAATATCTCTGACACACAGGGCAGGCTGCTGACCAGGCCCTATGGTACTTCCTTATTCGGCACCTGGATATCACAGGGCGATCCCGTCTGGAAGGCCGTCACATCGGTGAAATTCTCTCCGGATTACGTTTCTGACCAGACCATAGCAGTCATTTCATTCACGACGACGCAAGGGGTTTTACACCTGGGCAAACATGCTACAATTCTTAATACGACCCTGTGGGATAACGCAGCCGGATACACGGCCTACCCGGTGCCCCTCGGCGGATACCTGTCCGCCAACATTATACGCACCGGCATCGAGCTGCCCTCCGATTACGTGGGCACCGATTTAAGCCTGCGGGGCTGCTTTGTCAACGTATTTGATAATACTACGGCCTCAGCCGTATTTTATATCAGCCCCACGCCCACCAGATTCAACATCACACCGCCTATCCAGCTTGCCACAGGACAGCGTATATCTTCCATCGCCTATACCGGCACCAATGCCACAGGCATACTCTTAGCCGGCGAGGCCACCGCCAGCGCCGCGCGGGCGCTGGCCAACGTCTGGCAATGCTCGAATGCACAGGCAACCTGCTCAGGGTGCGCCATGTGGCTCAAATCCGATAATCTAAAATCAGCCACCGGCGGCGGCGGCACAGGCCGCGCTAACGTGCTGCTGGCCTGGAGTTCGGACGGCAGCAGGGCCTATTGTGGCACAAGCTCGGAGAACTCCACGCTGGGCGGAACCGGTTGGGCGCCGGGACAATGGCCTTTATCCAAATTGACTAAAGCACCATCAGACGAGTCGGCCTTCCAGTACAGTATGGACAACGGGTTCGCCTGGAACCAGATCGGGATCGTTAATACGTGGATCAGCGAGTTGTCCGATGTGGCTGCTGTTGAGAAGCAGGAAGGGTCAAATGTACTTGGGAACAGCACGCTCTACCTGGCATCTTTAAATGATAACCTCACTGTAATACCCAATATCGACAGCGTGTGGCGCAGCACCAGCGATCCTCTGGGGCGGCTGTGGGAACGTACCTTCACTCTTCCGTCAAGCAACAGCGGCATCATTCTGCGCCTGGCTCCCCGCGACACGGCATCGTCAACCATAAGCAGCGTTGTGGTCTTTGCCGACCTCGGCACCGAGAATATCACCTACTCCGCCAACTGGGGAGAAACCTGGTCGGAGGTACTCCCCGGCACAACTGTCAAAGATATCTCCCTCCGTGACGAGTCTACCATGTACGTACTTGATGACTATAATGTTCGTAAGCTCAGCCTGAGCGGCGCCGCCTGGCAAACTATTAAAAAATTGGGTACCAACATGATGGCCCCGGCGCACACTGTGTGCAATCCCCCGCAAATCAGCACGGAAAAAGAGTATGTTTTCGTGGGCAGCGAGGGGAACTCCGACACCGGCGTAGCCTGGGCCGATTTCGCGGCCCCCCTACCGCAGTTCACCGTCCTCAGAGAGCTGCCCGAGCAGGGGAATGTGCACATCGTGACGGACGACCTCTACGACAGCCACAAAAACATCTACGTCGGCATTAACGACGTCATCACCAACAACGACGGCCTTGTCTACCGCTGGACCATGGATAGCAGCACCAACTGGGACCCCCTCGAACCCACAGACAGGGGCTTCTATGGTATCTGCATGCTTAACAGCGTGCTCTACGGGGCCTGGAATACCGATATCGATCCGCCTATTTACAGCAGCGGCGCCGACCGCACGCTGGAGGCCAGGGTCAGGGTTCCCCCCGCACCACAATGGGACCAGCTCGTGGACGGTATTCCACAGACAAACCTGGTACAATTCACGCGTGAGCCAACGTCGCTGCACATATCGTCAAATACCTATAACACTCTCTGGGCTATCGACGACAGGGCATATGATTTCCCATCGAAGGTGGGCTGCCTGTGGCAATTCGTGGATTCGGTGGCCAAGCTGGGCCCATGGCCGACGGCGCCTGCCCCCGGCAGCTTCATCGGGGCCGATCCCGTGACCGGCCGTTCTCAGCAAATCGATTTCAAGTGGCGACCACTAATAGACATCTTCGGCTATGACGTCCTCATAGCCAAGGACGTCAATTTCACACTGCCACTAACCCAGCAACTGCAGATGACTCCGGTCGACGACGTCACGGGCTCCTGGGTCGTAACTCCCGCCGAGCAGAATGATCCATCATGCTGGATCTCGCCCGGCATGCTGGAAGTGGGAAGGTCCTATTACTGGAGGGTGCGCGGGTCGAGGTCGTGGAGCGGCACGCCCATACACAGCCCATGGTCGCCGACGCTGTTTTTCTCTGTAAGACCGGGCTTTATGGTCACCTCTGAATACACGGGACCGACGCTGCTGACACCCGTGGACGGCATATGCAGCAATTGCCTGCCCCCCATCCGTTTCAGCTGGTCGCCCATCAAAAATGCCAGGATGTATCAATTTACACTGGCCAGGGATGCTCAACTTCAGGATGTGATCGCCCAGGAGACTACTGAGACCACTGCTTTCGAGATAAAAAGCCGATTACCTCTTTCTACCCCGTATTACTGGCAGGTCAAGGCCGTCGCCCCTGTGATCAGCGACCCCAGTCCGGTAGGCACGTTTACACTGTCCGAGAACATCACGCAGCCACAGAAGCAGCCAACCGCCAGGACCAAGTCCGGCCAGGTACCGGCTGCTTCAAATTTCTGGATATGGATCATCATCGTCATCGTCGTTGTCCTGCTGCTCCTTATAAATGCCTATGTGGTCATATCAAGGAGGCGAGACGGATAGTAATGCCCCGTCTTTGCAAGGAGTCACCCAAAAATGTCTTTGCGAGGAGCCACCCAAAAATGTCATTGCGAGGAGCCACCCAAAAATGTCATTGCGAGGAGCGTAGCGACGAAGCAATCCCAGGGCATTGCGCCACTAACAATGAGATTGCTTCGCTGCGCTCGCAATGACAAGCTGTAATAGGTTCGCAATGACAGGGTTATACTCGGGTTCGCAATGACAGGGATTGATTGAATTATGCACGAAATGAAAAACGATAATTATAAAAAGGTCTTGGCGCTGGCCTCGGGAGTCAAGGGTTTTCTGGCCGAGGACGAAGGCGTCAGGCTGTATGAACTGGGACTTGAAGCCTGCGCACTCGGTCCCTGCCTGGAGATAGGCAGCTTCTGCGGTAAGTCAACCGTCTATTTAGGTTCGGCCTGTAAAAGTAATAATAATACCCTGTTCACCATAGACCACCACCGTGGATCTGAAGAACAGCAGCCGGGCCAGTTATATTTTGACCCGGAGACATACGACAGCGGCAAGGGCGTCATAAATAGCTTCCCCCTGCTGCAGGAGACTCTGAAAAAAGCCGGCCTCGAGGACAATGTCGTTCCCATGGTCACGCAGTCAGTCGTTGCCGCCAGGAACTGGGCTACGCCGCTGGGCCTGGTCTTTATCGACGGAGGGCACAGCTACCAGACAGCTCTATCGGATTATCGCTGCTGGTCGCCGCACCTGCTGCCTGGTGGATTCCTGGTTTTTCACGACATCTACTCCGACCCTGCCCAGGGCGGGCAGGCAGCTTTCGAGGTGTACAGACTGGCGCTGGGGAGCGGCGATTACCGGGAACTGCCCATGGTCAACAGCCTGGGCATTCTAAGAAAGCACGCTGCCGTGGTGGTCGAAAAGAAGGTTTGTTGCTGACATGGGCTTGAGCATATCGGCTGCCAGCAGGACCGCGGCCGAGGTCCAGGTAGGCTTGGTCATGGGCCAGATCTCGTGCTCCGGGAATGCCACGCCGTACCAGTAGGCGCCGTCCTCGTCCCTCATCTGGTGTACCCAGTAGTAAATCATGGCCGATTGCTTGTATTCTCCGTGGACCGCCAGCGAGATTGCCAGTTCGCTGCTCTCTGCAGCGGTGACCCACTGCTTTTCGAGATTGCAGACGGATCCCTTGCCGTGCACGATGAACTTATCCCAGCTGTCATATATCCTGTTGATGGCCTCCTGCCCGTTGATAACACTGCACAGGGCCGGGTAATACCAGTCCATGGCGAAGGCGTAAATGGTTTTCTCGTCAACAGGGTCTCCATAAGGCAGAGGCATGCCCAGAATGGCGTTACGCAGAACCTCATTGGCCTCCACCCAATCCCTTCGCTCCTCCCCCATCAAATCCGCCATCTTCAACGCACATTTGATGCTGAGGTAAGATGAGCTGCAACTGGCTATCTGGGCGGTGGGGTAAATAATGCCGGCCGCATCCCTGGCCCAGTATATCTCGCCCCCGGGCCCGCGCATATTCAG
>Ga0265595_1002312_pt1 | contig 13101 bp, 16 predicted proteins | sample saktaG_15_FD_190148 | JGI IMG/M metagenome (GOLD analysis project Ga0265595, IMG submission 190148) | Saline water microbial communities from Sakinaw Lake, British Columbia, Canada - sak_2013_06_06_50m | ecosystem: Environmental > Aquatic > Non-marine Saline and Alkaline > Saline ... | reverse complement strand
ATCATACATATCTATCAATCCATAATAATGATGAGCAGTCCACTTTATAAAATCTTCTTCCGTCATTCCATTCAAATCACACACTTTTGCTATTCCTCTTACAGCACCCACTCCAGCCTTCACAAAGCTATCCTCAGAGAAATTAAAAACAGGTGAATAATTCAGGTCAATCGAATACTGATATGCCAAGAACTCCGCAACATATGTTAAACCCAAGAGTTTCTTGTACATTTCCTCCATTGTTTTACACTTCAGTACACTACCCATCACCCCACCTTTTATGAACTCCTTATCCAGCATATGAATATACCTTTCATGCTTGGAATTGAAGGTATCATTGTTTTTTCCACCATATAAAGCACCCGTCATCATATAGGCATTGCTGAATATGGTTCCCTGACTGATCTTGTCTTTTAAGGCTCTATTGATTTTCTCTTTATCGAAGGTTTGAAGTGTTAATCTTCCTCCCACTGCCTTTTCGATTGCCTCCCACGTGTCTATTTTGTTGAATATCTTAAATAGGATGATCCGTATCAAATGATCTTCTTCTTTTAATCCCTTACCTTGATCGACATAAATCACTTCCTTAATTAAATACTGACTTACCCGATCCAAGCACCTGTAAACGTTTGTGAACTTAAAATCCTGAAACGTCTTATCCTTAGTCCACGGCTGATCTTTACCTTCATACCTATTCCAAAATATGTTCATCCGTTCCTGAATAAATTGGAAGTAATATTGGAATATGTCTGTATGTAGAATTGGTTCTTTCATCAGTCCTGATTTACATATCCTTCAATCTTTGGCTCATCATCATATTGTCTTCCCATCGTATCCACTTCACACCCATTTCCGCCACACGCCAGTTCACCCTTCAGGTCTGTATTATCTTCTTCCTCCTCTACTCTCCTTAAATCCACATCCTTCAAAAATACCAACCTTTTATTATATTCTTCCTTGGTACATTCCTCAAACGGTGGTTGCTTGTATTCTCCACCATCATAGGGCAACACAGTCAAACCATTATAACAATCTCTATTCTTCCACATCCAATCACCCACTTCCTTCCATTGATCTTCTTTCACATATATCGTGGCTGATATGTTATGTCCGTTGGCTCCTGATATGAACCCTGGCTGAATCCAATTTTCAGCATAAAACTTAATCCTTTCCAACAGGTTCAACGGATGCTCATTACGCAGGGTTGCCCCCATCGGAGCACTTTGTGGAACTACTATAATTGCTGTGTCGTGAGGTCTGAAGTAATCATCCTCCAGCATCTCCTTGTGATATTCTAAGAAATAAAAATACAATGGATCATTCTTCATAATCCTCATCCTGCGTAAATAATAATGATCATGCCACGCATGTATTCCACTGGATGTTCCTAATACCAGCGATGTTGTACCGGATGGCTTTACGGAAGTAATTCGTGCTGCCGGATTAATACCGATAATTCCTGCCCACTCCTGATTTGCTCTTATCGCCAGTTTTACAGCCTTTTTAATATCCAACCCTCTCACTCTATTGGAAGCAATTCCAGTCATAGACACCCCCAATAATCCATCCCTTTCAGTTTGCCTTTTCCAATCTTCACGGATGTAATGAAAATCAGTATATCCAGCCTGAAGAGTGCCTAGAATGGTGGCAGCTACAACTCTACTCTCAAAATCAGCTTGATCCACTACATTGGAAGCATTAATTTCAGTAAGATTGCAGAATTGGTGCGCTCTTAGTGAAATTTCCCCACACGGATTAACACAACAGTCCTTATCGTTACTCAGGAATGTTCCCGGCTCCCCCATTCCCGACACCTGAATGCGTTCCCATATATAATCAAAAAATTCTCTGGTTATCTTGTGTCGCAATAATACTACACTGTTGTTACTTCTGCCACGTTGTGGCTCCGATTCCATCCAATCCCCAGTCTTAGCAGACATCATCAATTCGTCATCGGCTGAAAATAACGTAATCAGTGCTGCTCTGCGTATTCCCCCAGCCAATACAGCATCCGCAATATGACAAACAATATCATACACTTCGATTGTTGTGAGTTTCTCACCATCTTTCTTGTTATCTAAAACCCCCTGAATCTTTATTAAACACTCCTTCAAAGGTTGTGCCCCCGGTGCTTTTCCTCCTGATGTTACCAACCTACTTCCTTTAGGTCTTATATCACTAAAATCAAACACCGGATTGGATGTTGTCAACCCAAAATATGTCTTCATCAATACCTTTATCGAATCAGCCCACCCCTCAATATTATCACTGATCAAGTACCTTCTTTTCCTGTCCTCCGAAGGTTTCCGTATGATAGGAAGTTCCCTCACGTGGTGTTTCTGAACTGATAACCCAACCCCAGTACCTCCCAACAATAAAAACATTATTTCACTAAACGAATACAACGAATCCATTGGAGTATAGGCACAATTGTACATTCGGTTGGGTGTTACCTCTATTGCCTTCCCCCCGAACTGCATTGAACGCATTGACGGTAACACCTTTTTAGGCAACACAAAATCCCTATACAAATCATCAACAATACCGTTCACTTTTGGATAGGTCTTTTTATGCATATCCCTATTTCGCTGAACTATTTCCTCCCACGTTTCCCTCCGGTTCAATTCAGGGATGAAACGTGCATATTTATTGTGTATTGTAATGTCCGACAAAATTCGTTTTTCTATATCCATCACTGTATTAGATTATTAGTTAAAAAAATTATTTTTATTTTCACGCTCTCTCAATATTTTCACAGTAACCGAGTGAATTAAAGTTAGACTACATTCAACCGGGAAATGCTTTAAAAATAGATTAACCCTGATCAATACTTTCTTATCCGTCATCAAAGCCCAATCAGAACAATACAGGTGCCACCCCAGAGTGCGGACATTGAAATATCCATAGAAATTATACACATCAGCATATCTACGCAATAAGTACAGATCATTCATCTGGGTTATGAACTTCCCCATTAATTCCCGTTCCTTATTGAGATAGCGTTTTTCCATTAGAATTCACACCCTTCGTGTAATATCTTGAAATCATTGATTTGCTTGTTTGTAACGGTGGTAAATCGTTTATCACTCAATTCCCCATAACCAAAACAAACATTGCATATAATTGCCCCCACACTGAAATCTATGCGAAATTTACGGTGAGGTTCTGGTTTAAATTTTTTTGTAGGATTCCCGTCAACAGATACCTTGCGTGGCTTTAATTCTTCTGTTTTGATTCTTGATCTATTCATAACCAAAACAATTTTGTTTTACAATTCCCTTTTTACTGATCCGTGTCTCCCCAGACAATCTATCAACTTCCTCATTCCATTGATGACCAGAATGCCCCCTGACGTGGATATACCGTACACTCATTCTACTGAATTGAGTATTAAAATTTAGCAATTCCTTCCACAAATCAACATTTTTAACTCCTACGTAGTCAATATCTATCCACCGTTTATACCAACGATCTTTAAAACACTGAACAATATACATAGAATCAGTCATTATGGTAACTGTGAACAATTCTGATCGGTATTGATCATAGATGTTCTTCACGAACCACCCCAAAGCCTCAATAACAGCAGTCATTTCCATTCTTTGGGAAGTAGCTGATTCAGCATATCCTGAAGTACGATATAAAAATTCATCGTTTTTATTCAGAACCAAAAAAGCCCAACCCCCATCCCTTTGCTCAGCCGGGATATGGTTATTTGAGCTACCATCTGTATATATTGTGTATTTCTTATTCACCTGAATCGTGAATTATGACGTTATCACTCCCAAAATCAAGATTTCCCTGAATTAAATCAGGAGTTTTTGGTGATTCTTCAACCTTTGCCGTTGGAACATTCAGCTTATATGCCCAGGTACATTGTCCTCTTGGAATGCTGAATGAGATTTTATCAGCATCGTTCCTGATTAGTTCATCTGAATGATTAAACACATACGACAATATTTCAGCAATTGTCTTTCCTTGCTCATTCAGTGGTTTTACCCTGAACTTCAATTTCTCTGCAGTGTACCATTCACCTTTATTCATTAAAGGTCTGATTTCCTTATTGAATAACTCTGTTATACTATACATATTACTGAATATTAAGGTACTTTATATTCTGCCCTAGCGGGCAAAGATATTAACTTTGAATAATTAAAAAATAATTAAGATTCAAGATTTAATTTTCTCTTGATGTATAAAATAGATTCGTCAAAGATTAATTGCTGCACTTCTTGATCTCTCATTGGCTCTTCCCCCATTACCTGAAGACAACGAACAAACCCATCCAGAAATTCAATCATTTCAACCATCATTCGTTTTGTTAAATGACTTTGATGTTCTGTATAATTGTTGACTACGTATTGTTTCACTTGTCTGATCAACAGATTCTTGTCAATATTATACAACAATTCTATCTTAGCTTTGTACATATTCGATCCATTTATAATCCCGGTGAAACTTCATTCTCATTAATGGTGCATTAGGTATAAAATTTTCCAATTTTGCCTTCAATGATATTCTGGATTCATTGGGTGATAACCCCTCAACAGCAGAAGTCATTTCAATTCCCACTATTGTGCAAAATCCAATATCACCAAGACTTGGAACCTTCTCTGGAATGGTGAATGAATTTATTATGAACATCTTTTTCAACTCAGGAATGTATAGAATGCTATACCCTAAATCATTCAGAATCTTTATTATCACTTCCATCTTTCAAAAAATTAAATTTTAACTTAATAGATTGCAATGCTTCATAAAACACTGAATCAGGAATATCTTTATTTTGTTTCAAAAAATCACGTGATTTCTGCATCACCATTCTTGATTCTAAAATACGCTTCTCAACATCAGTCAAATTCACTTTATCAATATAGAATTCAATGAATCCATTATTATCCTGAAAATCCTTCAGTAAATTTTCATGTTTCGCTTCAAACCTAACAAACCCATCTTGCTTCAAATACATTCGTTCAAACATTCTATACATCTCCCTGGACAGGGATTTATTGTAATAGAAATAAAAATTTGTTTTATTCTTTTGCCAGTCAAATTTATTGGTGCACTTATTCAAAATCAAAAAACACTCCGACACCAATTCATCCTTTGTATGAAATACTTCTTTCCGGTAATTCCTAGCTAAAAAGTAAAAATTTTCCACTTGCTTAGTCACGATGAAACTTAACCGCCTGAGAAGGAGCAAACGATGTTTATTAACCTCTTCAGTGTTTTTACAATATCTACAAACTAATATGTGTTGTAATATCTTTTTATGATCGTGGGGCAATTTATCCTTCAAAAGAGCATCATAGGAATATTTCATACAACATTAAGTTTTACAAGTTATTTCCCGGTTGATTTCTTTATGATTTCGTGTTGTCGTTCCTTTATTTCCTTCTTGAAATGTTCGTGACTTCGTTTCTTTAATACCTCCCTTTTTCCTTCAGGATTCATTGAGGCAACTTTTAAATAACCACCACTCATCACAACTCCCAAACGCTTCAGAGGTTTTTTACATTCACTACACTTCTCAACTTTATCAGCTTCCTCTTCTGGTTTGGTTATTTGTACTGTTTGAAAGGCTATATCACAACTGTCTGTGTTAGTGCAACAATAGTTGTATGTGTAATTACTCATATCTATTTTTGTTTTAGTTTGTCCAAGCCATAATGTAATATCAATAAGGCATCAGCATTCCACAAAAATACCTTCTGATCTGGAAATAACTGCTGTGCCTTCGCCTTCAATTTATTCTTCCACTGTGTTGTGGTCAACTTCCCTTTCGTACCCATCTCATGTGTCTTTTGCCATTTCTGTGGAGTGACTGATTCAGTAGGTATTTTCAATGCTATCAATGCCATTTCCAACCATCCATATCCCTGGCCAAAAGTAAACATTCCACCTCCTGACATTCCCGGCATTCCGTGAACCTTCTCTAAATAACAATATGAATCCACTGAATATCTCTTTAAAAACTGATGTAGATCGGTTGGAGTGATCGGCATGTTGACAGATTTCACGCCAGTATTAGAATTAAATACACAAATTCCACCACTTTTACCAGGATCAATAGCAATCACAAAACGATATTTCATTAATTTCTCAATTTAGATATTCCATTCCGATAATCAACGCACACCTGATTGTCCCAACTTATATCATTATTCATGTGACTTACCACAAGCGTTGTTGTCTTAGATGATTTTAATAAATCCAGCACCTCTGATTGTCCAATCCGGTCTAAATTCTCCATATACTCATCCAAACCAAGAAAATCCAACCCACCTGATTCCGATGTTGAATTAATTAATTTCTGTAATGTCAATATTCCACAGACATTAATTCGTTCCTTTTGACCTCCTGAAAACTTCTTAAACTTACTCCAATCCTGCCCATTCTTTGACACTAGAATGTCAATTTTATCAGATATTTTACCTGATTTTAGCTTTTTGTACCCTTCGATCATCACCAACAAATCAACCTTGAATTTCTTCAGGAAATAATTTACATTCCCTTCGATATTATCCAGAACTTTATTCACTAAAAAAGTCTTGAATCCTGCTAATCCAAAATGAACTCTCCAAAAATCATATTCCTTCATTTCCTCTTCCAATTCAAATAGTTCCCCAGATAGCTTTTCATATTCAATAAATGAAACTTCTTGTTCATCTTTTAACCTGTTTATTTCAGGTGATTCCTTCTGCTTGTTTATATCTGATATTTCAGTTGATAGTTCCTTCGCCTGTTTTTTATATTGACTCATCAATGATTCCTGAGAAGAGATTAATTCACCGCTATTGTCCAACTTACTCTGAAGTCTGATTATTTCATCATCGGTTTCCTGAGCTTCATCCGCATCAACCTTGATCTTTTTTAGGGTGGTATTCATCAACAACCGGGATTTCTCAGAAGATTCTATGGATAAAATTATTGAATTCAACTCCTTTTTCGCCTTATCATAATCAATCTCCCCATCAGCCAACAACCACTTATGACCACACTTCGGACACTCCACCTTACTTTTTAACAACTTATTCTTTTCAACCTTATCATCTTCTAAATCAGATATTTTGTCCTGAATGGATTTATATTTCTCCTTGAATGTCTTGTGTTTATCTTTTAATCTTCCAACATCTTTCTTTTCCCCAGACAATTCATTGATTTCTTTTTCAACCTCTTCCAACTCCAAACGTATTTCAGCAATCTTATCAGACTTTTGTTGAACTTTACGCTCCAATTCACTTACCTTTTCCTCAATCCCCAACAATTTATTGCTTTTTATCTCTTCCCAATTATCTGTATGATAATCTATCTGCTCCTGAAGAAAGGTCATTTGATCTTCTTGGGTCTTGATCTTTACCTTTAATCCTTCAATCTTAACTGATAAATCAGATGACTCAACCTCCATAGTATCTACAGCCTGATCCACCAAATTGAGATTTGTGAACCGGGAAATAATTGCTTTTTGTTGTGTATCGGTTGCCTTGAATATTGAGTGACTGTTGTCTTGGTCAATAAGATAATAATTCAACAAATCTTCCTTTGATATTCCAATCAATTCTATGATTCTCTTCTCAGATTCTGGAGCACCCGTTAAGTTGTTATTTACTTCTCCGTTCTCAATGATTGTTATTTGTTGCGGCTTGGAACCCCGAAAATAATGACGTTTTATCTCCAACGTTCCTTTAGTTGTTAAATTCTTCAACAAAAACCTCAATTCACAATCCTTACAACCATTCATTATCAATTCATCCGCACCCAAATCCCTATCAGTCATCCCAACCAACGACACTTGAATTGCACGTAATATTGTGGACTTTCCTGAACCATTACTATCAGCACCCTCTTCATCATGATTTACTCCATATATTAACCCCGTTTGATGCGGAATGAATGAATAGAATGTATCCTCATGTGATATGAACCGCTTTAACTCTATTTCTACAGGTATCCACATAACTACACGATTGAATTAATGAATTTCTTTCCCATCTCTCTTCTCTCTGGTGTGATTTTATCACGATTTTTAGCACAATATTGTATAAATAGTTTCCTGATCTGGCTTGGATCAAACTTGATTATTGTTGTTTCTTCTGCAACCTCTACGTTCTTTAATATCCTTCTTGACTCTGTTTTTACATCAATCCCTGAATCTTCAAACTTTGTTCTATCCACCATTGCCAGCTGATCATCTGAACCAACGAATATAAACCGGATATTATGAATTGAACCTTCATATTTCTTTCTCAGTTTCTCAATCTCTTCCATTGATACTTCCGACAAATCGAACTTCCTTTTGATGAATTTAGGAAATTCAGAACGTATCATTTCAAACGATCCATCGTCATACAATACAGTGAATCCTTTCTTGTTGTCTTCTCCATAATTATGGCAATGGGTGGCTCCAATGTAGCGAACCTTTTTATTTATCTCACTGAAATCATGATAATGACCAATAAATGTACCATCAAATCCAACAAAATCCTTAGCAGATACACCGCTAGTCACAACACTTCCATCATTATTTCTTGCCCCATCTACTGAAATATGGGTGAATAACACCCTCCTTTGACCTTCGGTGGATAGTTTTAGACTTTTTAACCGCTTTTTATATGATCCATTCTCCTTAAAATAAGGTAAAAAACAAAACGTCATTCCATCATTAAAATCCCTGATATACTCTTCTTTCCTGAATAGGGTGATGTTATTTCTGCCACTAAATACATCCAAATAACTATCTTCCAACTCCTGATCCACCTTATCGTGATTCCCAGGTATCAAACATAATTCCAATTCTCCACTCTTGAATGCTTTGTGATTTACATACCAAAGAAAGGTATTCAAACAGAACATATTTTGACCAGTCCTTTCAGTGAATATATCACCAAGAATGATTATCATGCTGATCTCTTTTTCCTTCGCTATATCCAATGATTGCTGTAATATATGCCTTACCACGCCTAAATTATCCTTGTGGATATGAATATCAGCTAATAACAACGCTATTGGTGTTTTCATATCAATCCTTTTTCTAACATTGTATCATTGTGACGTTCCTTCAATATCTTATTAGTAAGAATCGGCAACAATTTATTGTTATCCAGATAATGCTGATAAAAAGTGCGTTTGGTTGTCCATTTCAGCTTATCACCCATGAATGAAACTCCAGTCTTTCCTTCTTTCTTTAATATTCCCTTCTCCACAGCATACTCAATATCTTCTTCAGTCAACACCAATCCTTTCCCTAAAAGAATTTCAATGTATGTAGGTCTGCGTGATCCATAATCATTCTTATCCACCTTTACTTTTGTGATCTGGCCAACTTCCTCATCTCCGACCTTTACCCACTGATGGAACTTCAATTCAAGCCTCAATGATGGTAAAAATTCAATCCAATGTCCTCCGGTTGATGTGGTTCCCGGCACAACTCCAATATTATCATATCGGTGATTCAATATAATGAACGAAATATCCATTTCAAACAATTGGGCAAGGATCATCTTAGCACCCATTTTAGCATTCTTACTGAACGCACCCAATTGAGCGTTTTTCAGCTTCTTACTATCATCCTCAACCTCCCCTGATTCCATTAGAGCAGCATTCTTATCAAATGCTTTCTTTTCAGCCACAGACAGTGTTGCCCCTAATGAATCCCACATCACAAACACCTTCGGCTTCCCTGGTAATTTTTCCTCAGACCACAGTGAATTAACCTCCTTTAATAACCCCTGCAACTTGAAAAACATGGTTTCAACAAATCGGGTCTTGATGATTATAACCTTCGTTGTGTCTATACCCATTGCTTCAGCATACAACTTATTATCTCTGTTCTCTGATGATAAAATAACACAAATACCTTCAGGATTATGTTTTTGAAAGGCTCTCATTGCGGCAAGAGCAAGGGTGGTTTTTCCTGATTTAGACATACCACTCAACTCCACAATCCCTGCAGGATAACCCAATATTCCAAGGTTATATTCCATCACAGGTGATCCGGTGAATACCCAAAATCCATCCTTGTCATAGATGGACTTTTCACTGAATTTTACAGTATCTTCACTATCAAAACGCTTTACAATCTTGTCTATTATGTTGTCCATATGAAAATTTTTAGAAAAATAAAAGGTGCCAGAATTGTTCCCAGCACCTTTTAAATAACCTTGATTTTATCTACTTCACACGCTTGGCTTGTAACCGTGCTTTAATATCGGCAAGTGATTCCGATTTCTTGGCTGGTGTGGGTTTTGCCGCAACAGGCTTTTTCGTTGGTGGTGGGTCATCATCCTCTTCCTCATCTTCAATCTCTTTATCTTCAGAACCCATTGCTGTAACAATAGCATCACGGATATCATCATCAGACCAAGATTTCATGACTTTTACTTCAAGTTCCTGTTCCCTTATAAACACCTTCAGGGCAGAACGATCCATTGAGCTCAGGTCAATCTCTTCTTCTTCCTCTTCTTCGACTTCCTCAGCAACTTCTTCCTCTTCCGGTTCAGATTCTATTGCCTTAGCAACCCGTTTCTTGCCTGATTTCTTATCCTTAGTGGATTTCTTTGACTCTCCTTTTTCATCACCACCTATTGCTTCCTTTATGGTTTGAAGAATTTCCTGAAAATCTTCTGTATCAAAATACTCAATTTCATATTCCTCATCGAAGTTTTTCAAGCCTTCAACTGCAAGATCAAAGCTGTTGGAGTTGTAACAATCCCTGAACACTTCAGTCAACGACTTCACGTTGTCCATGTAGTTATCCAACTCAGCATCACTGATCGCTAGTGATTTCTTGGAAAGGGCAACGGAATACTTATCTGCTGCTTTCTTTGCGGATGGTTTGTAAGTAACAATGATTGGAATACCCTCATCAATATCTGTATAAGGCTCTACCACAATTGGTTCATCAATGTCCTCAACGGATGCGAGTTTATTCATTCCATCACGCACTGATTTTTTGGCTTCAAAAAACCCAAATTCCTTACCTTCCTTCAGAATCTTATCAGCATATGTAATCCACGTTGTTGATGCTGTCAACCCCTTTTTCCAATCAGTAAGGAGTTTGATTTTATCAGCCGCTTCATCATCGCCTTCCTTACTTAATTCAGTAAGGTGTTTTGATGATCCTTTGATATATTCCTCAATGATATCTTTCTCCAAACCTCCATGAACACGACCATTATACACTGATCTTCTTCCTGCTTCTCCTTCATCATTGGTTACAGTAACCCAGTGAACCACTTTAGTCACATAAAAGGTTTCCTCACCCACATGTTTAGGATAAATGCGGAATTTGTTTGCTCCCTCTTCCACGCTCAAATAGTCAGAACGTTCCCCATAATTCAGGGTTTTGTCTTCCTCTGATGCGTTACTCTTCAACACCGCTATTGGTGTTGGTGTGAGAAGTTTCCTCAACTCTTCACGTCTGCTTTGCTTTGCCATAATAAAAATTGATTTAATGATTACTTAATTATTGTCTGAAATGTCCTGAGTTTTATTCCATTGAATGTTCCAACAATTGTGTCAACATCAATATCCCCCGGTTGTATAGTTAATGATAATTTATTCAGATTGTCTGATTTTGCTTTGGCTGCCCAATACACGTTGCTAATGTAATCCCTTTGCTTGGTTAGACTGATCACCTTCAAATATCGTACCCGATAACCCGCATGACTTCTCATTTCGTCATCCACTGGATCATTGGTAACCTTGATTTTATTGGCTTCAAAATCCTTCCTTATATCCTTCCTAATTTTCGCCTTGAATACCCTTAAATCCAACATACTTTCACTCAGTCTATTTTCCATTTCAGCTAATAACAAGCCAAAACGATTCAAGATCACTGAGAAGGTTGCTAAATCAGCCAACAGGTTGTTATAATCTATCTGGAGTAAATCATCAACATCAATGTCCTCTCCATCATTAAACAGGTCAACCTTTAACAACAATTCACGGTCTTTCCCGATCTTTACAACCACAACATTATCTTCTTTCATTCTATCCTATTTTTAATTCACTATTACAATTAACTATGAATTTTTTTGGATTGTATTCTTTTACCACTCTCTTTTGAGCATCACTCATGTTTTTTCTAACCTCTTTAGATATTTTTTTACCACGATTGCCATCACCAATTTTCTTCCTATGCTCTTCAGTTAATATTTTTCCTTTCTTGCTTTCACTTAGATTTCTTTTATGATTCTCAGTAAATTTTTTACCCATTTTTGATTCACTCATTTTTTTCTTTGTTTCTTCTGACACAAAGTGACCCATTTTTGATTCACTCATTTTTTTTCTTACTTCATCAGTTACTCTTCTCTCTTTCTTTTTCTTTGATTCACTTGCCCTTAATTTTTGCTCATCACTCCATTTATTTCCATAATTTGGATTTTTATCACCAACAAATTTTCCCTTCCTGCTTTTACTTAATCTCTCAAGGTGCTCTTTTGAAAATTTTCTACCTATTAATGGACTTTTCAATTTATTTATTTGATCTTTGTTCATTTTAACATTAAGCCTTCCGGGAAATTCCCCACCAGATTTTATATTATACCCGATCTCTATATTAGTAGAATCATAAAATTTTATATAATGTTTCTCAACTAATTGTAATTGCTTTTCTACAAATGTTTCAAATAAAATTTCTTTTTTAAAATTATCTTTTCCATATAATAACAATGCTTCTTTTATAAACTTTCCTGATCCAAAATAATATGGGGAGTGATTATGTGTTGCTCCAACATAAATCTTACCATTTATCAAACACGTGGTTTTATAAACAAATCCTTTTCTCATAATAATATTTCTGAATGAAATGGGGAATCATCAATAGATTGAAAAACCACATCATTCACTGTTAGGTCAAGATATGATCTCATTATTTCTATTGCTTTATCAACGCTGTATATATCTGACTTTCCCGTATCAACCCAATGTAACATATATAAATTGTAAATATCAAAAGCCATCTCTACATTATTAGATTCCTTAAAATACTTATACCTTTTCGGAACTGAACTCAAGTGATCGTGACTGGTACTGTTGTCTGTCCCAACGATTCCATACCGGAATGCTCCCATTAACATACGATTTCTAGCATAAGTAAAA
>Ga0265595_1002310_pt1 | contig 13108 bp, 19 predicted proteins | sample saktaG_15_FD_190148 | JGI IMG/M metagenome (GOLD analysis project Ga0265595, IMG submission 190148) | Saline water microbial communities from Sakinaw Lake, British Columbia, Canada - sak_2013_06_06_50m | ecosystem: Environmental > Aquatic > Non-marine Saline and Alkaline > Saline ... | reverse complement strand
TGGAAAATAAAAATGTGTCATGACATGATGTTAAGTTATCAAGAAAAAAACAATGTAAAATACGATTGGGTTATTAGGTGCCGCCCTGATTTGATGATAACCCGAAAAATAGATGATTTAACTAAATTAGATAAAGATTTCATATATGCCCCGGTTTATCCACCCAGATTTGAAGTTAAAGTACCAAATTGTTATGATAAAGATTATATTTATGATTACACTCATAATAGCGGATATATGCCGGATCAGTTTGCTATAGGGAGTGTTGACTTGATGAGCAAATATGCTGCCAGACATGACGATTTAGATAAGATATTACATGCGGAAAAAATACCATCCTTTTGTGCCGAACATGCTCTGGGAAGGCAGTTGAATTATCATAATGTTAAAGTTAAATTTCTTAAGCCTATGCTTATTATAAAAAGGTAGGTCATAATAAATCATATTTTATTGGAACATACAATATCAAAGTGGACTTAAGGCGGTTTAAGTTTTGTAAGATGGGACACCAAATGAAACGTTTAGTTGAAAAATATTCTATTAAAGAGCTGATGGAAGGCGCTTTGCAAAATGGTTATTTTATGAGACTTGATGTTATAATTAATTATATAGGGATAGAGGCTTATTATGGCGAGAATAAGTGGGATTTATATGAGAAATATGAGATAACATCTGATAAAGATGTTTTATCTTCTAAAGATAAATTTATTGAGTTGATACAGAGTTTTGAAAAAAACGGTTGCCTTTCTGATCGTCACGCATTGAAGCTTTCCAACAATGTTTTTTTGAACATAAGAGATGGTGCCCATAGAGTTGCATGTGCTTTGTATTTTGGTCATGAATATATATATGGGTATATTCAGAATTCTACTCCCTTAAGTTTAATGGATAGGGGATATAGGTTATTAAAGAAACGTGGTTTTACAAATTGTGAATTAGAGGCTTTAGAAAATAAGAAAAATAAGATTTTTGAAAATATAGGAGTTGAAAATGGATAAAGTAGATAAGGCGCTAAAAATAATAAATTACACAAAAACAACTAAAAATAGTTATGCAGGCCCAAAGTGTGAGTCTGGGTATCATTCTTTTGAGTTAGGTGGTAAGCGCTATACTGGGACAAGAGATAATGTTAGTAGGATAGAGGCAATAAAGGGTTTTGATTTTGCCGATAAAGTTGTTCTAGATATCGGTTGCAATATGGGTGGAATGTTGCATGTTCTGTCTGATACTATAAAATACGGTGTAGGTATAGATTTTAGCCCTAAATGCATTAATGCCGCTAATGTGGTAAAAGACTTGAATGGTAAAAATAATGTGAATTTTTATGTTTTTGATTTAGATAAAGAAGCCCTTGACTTGATTGATGGATACGTTCTAGAGGAAGAAGTAGATATTTGTATGTTTTTAGCCATCGCCATGCATATTAAAAAATGGAAGGAAGTTATAGAATATTGTTATGCCAAATGCGATACCCTTTTATTTGAGTCTAATGGCAAACAACATCAACAAGAAGCTCAGATAAAATTTATTGAAAGTCTGTATAATAAAGTTACATATTTATCTTCAGACAAAAGAAGAAAAATGTATTTATGTGAGATGTAAAGGGGAATTATGAAGAGTAGGGATGAGTTTGGTGATTTATTGAGAGAGATGGGGTTGAACGGCAAAGGTATTGAAATAGGCGTTGCTACAGGTAAATATTCAAAAATACTTTTAGACAATACAGATTTGGAGAAAATATATTTTCTTGACCCTTGGAAACACTTTGCTGAGGAAGAATATAGAGATAGTTCAAATTTGAAACAGTCGGAACAAGATCGTTCATATGATATGGTTTGCAATATAGTTAAGCCCTATGGAGATAGAGCTGAAGTGATAAGAGAAGATTGTACTATGTCCGTTAATGACTTTGAAGATGGATATTTCGATTTTATTTATATAGATGCTAATCATATGTATTATGCCATTCATAGAGATTTAAGGCAATGGTATCCTAAAGTTAAAATTGGAGGCATATTCGCTGGACATGATTATATGAATAGGAACAATAGGCTTGGAGATTGTGGTGTTAAAAAGGCAGTTGATGAGTACTGTAAAGAATTGGGTGTTGAACCGATAATAACAGGTGGTAGTCAAAGGTGTCCTGCGTCTTGGTTTTGGATTAAAAAATAAATTAGTTAAAGGATTGATTATGAAGAGAGGATTTATAAGGGGATTATGGGGTATTCACGAAAATACACATAGGATTCTTGCGAGACGATTCAGGACAGATACGGATATTAAGCGCATTATGAATTGCAAGTTTAATGAGCCTTTTAAAACATATGTTATGGGCAAAGATAATTACGAAGGACTAACAGAACTGGGTTTTGATTGTAAAATGATTACAGAAGAACCTCAAATGTTTGATTTAATTAAGTATCAGTTCAGGAATAAGATTGAACTTATTAGATATGCCATGGAAGAAGATGGTTATGATCAAATAGTTTATATGGATTGGGATTGCGTTCCTCAGAAGAAGTTGCCAGATGATTTTTGGGAAGTCTTGTCCAAAAAGGAACCATTCCAAGCTTGTCTGCAACTATATCATCGTAGAAAGTGTCATTGGCGCAAGGATGACACGCGAAAAGTTCCTAATGGTGGATTTATGTATATTGCCGACAAGAGCATTCCCCGGACAGCTATGGAATTATGGGAAACAACAGGTAAGAATGATACTGATGAAATAGCTTGGGCAAAGATGACAGATAATATGGTTGGTGGATGGAAAGGAACCGAAGTATATTGGGAGAAATTTGAACCAGATTTCTGCAACTTACATAAAGCCTCTTCTCATCCACCGGAATTAATAGCTCAGAAGAATGTTTGTTTTATACATTACCAAGGATAAGAATGCCAAAACTAACAATAGTCGCTTCAAATAGAGATAGATTTGATCCTAATTCTAATGCCACGAAATGGTTTATCAAATCCCTCCAATGGCAAACCTATAAGGACTTTGAAATACTTTTGGCAGATGGCTTCAGCAAGAATTATGAAGAGATAAAGGCTTTCTTAGAAAACTATGGTGGAGATATTCCTATGAGGATTGTTCAATTCCCAATAGGAGAAGCTTTTGAACGAGCAAGATTGAATAATGTTGGAATCAGGAATGCTTTAGGCGAATATGTTATGACCACAGATGTTGATATGTTATATGGAAGGGGACTGATAAAAGAGCTAATGGACAATGTAGGAGATAATTGTGTTATTGAGTCTAGGACAATGTACTTAAAGCTCCCTTTAATGGAAAAAATATATAGTGGAGCATTAGATCCATATAATGATCTAGATAGCATTAAAGGCGGCAGAATTATGAAACGTTCTACGGCGGGCGGACTATGTTGTATGGCGAATAAAAAAGATAAGGGGTGGCAATTGGTTAATTATTATGATCAGTCGTATATAGGGTGGGGTACAGAGGACAGAGATCTTTTAACTAGATGTCAATATGCCGGTATGAAAATCAAATGGATAGGTGAATCAAGAGAATTAATACAACTTTTCCATCAGGCTCATAATAAAATAAGTATTAAAAAAGACTTAGAGTATCAAGAACAAAATAAAAAAATATTTGCCAAACTAGAAAGAGAAAGATACTACAGGGCAAATCCTAATGGGCTTGGCATGGATAATGTTACCACATAATATTGTATGAAGACTCCATTAATCTAATCCTTATTTGTATGGGTAGCCACATTTTCTTAAGTTTCGTAAAAGAAATATGTTCTTTTGCATGACAAATACAACACAACACCTTACATTCTTGTATTTCCTTTTTATGTTTCAATATGGTCGCCTTTGCAACTCCATATCTACATAAATGACCTATGCCAATTTCTTTTTTAGCAGGATCTGGATGATGAAAATCTAAACACGATATGTTATCATTATATCCGCATTTGGTGCATTGAGAATGTCCGTTAATATCTAATAAGTATTGTTTATATTTAAGGTTTTTGGCGTTTGATTTGTGAAGATTGTGGTGACAATTACGGCATAATATTATACATTTTTCTATTTCTGTTTTTATTCTTTGTACGGAGTGTCCTTTGCGCTGTTTCCATATTAAATTACTAATTGAATACTCTTTATTATTATTTGTATGATGAAACTCTAATGTTAATATATCATTATTGCCACACAACGAACATTTGCCTCCCATATGTTTTACAGCCCATATTTTTTTACTCCACGATCTAATATACCTTTTTTCTTGCTCTGAATATGTTTTTCTGTCTTGGTAACGTTTGGATTTATTGAGCATTTTAACAACAACTCCCTCTTTAATGCTTAAATATTTAGCGGTTTGTTTCATAGCGTGAAAATTTTTCCATGTTTTTAATATTAATGCTAATTTATTTCTATATTCACTATTTTTTGTTTTCATTTCGTTTTCAGAAAAATTAGGCTTATTGTTTCTTCTTCTATATTTACTGTTTTGATAACGTTTTGAGTGTTTTATCCTTCTTAATATTCGATTAACGCTCATATTAAGATTTTTAGATGTTATGCAGACACTATGTGTTTTTCTCCAATCGTTTAATACTATAGATATTTCTTTTCTTTTTATACTGTGTTTTTGCTTTAATTGTTTAGATATGTTATTTTTATTACCAACATAAAAACGAGACAAGGTAAGTGTTTGGACTACCTTTTTTCTATCTTCTCCTATTTCATGCGCAACATCTTTGATTTTTTTAGTTTTTCTGTATATTTTTAGCATAAAACAAACTCTTCTTCTTAATGGGCTATTTTTAGTTTGCATTTGTATCTCAATATCTTTTTTACTTAATCTTAGTAAATTGTGTTTTGATGCTATAATTATATAACATTTTGACTTTTTTAAATGTGATCTTATAGTAGGTTCAGACATTTTCAACATTCTATGTGTTTTTGCAATTGAATGATTTTTTCGCCAACAATTTAATATCAATGCGGTTGTGTTTCTGTAATCACTGCCCTTTTGTTTTAACCATTTATCTGCACAGACTCCCATATTATTTATCTCCCATATAAGCATCAATTATCCTTCTTATTAATTCTGCTAATGAGATGCCGATTTGATTAGCTTCTTTTTCTAGTTCGGTTTTTTCATTTTTAGTTAAACAAACCTGAGTTCTTATCATTTTTTCTTTTTTCATTTTTCTCCTTACATTAGGTTGATGTAAGTTTATTTCTTATAATCATTTCTTTTATCCTTTAATTATTTTAAAATTAGTGAGGTTTTTATGTATAATAGATTAGTGTATGATAGATAAGATTATAGGTTTAAAATATGCGGGAAAGGAATAAAATGAGTAACATAATATATGATGAAAGTATAACCATTGATTCTACTAAGACTAATAGAAAGACAGTAGATACATCCAGAAATGACTATGATAATCAAGATATGGTAGATAAAGTTGATGCCGTAGCTAATATAATTATGGAAGGGAAAAAGAGTAAATATAGAGATGTGTTCTTTCCTGAATTAATCAACTCTCTTGATCTTAAAACGGGCGTAGAGATTGGAGTTGATGAAGCTGGATTTTCAAGTCATATTCTAACTAAGACAAAAATAGAAAAGTATTATTGTGTTGATAATTGGATGGATGAGTTTGGTTCTGGAATAAACATGAGAAAAAGTAAGTTTGATACTAGCGGAGATGTAAGGTATAACAATGCAGTATCTTTATTGTCTCAATTTGGAGATAGGGCTATTCCACTAAGAATGTCTAGTATGGAGGCTGTTACAAAATTTAATGATAACAGTTTGGATTTTGTATATATAGATGGTGATCATAGTCTTTTCGGAATTTATGAGGACATTAAGGCATGGACTCATAAGGTTAGGATAGGGGGTATCTGTGCGGGCCACGATTACAAGGATGGGTCCGGTTCTGGGATAAATGATAATTTTGGACAACAGCTTCCTTACAGAATTAAATGTGTAACAGATGACTATTGTAGAAAGCATGGTTATAAGTTAAATACTGTAGGTGGTTTAACCTTATCGTGGTGGTTCGTAAAGAATAAGGAAGCGTAAAAATGGACAAAGATAAGAAAATAGAACAATTGGGGGCAGAGTTAGATATTGCCGCCAAAGGTTTGCTTGGATGGTATGAATCTTATGAAAAATGTTTGAAGGAAATAGACGCCATGAAGTTTGTTATGGATGATACAACAAGCTTTATGTTAAGTTGGTCACCGAAAACAGAAGAGGAATGCAAATTTAAAACAAAATGGCTTAAAAGAAATCGAGAAATGGGTTTATTAGTTGAAGATAACGAACAGGGATTTTAATATGTCAGAAGAGCCAAAGATAACCAGAGCAGAGAAAATAGCTATCAGAAGTGAACGTGTTAGGCTTCGTAGGGCTAAAATGAATGAAGAAAGAATAGCAGAAGGGAGACCAACTCTAGAAGAAGAGGAGGCTATGGCTAAGGAAGGGATAGAAATACCAGAAGTCCCTACAAAAGATACCGGATGGAAGCCCGATGTTATAAACAAAGATAAATTAGATATAGAGATATGTATCCATACTTTCCATTATCAGAGAAGGCTTTGTTGGATGCTAAGCTCTATCTTACAACAAGAAGGAAATGTTCCTAATATAACGGTTAGCATATCTCATACAGACAACGATGGAGATCCGACTACAGCAGAGGTTTGTGAATTTTTTAGAAACAAAGGACTTACAATTAAGGAGCAAATTCTAACAGAGACACAAGTTAAGAATAGGGCAATAGGAAGAAATTTACAAGTTGCCGATACTAATTCTGATTGGATGTTGTTTGCGGATTCAGATATGGTATATAGTTCTCATTTCTTTGAAGATATCCAAGAACAACTTAAAACCACATATAGTCAAGAGGCTAAGGTATTAGGGGCAGACAGGATTTCTTTAGATATACCATTTTGTATTAAGTATTTTGAAAATGATGAGACTAAATATCCTTGCGTTATTGATGATGTAGCAAAGATAGCAGAAGAGTGGCCGGTTAAATGGGTTACTGGTAGAGGAACATGTGCGGGTAATTTCCAGTTAGCTAATGTTCAGGCCATTAACTACATAGCAGGAGGTAAATATACAGGTAGAGAAGGAGATGTTTGGAGACACACTAAATCCGATAGAGCCTTTAGATGTAGAATGGGTGGGAGAAAGCCGATGAAGGTGTTAAAACAATTTCATCTTAATCATGATCGCCAAGGTCCTGAGTTACAAAGATAGGGAGCGGATATGAGCATGCCAGATAAAATAACGATAAAAAAAGATGATGAATACTATCATCCCAACAATGACAAAAAATGGATTACTTGGGATCAGGTAGCGGTTCTATCGGGAGAAGAACATATAAATGGTGTTTGCAATATTCACATAGATATAACGGCAGGCGATATAGCTAAGGTTTCTATAAGGCGTTATGGAAAAAACAACGGGAATGACAACCCTCTGGATTTCGAAGAGTGGGAAGAATACCTTTTGGCTGATTGTAATTTTGAGCTTAATGCCGTAAAGGCCCAAAAATGTAACGGTATTTGCTGTAGAAGATAGAAATTTAGCGATATAAACTGTATAATATAATCACACTTAAGGATAAGATATGGGACAGCCAGATAATTTAAGAAAAGACCAAAATGATGAGAAGTTCTTTAAGAGCCAATCAGATATGGGACAATTGGGAGACTATAAGAACGCATCAATTTTTATCATTTGTAATGGACCTAGTTTCGCCAAGTTAGATCACTCTCTATTGCGTCAACCCGGAATTATTACTTATGGCATGAATAATGGGGCTAAGACTTTTCGACCTAATTTTTGGTCTTGTGTTGATAGCCCATCTCGCTTTCTTATGTCTGTATGGAAAGATCCCAAGATAACAAAATTTATTCCTTATGGTATGGTGAACAAACCCCTGTTTAATAGTTATACTTGGTCAATGACAAATGATTTTGTAAAAGATTGCCCTAATGTCATCGGCTTTAAAAGAAATGAAAAGTTTAATCCTAGCACATTTTTAACCGAAGATACTTTCAATTGGGGAAATCATAAAGACGATGGGGGCGGTAGATCAGTAATGTTGCCTGTTCTTAGGATATGTTATGAATTGGGATTTAGGAAGGTTTATCTTCTTGGCTGTGACTTTAATATGAGTGAAACCAATACATATCATTTTGATGAACAAAGAGACAAAGGCGCAGTAAAAGGTAATAGGAAAACTTATGGAAGATTAGAGAATGAATATTTCCCCCAACTAAAACCGTTTTTTGATGCGGATGGTTTTAAAGTTTATAATTGTAATCCTGAAAGTGGATTAACTTGTTTTCCCTGTGTTTCTTTTGAAGAAGCTATAGCCACTACGATTGCACCTTTAGGGGATATCGCAAATGAAAGAACATGGGGACTGTATAGCGGAGAAGAGAAAAAGGGAGCGCTTAAGGCTGAGCCACCCCCTGTTGCAAAAAAGAATTTACAAATAACAAACGAAAAACCCGTTCCACTTGTCAAACCTACTATGGAGGCTATTACTATAGTTCATGCGCCCGCCTTAGGAGCTATTTCATCTAAGAATACTGGTGATGAGGATATTGATGAGTCATCTGGGGTTGAAGAAGTAACAGAAACATTAATTAGACAAGTAGAGGTAGAGCCAGAAATTGTTAAGACATTTGTAGATATGCCATTAATAGATACTCAGACTCAGACCCTTGAACCAGAGATCGTTAAAACATTTATAGACATACCATTAATAGAAGAATTAGAAGAACTGCCTGAACCAAAAGTTGTTAAAGAATTTGTAGATTCTATAGATAAGGCTGGAATCGCTAAGTTAATTAAGATTCAGGATTTTGATACCCAAGCCTCTAAGGAAATAGTAAATAAATTAAGAACATCAAATACAAAAATCGTTTTTCCACCATCACAACCCCCAATAAAGTATTAAAGGATAATAATGAGTAAACCCAAATTACAGATACAAGAAAATGAGTTCAACAATCACGGTAGAACAAGGTGTCTCGGTATGATGGAAATATTACATTACTTACACGATAGTAACCTTTTTGATGTGTCTTTTCATAAGGATCATGTAGGAACCTTTAAGGGACAAATGGGAACTCTTTTCTATTATCAAGATAAGAAGGTATATTTAGATTTATGGGAATATCAAACCCCAACATATACCCCACCAGTTATGAATTTTGGTTTAGACCTGATAATAAAACTACAAGATAAAAATATGCCTTTTGAATTGTTTAATAGATTTTGTCAGAAAAAGGGTTTGTTTCAGGATGCGACTATAGAAGAAAGAGAAGCGTTCAGAAATAAGATTATTCCTTGGACATTTTTTGCTAGTCGTTTAATGATGCCTTTTGCTGGTAAAGAAGAAGAGATACCCTCACTGCCTATAGAACAAATAGGATTCTTTTGTGGTAAGGTTTGGAGAAGTCGCCTGTCTATGAAAGCCCATTTAGAAAATTGTGGTATAGAATACACTGGAAGTAGTCAAGAGATTAGATCCGGAAGACCTTTAACAGATGCAGAATATTTACATAAAATGCAAACAAGTAAATATGGAATAGTTTTATCAGGAAGGGGAAGCCTTTTCGCCGAAGGTAAGAATAGAAGAGAAATAGATTATATGATGCTTAAGAAGCCTTTATTGCTCAATTATCAGCCATATTATTACGATCCACTTGTCGCAGGAACACATTATATAAAAATTGATGAAAAAACTGATTTTAAAAATTTAGAGATGTTGTATAATATAGAAGACATAGCCAAGAACGGTTATGAGTGGTATAAGAGGAATGCTAGTCCATCGGGGGTTGCAGAATCTTTTATACGAATAATGAATGATAAATTCGGCTGTTAATAACATTGAAAAACAAATGAGCGAACAAATTACCGACTTCCTAAATAAAATCCATTGTGGGGACTCTGTGGGGCTTTTAAAGAGGCTTCCTGATGAATCCGTAGACCTTATTATAACTAGCCCACCTTATTTTGGCTGTAGAGTATATGGAAATGAGACATTAGGCAGGGAAGAAAACCCATTAGAATACGTTAATAATATATTTAAGTTCGCAGTTCAATTTAAGAGGGTTTTAAAGTCAACAGGCTCTTTATATCTTAATATAGGGGATGTCTATTTCGGAACTAAAGGATTCTCAAGAAATACAGGTAAATATAAGCGCAAAACAGACCACCACTATAAGGAACATAAAATAGTCAAAAATGATGGTAAATATCTTCAGGATAAACAATTGCTACTATTACCTCACAGAGTCGCTATAAAAATGCAAGACGATGGATGGGTTTTACGAAATGATATAGTATGGGAAAAAAGTAACCCATTACCGGCTCACTCAAAAGATAGACGCTTGCTAGTTAAGGAATCCATTTTCCATTTTGTTAAGAGTAAGAAATACTATTTTGATTATCCATTAGCTAAAGAACTAGGACACCATAGAGATGTTATAAGAAACGGTATAGAACCATTTGGAAATCATCAAGCTACCTTTCCTAAATCCTTGATAACCCCATTCATACTAACTACAACAAAAAAAGGAGATGTTATTTTAGATCCTTTTATGGGGAGTGGTACAGTAGCCGTTGTCAGTATAGAAAATGATCGCCAATATATCGGATTTGAATTTAATGAAGACTACGTTAAAGAGGCAAAAGAACGAATAGAAGAATTACAAAACACGATAATGACCATATAAGGAGAAATAAAATGAGAAAGACAAGTAGAATATCAAAGCGTCACCATATCAAATGTATCAAATGCGGTGCTGATCAGTCAACCTATAGCACAAATAGAAATATGTGCCATAAGTGTCTTCCTAAATGCACAGAGACACATACCTTTGAAAACTTAAAGAACCGTGACAAGATAAACGCAGAAAACAACTAAGGAGATACAATAATGATTATCAAAATTATACCAGAAGAAGGCGATAAGAACATAACAGAAGTAGAACACCACAATGTCCAAGAATTCTTCATGTTTGGTAATAAGAAAGATGAGAATGGAGACTTTATTGACTTTCATGACTGGAGAGGCGGTTATAGAAACCTTATGGGTAGCTTAGCTTATTTCAGCGAAGTTATTAAAGACGAAAGAGCACAATCTGTTAATCGTCCCAAACAAAATTCCATAGTTAAAGAAATGAAGTTACATCCCCCTACAAAAGATATTATAGTAGAGGAAGAAAAAGATAACGTTATTAACCTCCAAAAACACTTGAACGATGTAGCTAGTCAAGAAAGAATTAGTCCAGAAGAAGCAGAAGAAATAGCTAATAAGATGATGGATGAAGATGCGGCGTCCGAAGCAACATTAGAGGATTAATAAAATGGAAAATAAAAACGCAATAGATATAGTCAATAGTAGACCTAAAAGAGTTATGCGAAGTCAAAACCTTTTAAGGAATAACAGACTAACTAAAAGACAATTCCAAAGCCTAATGAAAAAAGCGGCCGTAGAATTGGGGATAAATAACGATAAAGCATTACCTATTCTTGATACAACTACTGATAGACAATTCAAGGAAATAACAGACATGCTAGACCTTATCCTTATTAACCTAGAAAACCAAACAGCTATAGAAGTAGTAGATCAATTCAAAGAAATCACTAAGGGTCGGAGATTAAAGAAGAAAGATAAACTTAATGTCTTAGGATGGCTTCTTAATCCCCACGCAACAAAAAAACCTATGTGTATTCTTGACAATAAAGAGAAAATTAAAGGGTCTAGGAAGATAGGACTAAAAACAAAGGGCGACAAGGGGGTGTTAGATCGCCCATTTAGAGTTCTTCCTGACCCTCAATTTGTAAAAGAAATATCATTCGGACAAACAAGAACTAAGTTCGATGCCTTTGATAAATTAGATGAAGATACTAAAATAAAATGGGCTAGATATGCACAGAGCGTTTCGGGAGTTAAACTGTCTGCTAATTCCCTCCTCCATCTATGTCAAACTTATCCCGATTTTTCATCAGCCATTTTTAATACAGAATCAGATGCGATTATAGTAGCTATGAAATATGCCTGTAAAATGTGTCAGATACCTCAGTTTAAAGGAAATTTTGCTAAACCTTATTGGATCTCTCATAGAATAGATAAGTTCAATGAAACTATGACAAATGAAGAGTTTAACACGTTCTATGAAATCGTTGGCGACTATCTTGGGCTTTCAAAAAAGACCCTTAAGATATTAGCAGAAGGGGAAGCTATAAGTAAGATTATCCCCACCCTTAAGAATATGAAACTGTATAAAGAATATCAAACATGGTTCAAAGAAGAATATGAGAAGTTTAATGTGGTTAATGAAAACAAATGTCTCAAAAAAGCTTACGAACTAATAATGAGGAAAAATAATGCCTAAATTACTTAAATGGATAAATTATTGGTTAGTACCTATCAATGCAACACCAAAAGAAAGATTGTTGAGGATCGGAGAAGTTGGTTTTTGCATTGGTATGATTTCAGTAACTATCATATCAATTACAATAATGGTTGTTTCAAGCATAAAATAATAAAATAGGAAAAATAATGACTAAATTACTTAATGTCGGCGTAGTAGGATTCTCAGGCGCTAAATTTAATGAGAATGTAGCAAAAGCCCTTATAGCTATAGCATTAGATGTCGTAGAAGAAAATAATGAGGCTGACGAATATGCACTAGTCTCAGGATTAACAGATATGGGTGTCCCCGCTATCGCCTATAGAGCCGCAGATAAAAGAGGATGGAAAACAGTAGGTATAGCCTGTTCTGAAGCCAACGATTATGAATGCTATGATGTTGATGAGAAAATTATAGAAGGCGAAAACTGGGGCGATGAATCCAAAACCTTCTTAGACTATATAGATGTGCTAGTCAGAATAGGCGGCGGTAAACAGTCTATGGAAGAAACTGAAAAAGCTAAAGAAATGGGTAAATCAGTCTATGAATACGATCTGCCCGAAATAAAATAGGAAATAAAATGATTCAACCACCTAAAGAAATGGACATAGAAGACTTTAATTACTTTCTGGTTGTTAAAAACCTTATGGTAGCTGGAGTTTATGCAGAAGAT
>Ga0265595_1002309_pt1 | contig 13116 bp, 10 predicted proteins | sample saktaG_15_FD_190148 | JGI IMG/M metagenome (GOLD analysis project Ga0265595, IMG submission 190148) | Saline water microbial communities from Sakinaw Lake, British Columbia, Canada - sak_2013_06_06_50m | ecosystem: Environmental > Aquatic > Non-marine Saline and Alkaline > Saline ... | reverse complement strand
GGAACCCAACCCTCATAAGAACCTTGCCAATTGCCAGTATATCTTTCCCAAGTAACTGGAGTTGCAATATCAGTTATTTCAATATCTTCCCCGATTCCTGGAAATATATCGTTTAAGATTCGAATATATATTTCTAAAACCAGCTCTTTTTCACGATTATATGTATTTCTATCTTTTTCATATAAATTCTTCCAATAAAAAAAATCTGTCTCAATTTGAGTCTGAATGACACTCTTTCCTTTCGGAGCAAATTGGGAATCATGGCAATAGTGAAAGAAACTAATCCAAGAAACTTTCTTTCCTGCAATAATAATTGGTTCTTTCAATTTGAAATCAATTATTTCTGCCAAGTCGGAAAAATCTCTTTTTATACCTAAACTAATTGATATTATAGGCGGCCATAATGATGGTTTATTGTAAAATTCTTTTATTTTATTAGTAAGATATTTTCCGTCAAGCAGATCAAATAGAGTGCTACGACCATCACAGGCGGAAATTATGATGTCAGCCGGAACAATATTACCGTTGTCAAGTTTAATTCCTTTTGCATAACCATTTTCAACAATAACTTTTTTCACTTTACATTTATAGTATATTTTTCCGCCTAACTTAATGTATTTTCTTTCAATCGCCTGAGCAAATTTTAACGAACCGCCTAACGGATATCCTCCCTCTTTTATGTGCATAAAACTTAGCGGCATAACTGCCATCAATGCTGGTAGCTTTTTAACAGGAAATAACCGAAAAAGTATCTCTTTCATTTCTTGATTTCTGAACAATTTATTAAGGAAATCTTCAATTGTTACACTTTTCAATTTTATAAAAGAAGGCATAAAAGGAAGCAGCTTTATCAAATCTATGATCCTAAAATTCCCGAAATCACTATCCATAGGTGGATTAAACTTTGTATATTTTCGTATGAGACTAATATATTTGTTTATACTTTTTTTCTCTTCGGGAAATAGACACAACAATTCGTTTTCAAACTTATTTACATCTGTATAAACGGTAATAGTCTTATTATTAAGTTTTACAACTCGAAACTTATCGGTATAGAAAAATTCTATATTATCAGCTACACCTAATTCCTTAAAAATAGGATATAAGCTTGTCCCTTTGTTTGAACCAAGCACCCAATGAAGACAATGGTCAAAAAGATAATCCCCTCGTTTCCAGGATGTACAAACACCGCCAGGAATTGAATGCATTTCATATATTTCAGATTGAAAACCTTTCATTTGAGCGTAACATCCCGTTGATAATCCGGCAATTCCACCACCAATAATTATTATTTTTTTCATAGATTTACTTTTTACCTCACCTATTTTCATTTTTTTAGGCAGGCAGATTTTGCCTAACTCGTCATTATGCGAATTATTTTCATAATGTCAAACTAATATTGTATAATATACGAAATCATGCTACTTTTTATTTAGCTTGAACACAATTATATTTTATCAGAAATCAACGAAGATACAAAATCAAATCGAACCAACAGAACGAGAACTGAAGCGACCCTTTCGGACCTGCCTGCCGGCAGGCAGGTTGGACGATTTCAAGTTTTTCTTTGGCGACAAATTATTATGTAAAAAAAGATGAAGATTAAGGCTTAAGAAGTCTCACCGTGGAGGACCCACCCCAACTCCTGGTGCAAAGCCTATTGCCTGGACGGTGCGCATCCAAGCGAGCCCGCCCAAAGTCTCGATGCCACCACCCAGTCGGCACAAGGTCACTTTTTACATGTTTTACATATTTTACATATTGACCAAGAAACCATAAGGCATTGTTATCATACCTGTCATTACTTACTTCATTGGTTATTTCGAGGTGGGTAAGAAATTTTGTAATAAAATCTTCAAGTGTTTTTCCTGTTTCTCCTTGATAAGCTTGCGTCTGTAATGTTCGTAAGTAATCACGAGGAGAAGAGCCTATTTCTAATTGTCTTCTGCCTCCTAATGTCTTTCCTCGGCCTTGTTGAGGCATAATGGGTAAACTTTCAATTAATCCCACAGACCAGCCTAAAACGGCACAAATACGTCCATTATTGACTAATTCTAATTTGGTCTGTCCCCGATGATTGCTTGAATATTCTTGAGGAAAATATACCAGCTCGTCTGTATCTAGTGCCTGTCTTAAGGTATCCCATATCCAGACAGCTTTTTCGGTATTGACACGAACAGGTATTAAAGGATCAGAAGGAGAACGTCTGGTTTGATAAATTTTATCTTCTGCTGCGTGTTTAAGAATAGCTGCTTTCATTCGGTCAATAAGAAGGGGCGTTGGCATTGCCATGGGTGTTAATTCTAAACGATCAAACCCTTGTGGAACTTTTCTGCCTACAAGCTCTCTATTGTGAGCAAATAGTTCTACAACCTGTTCTTGGGTTGGTACAGGATATTCTCTTCCATCTATTCCAAGTACTCCTAGCTTACCTGATTTCGGAAGAAGCGTGAGAATGCCGGTGCGGTTTAAGGCGGTAACGCAACGGGCATATTCCCTTTCAACAGAAAATAACTGTTCTGATTGAGTTTTTTTCTTTTGCATAATTTATTTCATTAATTCATCAAGGCTAATTCCCAAATCTTTAGTAATCTTCATAACCGTTTGGATGGTGGGTTTAGTATTGTTTTAAAACCCTTCATAAATATACTAACAAATTTTATGAAATCAATCAAATTAAAAAATGAGGGAAGCCTGCTTTTGGCCAAAAATGAAGTTCGAGCCGATATTTTTTCAGGTTCTTTGGCAGTCTTTAGAAACCGTAAGCCAACGGGTGAATGCTGGCGAGTGATGGCGCAAAATGCCCGCATTTTCCAACTGGCGGAGAGGGCGGGATTCGAACCCGCGAGACAGGGACTACCTGCCTACTCGATTTCGAATCGAGCGCTTTCAACCAGACTCAGCCACCTCTCCTTTTATATTAGTCGTTAGTTTAAAATACAAAATACAAGAGAAATTAGCTAGCTAGTTAGCTGGTTTAATATTAATAATTTATTAACCAATTCACGAGCTAACTAACGAATCAAAATACACAATTAAATCAACGTCTTCCCTGAAAGAATTTTTGTAAAATTAAACTACATTCCTTTTCTAAAACACCGCTTACTATTTCAATTTGATGATTAAATCTCTTATCCTGTACAATATTTATTACGCTACCTGCTGCTCCAGCCTTAGGGTCAGGAGTCCCAAATATTAATTTATTAATTCTTGCCTGAAGCATGGCATAGGCACACATCGGACAAGGCTCTAAGGTGACATAAAGGTCAATATCTTCTAAATGCCAACTTCCTAAGTGTTTAGCAGCTTGTTGGATTGCTAATATTTCAGCATGAGCAGTAGGATCCTGTAACTCTTCTTTCTGATTATGAGCCCGGGCAATTATTTTATTTTGGTAAACAACTACTGCTCCAATTGGTACTTCCTGGTGAGAATAAGCGATTTCTGCCTCTTTCAGGGCTTCTTGCATCAAGCTAATATCTTTATCATTATTTTTTGGCATATTTTTAATGAAGACTTTCCGGAAGTATTGATATTGGTGCGCCCGGAGGGACTCGAACCCCCAGTCTACTGATCCGTAGTCAGTTGCTTTATCCAATTGAGCCACGGGCGCCCTATTAAAATAAAAGTTCCCTATTGATTTTATTATAATTTAAATTCTTAGTCAAATTTATTAAAAGAAAGTATCGAGTAAAAAAACTAAGATTCAGATTTAGGGGTACAATGAATTGTTTTAATTGAAATATTAGTTTAATTTTGTTATATTTAGAAAGCAGATCGTTTCACTTTATTAAAGAAGGATAAATACAAGAGGATCATACCTTAAATGACTAAAAATTCTGAAGATTTGAAAAATAAAAGAATCACCATAATGGGATTAGGATTAAATCAAGGAGGATTAGGAGTTACTCAGTTTTTAGTAAAAGCTGGTGCTCAAATTTTAGTTACTGATTTAAAAACTAAAGAAGAACTGAATCCTTCTTTGGAGAAATTAAAAGGTTTCAATATTAAATATGTCTTAGGCCGACACCGGGAAGAAGATTTTATTAACACTGATATGATTATTCAAAACCCGGCTGTTCCCCATAATTCAAAATATTTAAAAATTGCCCGGAAACATAAAATTCCTATTAAAACCGATCTGGATCTTTTCTTTCAGCTTTGTCCTTCTAAAAATATCATTGCCGTTGCCGGAACTAAAGGGAAAAGCACTGTATCTCAACTTATCTATCATATTTTTAAAGAAGCTCAAAAAGATACAATTTTAGCCGGTAATATCGGTATCTCCGTTTTAGATATTTTGGGAAAAATCAAACCTCAAACCTGGATAATCTTAGAAATATCTACCTGGCAGATGGAAGGGATGAAGAACCATAAATTTAGACCTCAAACTGGAGTTTTAACCAATATCCTGCCTGACCACTTAGATCGCTATCCTAATTATAAAGAGTATGCCCGGTCAGAAAAATTAATCTTCAAGCACCAAAACCCAAATGATAACTTAGTAGTAAATTATGATAATGAAGAGACTATTAAAATTAAAAAAGAAACCGAATTGCCGATTTACTGGTTCAGTGCTAAAAAAAAGATAGAGCCAGGATGTTATTTAGAAAATGATGAGTTGGTCTTTCAATTAGAAGAACATAAAACAACCTTTGCTAAAATTTCCGATCTCCCTCTACCCGGATCACATAATTTGGAAAATATTTTAGCAGCAAGCACAGTAGGTTTTATACATAATATCCCAGGTGAAATTATCCTAAAAGCCCTAAAAAAATTTCCCGGAATTCCTTATAGATTAGAATTTATTGGAGAATTTAGAGGAATTAAATTTTATAATGATACCTGCGCCACCACTCCGGAAGCAACTTTAGCCGCTTTAGAATCTTTTCCCAAACAGCCTATTATCCTAATTCTTGGTGGCAAAGATAAAAAATTAAATTACGAAAATTTTGGGATAGCTATCGGACAAAATAAAAAAATTAAAAAGATTATCCTCTTGCAACACCCCGATTATGATGCCTCTTTAAAAATACTTTCTGCCTTAAAAAAACACCTTGATTCAGAAAATATTATCCAAACAGCTAATCTTAAGGTGGGGGTCGAAATAGCCCTGCAACAAGCTAAAGCAAATGACCTTATTCTTCTTTCCCCTGCAGCAGCCAGTTTCGGGATGTTTAAAAATGAATTTGACCGGGGAGACCAATTCAATAATATACTAAGAAATCTTAAATAATCTATTTGCTGTAATTTAATTTTTACAAGATTATAATAAATTCATATTCGCCATGCCCAAAAGATAGAGTACTACAATTATTAAGGGCTGATGGAGCAAATAAATTAATAAAGAGTGTTTCCCTAAAAAACAGAAAACTTTTATCCCTGAAAAGAAAGAAAGATCAACAAGTTGAAATCTCCGAGAGTAATCTGAATAGAGTAAATTACTAAAAAATATGCCTATTAAAACCACTCCAAACCAAGGTAAAAGGGGGAAATAGTCCACTGAATAAAATTGAGCTGGCCTAAACCCTAACCATGACAACCAATAAAAATCAAAAGAAAAGCCCTTTAAATATGCTCCCAAAAATATACAAAGAAAACCAATTAGTAAGTTCCAATAACGGAGTTTCAGAAAAGGATAAGCTAAGATAATGGAAATTCCGATAAGGTGAAGTACGCCAAAAATTACAAAAGCCTTACCTAAAAATATTCGCGTTACCAAGGTTATAATTAAACCCCAGGAAAATACCTTCAAACCTCTTCGAAGATATTTCATGAATAATTTATTTCTATCCCTATGAATTTTCTTAGTCCTAAAAAAACTGACACTAAGGGATACTCCGACTAAAAAAATAAATATCATTGCAGTTGTGCGCGCAAAATACATCCAGAATCCAGAATATACATTGATATTATAATGAGCAAAATAGTGCAGATTATAAAGTAAGTGGTAGAGCACCATCATAATTATGGCAATTCCCCGCAGGAAATCTATTTCCCAGAATCGCTGTTGTAAATTTCTATCCATGAAATACCTCAAGAAAGATAAATTTAAATCCTTTTCATCTTCCACTTTTGTTACATTTTCTTTTAATCTTAATTATCTATTTATATTTTAGGTTGAATTTTAGCTATTCTGCTAATTCCAGGGCAACCTCAACCATCTGGTTAAAGGTCTTCTGCCGTTCCTCTGAAGTGGTCTCTTCTCTAGTTACCAAACTATCAGAAACAGTTAAAATCGAAAGAGCATTAACTTTGAACTTTGCTGCTAAAGTATATAATGCTGCTGTCTCCATTTCTACCGCTAATATTCCATAATTTGCCCAGTGCTTCCAGGAATTAGGGTCATCGTTATAAAAAGTATCGGTGGTTAAAACACTCCCTACTTTTACCGAGATATCTTTCCCTAAGGCAATATCATAAGCTTTTTTTAAAAGTTCGAAATTTGCAGTAGAAGCATAATCCATACCATGAAAGCGTATTTTGTTAATATGTGAATCCGTCGAGGCACTTATAGCTAAAATAACATCTCTTATTTTTATATCAGCCTGCATAGAACCACAGCTTCCGATTCGGATTAAATTTTTCGCCCTATAGTTTGTGATAAGTTCATTTACATATATCGATATAGAAGGTATACCCATACCTGTCCCCTGGACAGAAATTCTTTTCCCTTTATAAGTTCCGGTATAACCATACATACCGCGTACTTCATTATAACAGATAGCATCGGTAAGGAAATTTTCCGTTATATATTTTGCCCTCAAGGGGTCTCCGGGAAGTAAAATTGTACTGGCAATCTCCCCTTCTTTTGCTCCGATATGGATACTCATAGTCATTCACCCTCCTATTTGAATAGATTAAGTTATAATTAATTTTTGATTTAACTCTTTATTCGTTAAATCTTATTATACATTTCTCAATATATTGCCTAAATTTTTTACTATTCATCCTGTCGTGTCTAGCATCGTAGGTAACATGATTTTTGTTATAAGGAGAACTTTTGGGAAATATAACAAATGAACCTCTAAAATATCTGGAGAGTATCCTTGCACTTTTCGGCAGTAGAATTCTATTATTCCTTTCATCGTACCCCAGATAACCTTTTTCCCATATTTCTTTTTCTACATAATGACCTGGCTCCAGTTCAGTTATTTTTTCTTTTATAACAGATGGGTCAATGTTTGGGGTAACCGGCTTTAAACCAGCAGTTTCTAAACGAAAATAAGCCCAGTTAATATTATTAGGGAAATAATTAAATTCAAGTACTTTCAGTTTAACAATCCTTACTGAATTCGGGGTACTAAATTCAATACACCCTTTTTCTGATGATTTTTTTGCACCGGTTAAATCATGACCTCCACCAGCGGGAAATAGAGTATGATTTAAATTATCTACAGAACCTAATTTGTTAAGAATTGAAATTACGCTATCGATGCTCTTCCAAAGACAATTGTTTGGGATAGCTATCGGAAATAATTCTCTGATAGTTTTCTCCCAAACAATTAAATTTTCTGTTTCAAAATCACCTCTATCTAATTTCATAATTTCTCCTCCCTTTAGATAATATTTTAAATACTTTCTATCTCATTAATAAAAAAATTGCCGCCACCTTGCAAAAGGTTGAGACAATTTTTAAAATCTTCAGTTAGAATAAATAATGAATATCTGTTTTGGTTTTACCAATAACGTAATAAGAAATACTGCGGTTTTCTCTTAAATCGTGCAATAGAGTAACCCTCTTAACTTATAAGAAATGGCGGAGAGAGAGGGATTCGAACCCTCGGAGCAGGCCTTAACCCGCTCAATTGCTTAGCAGGCAACCACCTTCGGCCACTCGGTCATCTCTCCACTTGAAAGTATAACATAATATTTTTTTTCAGGCAAGAAAAACCGAAAAATATAGTATCGAGTATCGATACTTTCCCTTCTGACTTGCGGGAAATAAGAAAATATATTAGAATATGCAAAGCAAAATTTAAATTTTTACAGCTGTATCTCAAAATAAAGGAGAAACTGAAAAGGTGAAGCAATATCAATATGAGGTAATTGTAGTAGGTGCCGGCCATGCGGGCTGTGAAGCCGCTTTTGCCGCTGCCAGAATGGGGGCAAAAACACTCCTCATTACTTCCAATATAGACAATGTTGCCCTGATGCCCTGTAATCCCTCTATAGGAGGTCCGGGCAAAGGACATGTAGCCCGAGAAATCGATGCCTTAGGCGGAGAAATGGCTAAAAATACCGATAAAGCCACTATTCATATAAGAATGTTAAACACCAGCAAAGGTCCAGCTATGTGGGCTCTAAGGGCACAGATAGATAAAAGATTATATACTCAGGAAATGATACACACTCTCCAAATCCAGAAAAATTTAGATTTAAAACAGGAGATGGTAACAAAATTGATAATAAATAATTGTCGGATAGAAGGGGTAATAGTGAAAAGTGGTATAGAATTTTCTTCTCCCACGGTAATTTTAACTAACGGAACATTTTTAAATGGCAAAATTTATATTGGAAAAACTACCTATTCAGCGGGAAGAGCCGGTGAACTTGCCTCGATTGGTCTGGCAGAAAATCTTAGAGAGTTGGGTTTTAAAGTCGGAAGATTAAATACCTGCACCCCTCCTCGGATAGATAGAAGAACGGTTGATTTCTCCAAGATGAAAGAACAGAAAAGTGCAGATATTCCTCTGGCTTTTTCTTTTGAAAATAAAGGGAAAATATGTAAGGATTTTTCGGTATTTATGACCCGCACCAATCAGAAAACTCATCAGATAATTCAAGATAATATCCATAGAGTGCCCCTCTCTAATGGCACCATCCAAAGTGCAGCTATCAGATATTGTCCCTCTATAGAAGATAAAATAATTAGGTTCCCTGCAAAAGAATCTCATCAGATATTCTTAGAACCAGAGGGGTATAATACTGAAGAAATATATTTACAGGGATTTTTTACCAGTCTACCTGCTGATACCCAACAGGAAGCTTTGCACACTATTGAAGGCTTGGAAAATTGTAAGATTATCCGCTATGGATATGCTATTGAATATGACATTATATATCCTAATCAATTAAAATACTCTTTAGAAACTAAAGCAATTAAAGGATTATTTTTAGCCGGGCAGGTTAATGGAACCTCGGGATATGAAGAGGCAGCTGAACAAGGATTGCTGACGGGCATAAATGCCGTACAGCTATCACGCAATAAGGAACCCTTAATCCTGAACCGCTCAGAAGCTTATATTGCTGTAGAGATAGATGATTTAGTTACAAAAAGTGTGACTGAGCCGTACCGTTTAAGAACCGGACTGGCTGAATATAGACTTTTATTAAGACAGGATAATGCTGATTTAAGACTTATTCCTTATGGATATAAGATGGGGTTAATCTCAGAACAAAGATATAAAAAATTTCTAAAGAAAAAAACACTGGTTGAACATGAAAAGAAAAGATTAAAGGAAGTAATAATTCATAACACCCAAAAAGTAAATGAATTACTAAATAAATTGGGCACTACCCCTCTATCTGAGGCAGCTACTTTGGCTACTTTGCTTACCAGGCCTGAGGTAACTTACAATCAAACTACTTCTATCGATCCTAACAGACCAGAATTGCCTGCCGAGGTAACCGAGCAAGTTGAAATTCAAATAAAATACGCTGGATATATTAAACGACAAGAGATTCAGGTAAAAAGATTTAAGAAATTAGAGAATTATAAAATACCAAAAAATATAGATTATTTTAATATGCATGGTATATCCCATGAAGGCAAGGAGAGATTTTCAGAAGTGCAGCCAATTTCTTTGGGCCAGGCTAAAAGAATCCCCGGAATAACCCCTTCAGACATCGCCGCCTTAATGATAAATATTGAAAAGATAAAAAGGGTTAAGAGAGCATAAATAATATTAAATAAGATTAAATTCTCCTTTTGCCTCTGTTCCATAATTAATTACATCGGTTATAGGGCATTTTTCTTCTACTAATTTATGAAGTTTACGAACCTTTTCTTCTGGAGCTTCTGTTTTTATTTGAACTTCATATCTAATTTGTTTAAATCCTTTCCTTTCTCTTCCCTGTTCATCCACCCAACCTCCGGGAATCATGTCTCCTTCCAAATTAACTACTAAATCCTCTATGTTTACTCCAAATTTCTTAGCATAACCACGATAAGTTAGTAATACACATCCTCCTAATGCAGCTAAGAACAATTCTACCGGATTAGGAGCAGTATTAGTACCTCTAAATTCTAAAGGTTCATCTATGCAAACCTTAAATTCTCTTATTTTAGTTTCTACTTTAGTACCTTCTATCCAATTTGTTTGAGCTTTATAAGTCCGAGTTTTCATTTTTTCTTGTCTCCTTTTTAATAGACAGGCGAGACACCTGTCCTACTTATTGATTAATTGATAATAATTAGTAAACTGGTAAACAGGGTAACTGGGTAACCAATGTAATTGGTCAATCGGTAAATCGGTAAATTGGCAAATTAATTAACTAAATTTCCCGCTGCTTTTAAAGTGTTCTGCATTAGCATAACATTAGTTATCGGCCCTACTCCTCCAGGAACCGGGGTAATGATAGATGCTTTATCCAATACTTCCTCGTAAGCTACATCCCCCACTAATTTTCCTTCTACCTCATTAGTCCCCACATCTATAATTACTACTCCCTCTTTTACCATATCCCGTTTAATTATCTCTGGTTTTCCTATTGCAGCAATTAGATTATCTGCCTGACGAGTAAAGTAGCTTAAATTATTGGTTCGAGAATGACAGATAGTAAGAGTAGCATTGGCATACTGCTTTTTCTGGAGAAGTATGAGGGCCATTGGTCTTCCTACAATATTACTCCTTCCTACGATAACGGTATGTTTTCCTTCTACAACAATATTTTCTCTCTTCATTAATTCATATACCGCATAAGGCGTGCAAGGTAAAAACTCCGGTTTACCTAAAGCCAGTCTTCCCATATTTATAGGGTTAAAACAATCTACATCTTTGCAAGGATTTACTGCTTCCTGGATCCGCTCCTGGTTTATATGCTTGGGAAGAGGAACTTGCACTATAATCCCACTTACTTTTTTATTCTTATTCAAATTGTCTATGAGTTTTAAGAGTTCTTCTTCGGTAGTTTCGGAAGGCAAACTATGTTTTTCAAAGTCAATAGAAGCTCTTTCGCAGGATTTAGCAATCATCTTTACATAAAATAAGGATGCCGGGTCTTCTCCCGCAATGACTACTGCTAATTTAGGAGTTATTTTATATTCATTGATAAAATTTTCTACCTTTGCCTTTAAAGATTCATTAATCTCTTTAGCTATTCTTCTTCCATCAATAACCTTAGTCATAATAACATTTCTCCTTTTTGTTATATTTTCTATAAATAGAGCCCATGGAAAACCATGGGCTCTATTTTATTTTTCATTTATTCTTAAATTTTTAGCAATTTGATTTTTTCAATAACTTTTTGTTTGCCTACTTCTATCCCCTTTGCTAACTGCTTCTTTAATTATATATTTTGCTTTATTTTTTTCAATATTGCAAGCAACACTAATTTCGCCTACTAAGATCTTGCGAGCTCTCTCGAATAATCCTCGCTCTGTGGAAGATAATTTTTCTTCAGTACCTCGATGAGTATAGTTTTTTACTACCTGAGCTACTTTCAAGATATCTCCACTATCAACCATTTCTGTTTGAGATCTTATCCTCTGTTTATAATTTTCATGCATTTCATCGTCTATTCTATCGCTTAACACGTTTAAAACGTCTGGTACAGTTTCATGGTCAATAATATACCTTAAGCCAATTTCTTCAGCTTTATTTATTGGAACCATTAAAGTCATTTCGTTTACCATTAATTTTAGAATATAGTATTTTTCTTTTTGCCCCAATACTTTCTTTTCTTCTATCTTTTCAATGTCTCCAACCCCAAAGGAAGGATGAGATACTTTATCACCGATTTTAAACATTTTTTGGGTTTTTTAAACCCGTTACTCACTTCCTATCTTTTTATTTTTTGATATTATACCATTTTTTTACTAAAAATACAAAACTATATTCGTATCGCGTATTGCGTGAAGAAAAAGAAGGGGATTAGAAAAAAAAGAAGATAGAGAAACAAAAGCAATAAATATTCTTTTCTCTTTCTTACTGCCCCACTAAAGTTTACACTAACTTCAATATAGTATCGAGTATATAGTATTGAGTATCGAGCTAAGAGAGAGAAGATACAAAGAAGTAGTATTCTTCTTTTTATCTTGCGGCCCCACTAAGGTTTGTATCAACGGGATTAGAAAATAGGATTAGGTTTATTATCCTGAAGGAATTGGAAAGGAAAAATAATCATAATTAATCATTCATATAAAAGAAATTAATGTGAATAATTAGTAAAAATATAAGAATTAATTTTATCTAATCATCTAAAAAAATAAGTGGCAGGCCACATAGTGATTATTTTCGAAATATTTCAGTTCCGGCTCTTCTTCTCTACATACAGTTTTTACATAAGGGCATCTGGTATGAAATCGGCATCCGGAAGGAGGATTTACCGGACTGGGAACATCGCCCATCAAAATCTGACCTTTTTTTCTAAGTTTAGGATCGGGGATAGGTATGGCAGAAAGTAATGCCTGGGTATAGGGGTGCTTAGGGTTATTAAATAATTCTCTTTTAGGGGCAGTCTCTACTATCTTACCTAAATACATTACTGCAACTCTATCACAGATATGTTTTATTACACTTAAATCATGGGCTACAAATAAAAGGGTAAGTCCAAATTCTTTCTGTAAATCCTGTAATAAATTAATTATCTGGGCTTGAATGGAAACATCCAAAGCGGATACACTTTCATCGGCAACTATAAACTCCGGGTTAGTAGCTAAAGCTCTGGCAATCCCTATTCTCTGCCTTTGGCCGCCGCTAAATTCGTGAGGGTATCTGTTTATCTGGTCTGGTAGAAGACCAACCTTTTCCATAATCTCAATTACCCTCTCTTCTTGTTCTTTTTTAGAACCAATCTTATGTACTTCCATCGGTTCAGCAATAGTTGTTCCTATGGTCATTCTGGGATCAAGAGAACCAAAGGGATCCTGATAGATAATCATCATTTTTTTTC
>Ga0265595_1002306_pt1 | contig 13118 bp, 13 predicted proteins | sample saktaG_15_FD_190148 | JGI IMG/M metagenome (GOLD analysis project Ga0265595, IMG submission 190148) | Saline water microbial communities from Sakinaw Lake, British Columbia, Canada - sak_2013_06_06_50m | ecosystem: Environmental > Aquatic > Non-marine Saline and Alkaline > Saline ... | reverse complement strand
TTTTTTAATTAAAGAAAAGACAGAAATACCAGAAGGATTCGTTGCTTTAAACAAGAAAGATCATGCGATATCAGGAGCTATGACATTGGGCGTTTATGAAAAGAATGAGTCCCGATTTTTAAGAGAAAAAATTAAGGAAGAAATGATAGTTATAGATATTGGCGCAAATGTGGGTTATTATACAGTAATATTCGCAAAGCTTGTCGGGTTATATGGGCGAGTGATCAGCTTTGAACCGGAACCCGAAAATTTTTATTTTCTAAAAAAAACAATTGAGCTAAACAAATTTAATAATATTGAGTTATATGATTTCGCTATCTCAAATAAAATCGGTAAAGGTAAGTTATTCTTATGTGAAAACAATAAGGGTGACCACAGAATATATAATCCCGATAATACGAGAAAATCAATAGATATTTCAATAACAACCTTAGACAGCTTTTTAGAAGAAAAAAAAATCAATAATGTTGATTTAATCAAAATGGATATACAGGGCGCGGAGGGGTTGGCGCTTAACGGTATGAAAAACACTTTGACACAAAATAAAAAAATTTCTCTTATGATTGAATTTTGGCCACAAGGTCTTTTAAAGTCGGGCACGGAGCCCATTTCATTGCTTAATGAGTTAAAGAGATTCGGATTTAAAATTTTTGATATTGGAGAAGATCCAAAAAAACTTAGTCTTGTTTCTGATTTCGAATTTTTGATAAAAAAACATTCTGGGAGAAAGTACGCAAACCTCTATTGCGAGAAGTGAGAATTTTTGATTAAAGTTTGAAAAATTATGAAAATAAAAATTTCAAAAGAAATAAAAACTTGCCGAATTTGCGGTTCAAAAAGGATAATTCCCCTCATTTCTTTAGGGGATCTTTATATTTCAAATTTTTTGGACGATAAAAAAAATGTCTCCGTGGGAAGACAACCTCTCGAATTGATAATTTGCGATCCCGATTCGGGCGGTTGCGGCTTGGTTCAGTTGAAGCACAATTTCTCTCTTGATTTGCTTTATCGGAATTATTGGTACAGGTCCAGCGTCAATAAAAGCATGACAGAAGCCCTTTCTGATATTGCCAAAAAAACGGAAAGAATAGCCAAGCCCAAAAACGGCGATTACGTGATTGATATTGGATCGAACGACGCAACATTGTTCCGTTTTTATAAAAACAAAAATCTTAATCTGGTCGGCTTTGAACCTGCGAAAAATCTCATAGCCTACGCAAAAAAGAATTCTCCCTCGGGCACATATATTAATGATTTTTTCAGTTTTAAAGCTTGGCAAAAAAAATTTGATGGTAAAAAAGCAAAAATTATAACTGCTATTGCCATGTTTTATGATTTAGATGATCCTAACGAATTTGTTTCAAGTGTAGTTAAATGTTTGGATAAAAAGGGAGTATTTGTTATTCAGATGAGTTATTTACCGTCAATGCTCCAACAAAATGCTTTTGATAATATTTGCCACGAACATCTGGAATATTATTCACTTATCTCTTTAAGTAATTTGTTAAAAAGACGCGATTTGGAGGTTTTTGACGTTGAGTTGAATAATGTTAACGGCGGAAGCTTCCGCACCTACATCCAACACAAAGGGGAAAGGACTGTAAGTCCGCGTGTTCGCAAATTAGAAAAGGCGGAAGAAAGAATGAAGCTTTCCAATAAAAAAGTCTACCAAGATTTTGTTTCCAGGACTTTTTCGCTAAGAGAGAAAATATGTCAATTTGTAAAAAAAGAGGTCGGCTTCGGTAAAAAGGTTTATGTTTACGGCGCTTCTACCAAAGGCAACACCTTGCTGCAGTTTTGTAATTTAGATAAAAATCTTATTAGAGCTGCCGCCGATCGCAATCCCGATAAATGGGGGAAAAAGACGGTGGGAACTTTGATACCGATTATATCAGAAGAGCAGGCACGGAGAGAAAAACCTGATTATTTCCTAATTCTTCCTTGGCATTTTTTGAAAGAATTTATCCAAAGGGAAAAAGATTATTTGAGAAGAGGAGGAAAATTTATAGTTCCTTTGCCCCAATTTAAAATTATTACCAAGAAAGATTTATGAAGGATGTAATTATTATCCCTACCTATAATGAAAAGAAAAACATAGGGAAATTATTGAGAATTATTTCCTCAATTTTGCCCTCAACCCATGTTTTAGTAGTTGACGATAATTCGCCTGATGGTACTTCCGAAGAAGTTAAAAAAATAAAAAAAGAGATTCCGAATTTGGAATTATTATTAAGACCTGACAAGGAAGGGCTTGGTAAAGCGTATATCGATGCTTTTAGAAAAGTTTTAACCGATTCAGATATCCGTTGTATATATACCATGGATGCTGATTTTTCCCATAGTCCTCAATTTTTATTAAAAATATTTCAAGAAATCGAGAAGTTTGATGTAATAATTGGTTCTAGGTATGTAAAAGGAGGAGGGATTCAGGGATGGCCATTTTGGCGAAAAGCTCTTAGTCGGTTAGCTAATCTATATGCGCAAATAGTTTTAGCTTTGCCAATCAAAGATTGCACCAGCGGTTTTCTGTGTATAAAAACCTCTTTCCTTAGGAAAATTGATTTGGAAGAAATAAACGCTTCGGGTTTTGCTTTCCTGGTAGAATTAAAATATTCCTTAAGAAAAAAGGGCGCTCGTTTTAAGGAAATTCCAATTATTGTTGAAAACCGAAAGGAAGGCAAATCAAAGATAACGATAGGTATTGTTCTGGAGGGAATCTTCACTTCCCTAAGACTGATTTCAAGAGATTCTCTTAAAAAAATAAAAAATCTCCGAATAATTGTCAGAGATGTTTTAAAAAAGAGAGGAATTTTTTTCATAATTTATCAGGGGCCGAGAGTTTTTTATCGCACTTTTCTGAAGAGGCAGAACAATCTTTTTAGATTCCAAAATAAGTGGTATAATTATTTTTATAGTGTTTACAATTGCACCTGCCTTAACGAAAGGGCAGTTGAGATTTCAATTGTTTGGGAATTCGTTAAAAAATACCAAGGAAAGAAAATTTTAGAAATAGGCAATGTTCTTTCTCATTATTTTCCTATTTCTCATGATGTTCTTGATAAATATGAAAAATCGGAAGGAGTAATTAATCAAGATGTGGTTGATTTCAGACCCTCTCAAAAATACGATTTAATTGTCAGTATTTCAACATTAGAGCATATTGGCTGGGACGAAGAGCCAAAAGAGCCAGAAAAGATATTGCTGGCCATTGACCGTTTAAAGGAATGCCTTGCTCCCGAAGGCAGAATGATTGTTACTTTGCCTTTGGGATACAATCCAAAAATGGATCAATTGTTGTCAGAAGGGAAAATCAAATTTACCAATCAATATTTTCTTAAAAGAGTTTCCAATGACAATAATTGGCAAGAGGCAGATAAAAATGAGGTTTTGGGAATAGCCTATAATTATTTTAATATGACTGCCAACGGTCTGGTTATCGGCGTTATTGGCAATATTTTTTAAGATTAATTTTCATTAATGTCTCAAACTTTTTTATTTTTAGGAATTTCAGTTTTTTTCACCGTTCTTTCCCATCTTTGTTTAAAAAAAGGCGTTTTAAGCTTGGGAAATTTAAATTTTTCTTTTGATAATCTTATTAGTTTGTTTCCCCGCATTCTTCAGAATTACTGGTTGGTTGGCAGCTTTTTTTTAATCGGAATCAGCTTTATTTTTTGGCTTTTTGTCATTTCTCGAATTAAGCTTAATTTAGCTTATCCCATAGCCACCAGCCTTAATATAAGTTTGATTGTTATTTTTTCATGGCTATTCTTAAAAGAGCATTTGCTTCCAATTCAAATTTTAGGCATTGTTGTCATTATATTCGGTATTTTTTTAATCTTAAAGCCATAGAAAATCAAGGTATTGATTGTCTAAAATGTTTTTATGGAAATTATAAGTGAACTTAAAAATCTTCTTAACAAAAGAAAATTTATTTTTTTTGTTTTGTTTTTATTTTTGGTTGTGCAGTTGGTTTACAGTTTTCTTTTTCCGAGCAGCGCTTTTACCGGCACCGGCCATCAGTGGTTATCTCTTCCAGAACTTATTTCACATGAAAGATCTCCTCTTGGCAGTTCCGATATCCCGATTGTCAATAAACTTTATCCGTTTTTTTTAAACTATACGGTCAATGCCGATGGAGGCGAGTATCTGATTTTGGCTAAAAATTTCCCAGGATACTATTTTAAAAATGTTATCTATTTAGCTCGACCCCTTTATTCATTTTTGGTTGCCGTTGTTGCTTTTTTACCTAGTTTGTTTTTTGACTCTTACGCCACAATTTTTGCTTCAGCCATATTTCTTAATTTTGTTTTAGCCTACGCTATTATACTCCTTTTTTATTTCTTAATTGAGAAAATCATATCTTCAAGAACAGCTTTTTTATCTTCTTTCCTTTTTGTTTTTTCTCCTTTTGTCCATTCTTGGTTGGTCCAGCCGGTACCTGAATTGCTGGGGGCTTTTATTATTGTGAGCAGTCTTTATTTTCTCTATAGCTATACAAAAAGACCTTCCTTGCCGAAGTTAATTGTTTTTTCTTTAACTATCGGAACTTTTATGCTGGCGAAAATGTTTTTCGTTCCGACCGTCTTTATTTTAATGTTAAGTGTTTATTTTAAGCGTTTCAGGGAGGGAATTTTATTTTTTTTCATTCATTTAATACCCTTAGTTTTTTGGTATTTTTGGGTAACTCAAGTTTTTAAATTAAGGTTTTTTGAAAATGCAGTAGAAAATTTCGATTCCGTCGTTTGGATGTTAAATATTTTTTCTTGGCCTTGGTACGAAACCTTCCGGTTTTTTATTAACATTTTGCCTCAATTTATTTCAGCCATACTATTCGGATTTTTGTTGGTACCAGTAATTTTTGCCTTACTTGGTTATAAGCGACTGTTGCTTAATAATAAAGATATTTTTTGCTTCGGATTTATTTTTTCCTTTTTGGTTGTTTTCTTTGTGGCTAATTTTTATTTTGACCGCCATGCCGCCTTGCTCTACCCTTTGATTTACCCGTTGGCCGTTTTGGGAATTGACAGGGTTGCCGATTTTTTAAAAAAATATAAAATCTGGTCTTCAGTCGTTTTTTATATAGTTACATATCTTTTTATAATAATTATTTCCAGCCCTAATATTTATAAAATCCTTCCCTAATGTTTATAAAATCATTTCTTGCCAAAATAAACATTTTAATGATGCCCGAAAAAAGCTCGGTAGGTAAATTATGATTTTATCTGTCATTATTCCTGTTTTTAACGAAAAAAATACGATATTGGAGATTTTAAAAAAGATTAACAATGTCAATCTTAGCGATCTTGGTTTTGAAAAAGAGATTATTATTATAGATGACGGTTCGACGGACGGCAGTCGTGAAATATTGGATAAATTAGCCGATAAATATAAAATCATTTACCACCCCAAAAATCAAGGAAAAGGAACGGCTATCAGAAACGGACTTTCGCGTGTTTCCGGCGATTATGTGATTATTCAGGATGCTGATTTGGAATATGAGCCGGCAGATTATAAAGAACTTTTAAAATGCGCTCTTAAAAACGATGCCAAAGTCGTTTATGGTTCTCGACGATTAAATCCAAAGAATAAATTTTCACATTTTTCTTTTTATTTAGGAGGCATTTTTCTCACTTGGCTGACTAATATTATATACGGAGTTAAAATTACCGACGAGTCAACTTGTTATAAGTTATTTAAAACCGAAATTATTAAATCTATTCCTTTAAAATGTACAGGGTTTGAATTTTGCCCTGAAGTCACCGCCAAAATAGCTAAGAGAAAAATCAAGATCTGCGAAATTCCGATCAATTATCATGCTCGTCATATAAAAGAGGGGAAAAAGATAAAATGGAAAGACGGATTCCTTGCTATCTGGGTTTTAATCAAATATAAATTTTTTAATTAGAATCTCCTATGAATTTTATTAAATCAACTACTTTTTTCTTTTATACTGTTTATAACAAAAAAAGAGCATTACTATTTTTTATATTTCTTATTTCTATTTTTGTTTCATTGCTCTTTTTATTTTTCTTTAAAGATATTGGACCATCCCAACACGCCGTACCCGGTACTGACTATTTATACTTCTATGAGCCGGTTGCCGAAAGTATTCTTCAGGGTAAAGGCATTCCGGTTAAAGAAAACTTTGCCATTAGATATCCGCCCGGTTATCCGGTTTTTTTATCAATGATTTTTTATTTGTCTCAATTAATAGGAATTAACAAATTGGAATTGGTTGTAATATTTAATATTGTCATAACGGCCTTTGCCTGTTGCTTTCTTTTTCTTATTGCCGAATTGATTTTTAGAAAAAGAATTGCTTTGATTGCTTCATTTTTATGGCTTAGTTATCCTTTTAACCTTTGGTTTTTGAAAAACCCAAACACCGAAGTTCCCTTTATTTTTTTATTATTCTTGGGAATTTGGTTTTACATTTTGGCTCTGAAAAAAAAGCATTCAGGATTTATTTTTATCACCGGGGTTATTTTAGGTTTAGCTTCTCTCGTGCGGCCGATAGGTTTATTACTTCCTCTTCTTCTTGCTTTAATGATTTTTTTCTTATTAAAAGAAACTTCTAGAAAAATTCAATTCTTTTTAGCAATAATTTTATTAATAGGAAATTTGATTATTATTTTTCCTTGGGAATATTATGTGTTTTCTGAAACCGGTCGTCTTATTCCTCTTTCTACGGGCGGTCCTCCCTCTATTGCTGGCGGCATTATTTGGCTTTCAAAAGAGGGGCAAGGCGGAAATCGAATTACTCTTTCAAGTGATGTTTTGGCTTTAACAGTGAGAGCAGAAAATTCAACCCTAAATACAACGGGTGATGTTTTATATTTTTTCTTGCAGGAATTAGTAGACCAGCCAATTGCTTTTTTTAAATTAATAGGTTTAAAAATAGTTAGAGCCTGGTATAGCACTTCTCAAATGTGGTGGGAGGGACAAATACTGGCAGTTCAGATTTTATATCTTCTTACGGGTTTTATCGGTATAGCATTAGGAATTAAAACTTTGACCGAAGATATTAAATATATATTTTTTTTACTAAGTGTAATATTTTACTTCTGGGGAATGACGATTCTTGGACTTTCAATGTTACGATATATGGTGCCGGCTATGGGTTTCTTTATGATATTTTCGGCAATTACGGTGAATATTTTGTTAGATAAATGGAATAAAAAAATCCGAAAATTTAGACAAAATAAGTTAAAAAATTATTAACCTAAATTTTAGATTATGGATCTCGAAAAGATTGTTCCCGAATACCATTCTAAAAATATTTTTATAAGGAGTTTATTCCTCAAACGTTTAGAGGTAGCCGTTAAATTAGCTCGACCGAAATTGGAAGCAGGTGAAATTTTAAGAATAATTGATTTAGGATGCGGTGAAGGCGTTTTGCTTAAGCTATTAGAAGAAAATCTTAAAAATGTTGAGATTTTTGGCATTGATATTAACCCCAATATATTGAAATTAAATAAGTTTTTAAAAGCAAATATTAAAGTTGCCGATATAACGGATACTGGATTTCCTGATAATTTTTTTGATATAGCATTTTGCTTAGATGTCTTGGAGCATTTCGAAAATTTAGAACAACCAATTGGTGAAATAAAAAGGATTCTTAAACCGAATGGTTTATTGGTGGTTTCTCTACCTATTGAGAATTGGTTTTATAAATTAGGAAGATTTTTTTCCAAAGGGACGATATCTGAAAAAAAAGGACCTTGTTCAAGCCCACATTTTGGTAATGCAAAAACAATAGAAAATTTTTTATGTTCTAATGAATTGGAGATTATTAAAAAAATTTGTTTGCCTAAAATGCCTTTTCTATCTTTATTTCACATAATATCTTTAAGAAAAAAAATAATTAGTTTTTGAAATTGTTTTAAAATTTAATCTATGAATTATAATTTTTCATTTATTTCAATTATTATTCCTTGCAGAAACGAGGAAAAATATATAGCAAAGTGTTTGGATTCGATTATTTCACAAGATTATCCGAAAGAAAGATTGGAGATTTTGGTCGTGGACGGAATGTCAGAAGACAAGACGCGGAGAATCGTAAAAGAGTATGCGGAAAGATATCCTTCTATCAAACTTCTAGACAATCCCAATAAGTTTACTTCATTCGCTTTGAATATTGGAATAAAAAACAGCAGGGGAGAGGTAATAGCCAGAATGGACGCTCATGCCGGCTACGAAAAGGACTATATTTCAAAATGCGTCAGATATTTAAAAGAATACGATGCCGACAATGTCGGCGGAACAATGAAGACCTTGGCGCGGGAAAATACGATTGTTGCCAAAGCCATTGCTTTGTGTCTATCTCATCCTTTTGGGGCCGGCGGTTCTCAATTCAGAACAGGAGTAAATGAACCGAAATGGGTAGATACGGTTTTTAACGGTTGCTACAAAAAAGAGGTCTTTGACAAAATCGGCTTGTTTAACGAAAACCTTATTCGGAGCCAGGATATGGAATTTAACCTTCGGCTTAAAAAATCTCGTAGAAAAATCCTTTTACATCCCGAAATCGTCAGTTATTACTACCCGAAATCCAATCTCAAGGATTTTTTTCTGCATAATATTCAGGACGGCATCTGGGCGGTTTTGCCCCTGAAATTCGTTAGGGTTCCTTTGAAATTAAGGCATTATGTTCCTTTGTTCTTCGTTTTGACTTTGCTTTTAAGCATCTGGCCGTATATTCTGCTTTCTTTGTTTTTCTCATTAAAAATCGCGATTAAGGAGAAAGATTTTAGATTGTTTTTTATAATGCCCTTGGCTTTTGGAACACGGCATGTCGGCTACGGTTTGGGTTCAATTTTCGGCTTGTTTAAATTGATTTTTTCAAAAAATTAAAAAATGAATTTTAGAAAAATAATTAAAATTTTATCTTTGATTTTTTTAGCCGGAGCCATCGCTTTTTCTCCGAGTTTTTCGGTCGGAACTTTGTCGAACGGAAAAATCATTGAAATCAGGATAGAGGACATCTTGATATTTTTTCTGGGTTTTTCTTTGCTTATCGGTTTTCTGGCTTCGGGAAAGACAGCCGTAGAAAAGCCGCCTTTGTTTTTTCCCATTTTAATCTGGCTTAGTGCAGGGCTTTTGAGCGTTTTGACCAACTGGGCCTTTTCCAATTTAGCTCTTGATAAGGGATTTTTTTATTTTTTGAAAGAGTGCCAATTCTTTGTTTTTTATTTCTATGTTTTTTGGTGCGTTAAAAAAATAGACACGGTCAAGCTTTTGGTAAATATTTGGCTGGTTTTCGCTTTTGTTAACGTTTTATACGTTCTTTACCAGATGGTCAGCGGTTTTCGGACAGGAGAATACGGAACAGCAGCCATCGGAGAATGGGGGGTTTTCCCGACCGGAGCTTTTTTCCTTCTTCTTTTCGTTTTTTTATTTAACGTTTTCCTTTATTATTTTTTATCTTTGAACATTTCCATAACAAAGAAAGCGGGGTTGGGAATTATGGCTTTCAGTCCGGTTCTGGGTGTTTTCGGCTCGGCTTCAAAAACCGTTTTCACCGCTTGGCTTTTCGTTTTGTTTTTGACTTTTTTATTTTTCTTTTTGAGAAAAATAAATCTAAAAGCAGTTTTAGTTTTTGTTTTAGTCATAGTTTTAGCAATACCGATATTTTCTTTCGCTTTAAGAAATGTTCCCGACTTAATAAGGGTAAAAGAAATAATTCCCGTTTTTTCTTTTAGGCCTCTTTGGCAAAGCTATCTGAACTCAAGATTTTATGACGCTATCCAGCCGCTTTTTCAGGCGTCTCTGGAATCCTCGGCTCATCTGCCTTTTTTGGGCATGGGCAAGGGTTATGTGGGAGAAGCGCATAACCAATATCTGCGCAATTTCATTGAAATGGGCTTTGTCAGCAGCTTAACGTTTTTTATATTGATTTTCGCCATTATCGGGAAATCCTGGCAGGGTTTTTCAAAAAGCCGCGACGGCTTAGCAATCGGCTTGTCAGCCGGCCTTTTAACGGCCACCCTGGCCTTGCTTTTTATTTCTTTCGCCACCGAGCCCTTTATTGTAGTCAAGCCCTCGTCCGTTTACTGGTTTTTTGCCGGTTTGACTATGGCTGTTTTAAGGCCTAAATGATATACTGGGAATATTAATTAATCAATATGAGTTATCCGGAAGAAAAACAGGAAAATCAGTTGAAAGAAGTAGATTTATTGGATGTTGTCAGAATTGCCAAAAAAAGGAAAAAAATAATTTTGGCATTGCTTTTAGCGGGCTTGGCTGCCGGAGTTTTTTGGTATTTTACGGCGCCTTCAAATTATCAAGGAACGATTATTTTAAAAATAGGGGGATTTGACAGATTAGGGGAAGCAACCGGCAAAAAGAGCTTGGAATATTTTGAGAATATCAGCGAAATTGCCGAAAGATTGAGAAAAGGCGCTTACGGCGATTATCCGGAAGCGGAAGCAGTCAATCCTTTGAACACGAACCTTATTGAGATCAATCTAGTGACAAAAAGCCGCGCTCAAACGCAAGAAATCCTGGAAAAAATCAAAACGGACGTTTTATCAATTCATAATCAGAAAGCGGAAAGCAAAAAACAGGTCATAGACCAGGAAATAACTTTTTTAAAAGACAAAATAGAAAATTTGAACGAAGACATTTCTTTTTTCATAGCCAAAGGAGAACAGACAGCGCTTCTTAAACTGGAAATTTACAATATGGAAAAGCTCGTTAATAACCTTGAAAAAGAAAAAACTAATATTTTGATGAGTGAAGTACTTAAAGGTCCGGATATTGTTGAAAAAAGGCCGGGTTGTCTGAGTATTTTGTTTGCCGGGGCGCTGGGCCTGCTCGTCGGATTGTTGGCGGCTTTTTTCACGGATTGGCTGGAAAAAAACAGAAAAAGAATATAAAAAACTTTAATTTTGTCCGAATTTAAAGCAATCAGCCGGCCGTTCCAGAGAACAGCCGGCTTTGGGATAAGTAGGCGAAGAAAACTTCGTTTTCTTCTTCACCTTCGCTTTCTTCGCAAGCTTGGTAATTGAACTTGAAAAATTCTGCTTAAAAAGATAAATTGAAGTATTATGCTGAAGAAATCGTTTGACGTTGTTTTCGCCTTTTTAGGGCTGATCTTAGTTTCTCCTTTGCTCCTAGTGATAGCGATTTTGATAAATCGGGAATCGCCGGGGCCGGTTTTTTATCGGGGGGAGAGAATAGGAAAGAACGGCAAGCCCTTCAGAATTTTTAAATTCAGAACAATGGTGCCGGAGGCCGAAAAATTAGGAGGGCCGTCAACTGCCGGCGACGACCCAAGATTGATAAAAATCGGCTTATTTTTGAAAAAATACCAGCTTGACGAACTGCCCCAATTAATCAATATATTAAAAGGTGAAATGAGTTTGGTTGGGCCGCGGCCGGAAGTCAAAATGTACGTTGATATGATGACACCGGGAGAGAGAAATACTATACTTTCGGTTGCACCCGGCATGACGGATTTAGCCTCTTTGTGGAATTTTTCTGAATGGAAAATTTTGGAAGGCAGTCCTGACCCGGAAAAGACCTACATGGAAAAAATAAGGCCGGAGAAAATCCGTCTGCAAATGGAATATGTAAAAAATCGCTCATTTTTGTTAGACTTAAAGGTAGTCATTAAAACGATAATAAAAATATTTTATTGATGGATAATATCGCGAGTTACAAAAAGAATGCTCTCGAAGCGAGAAAAACTGTCCTTAGGTTAATTTATCAGGCTCAAACATCACATATTGGCAGCAACTTTAGCTGCCTGGACCTGTTAACATTTCTTTTTGAAAAAGCTGATTTAGATAAAGATAAAATAATTTTGAGCAAGGGCTGGGCGGCGGCTTCGCTTTATTATTTTTTATGTAAAAAAGGCAGAATAAGCGAAGCAGAACTTAATAGTTTTTGTATGCCGGGAAGCAAATTTATCGGTTTGGCCGAGCCCATTATTCCTGAAATTCCGGCAGCCGGCGGTTCCATGGGTTTCGGCTTGCCTTTCGGAGTCGGTTTTGCTCTGGCCAAAAAAATAAAAAAAGAAAAAGGGAAAATGTTTGTTTTAATGAGCGACGGCGAAATGGATTGCGGTACGACGTGGGAATCGGCGCTCATCGGAGCCCACCAAAAGTTGGATAATTTAGTTGTGATGGTGGATTTCAACGGCTGGCAGGCCATGGGCCAGGTGGAAAAGATTTTAAATATCGAACCCTTAAAAGAAAAATGGCAGGCCTTTGGTTGGGAAACAAGAGAAATCAACGGCCATAATTTTGAAGAAATAGAAAAAGCCCTTATTGATTTGCCGGCTGGTAAAGAAAAACCGATAGCTATTATTGCCAAAACGATTAAAGGAAAAGGTGTCAGCTTTATGGAGGGGGATAATATATGGCATTATAAAGCCCCTTCAGAAGAAGAATATCAAAAAGCATTAAAAGAATTAGAATCAAATGGCAGAAATAATTAAACAACAAGACACCAGAAGAGAATTTATTGACACCCTTATAGAGTTGGCCGAAAAGGACGATAAAATTGTTTTAATCGTTCCGGACGTCGGCTTCAATTATATTGAAGAATTTCAAAAAAGATTTCCCGGCAGGTTTTTCAATTTCGGAGTGACTGAACAAAGCACTATGACGATTGCGGCCGGGCTGGCTTTGGCTGGTTTTAAACCGTACCTATACTCAATGATTAATTTCGTCACTTTCCGTCCGTATGAAGCTGTCCGCAATGCCGTTTGTTTGCATAACGCTAATGTTAAAATCATCGGCGTCAAAGGTAGCGAGAAATACAAGTTCTTGGGTTTCAGTCACAATCTCATAGTCGAAAATGAAGAAATAAAAATTTTGGAGCATTTGCCCAATTTTAAATCCTTTGTGGTTACCAATCCGGAAGAAGTCAGAAAAGTCATTTTGGAAACATACGAAACAAATTCGCCTTGTTACATAAGAATCTGAACATATGGCTTACAAAGTTCCATTCGTCAATCCCGCCAAGCAATATCAAAACCTGAAAAAGGAAATTTTAAGTGTTTTTGACAATGTCCTTTCCAAAGGAGATCTGATTTTAAGGGAAGACGGGGAAAAATTCGAAAAAAGCATAGCTGATTTCATCGGCGTAAAATATGCCGTTGCTTTGAATTC
>Ga0265595_1002305_pt1 | contig 13118 bp, 11 predicted proteins | sample saktaG_15_FD_190148 | JGI IMG/M metagenome (GOLD analysis project Ga0265595, IMG submission 190148) | Saline water microbial communities from Sakinaw Lake, British Columbia, Canada - sak_2013_06_06_50m | ecosystem: Environmental > Aquatic > Non-marine Saline and Alkaline > Saline ... | reverse complement strand
AGCCAGCCTGAACTGGGACGTCTGGATCGGCCCGGCGCCCATGCGCCCCTTCAAGTCCGGCGTCTACCACGACTTCAAATGGCGCGGCTGGTGGGATTTCGGCACGTGCGCCCTCGGCGACATCGGCTGTCACGCCCTGGACCTGCCGTGGTTCGCCCTCAAGCTCACCGCCCCGACGCATATCGAGGCGACCAGTTTCGGCGGCAAGCCCGAGTGCGGGCCGCTCTGGTCCGATATCGCCTATCAATTCCCAGCCAACGGCGCACGGCCCGCGCTCAAGCTGTGCTGGTACGATGGCCGCAACCGCAACACGCCCAACGATTCCCCGGCGTGGAAGTCCATGCTGCCCCTTCGCGATCGTCTCGGCCTGGCCGCCGATGCCCGCTTGCCCGAGAACGGCCAGCTTTACGTCGGCGAGAAGGGCAACATCCACGTTGGTGAAGGCGGCCCGCGACTGGTCCCCGAGATCAAGATGAAGGATTTTGTCCGCCCCGAAAAGACGCTGCCGCGATCCATAGGCCACCACGCGGAATGGCTCGCCGCCTGCCGCGGCGGCCCCGCTCCCGGCTCCAACTGGGACTTTTCCGGCCCCCTGTCCGAAGCCGTGCTCGCCGGCAACCTCGCCATCCGCCTGGCCAAGCCCATCGACTGGGACGGCCCCAACATCAAAGCCACCAACGCCCCGGAGGCCGCGCCGCTTATCCGGCGCGAGTACCGGCAGGGCTGGGCGCTGTGACAACGCGGCGCTTCCGGCGGGTAGGCAAGGGCTCTTGCCTTGACATGCGCCGGCGGGTATCGTCTTGGATATCTGTGGACACCATACATAATCGGCCGGTTCACTTGCGGTCGGCTGGTGGGAAGAACCCCAGATAACTAAGGGGCCGAGCATGAGGGCACACAATTTGCGTCGGAGCCGCATTGTTGCCGAAGGACCCTCGGACCACTACCCGGTGGTCAGCAAGCTGGAACTGCTGCTTCGAGAAAAAGGGACGCTTCCTATTTCCGGTATCAGTGGTCAGGAGCAAAGAAGGTAATGGGTAGTAGGGAACGGCGGAAGAAAGAGAAGAAGATAGAATAGAAGGACATGGCGTCGGAATTGCTGGCCGCGTCGGGTATGAACCTCCGGCGATCTGCACGCCCAATGAGTTGATGGGTGTGGGCAACCGAGAGGAATGACGATGGCTATGAACCGGGATTCTATTGTAGAAGAGGTCAGGAAGCACCGGGAGACGCGGGCCGCGAAGTTCGGCTTCAACATCCGCGCGATGGTGGAAGATGCCCGGAAGCGACAGGCCAAGAGTGGCCATCCGATTGTGGACTTGACGCAGCAAGACAAGGCCGGAAAGCCGCGAAAGACTCCAGGCAAGTGCTGAGGGTGGTCAAGTGAAGATGGCGGTATCCATCGCACCCACGCTCATCTTTGCGCCGTGCCGATTGCGCCTTGACGGGTCCGCGGCAGCACGAGGCCGCGGCCTGTCGAGTTGAGAGGGCAAGGAGTGGCTCAACAAGAAGCGGACCATCGTTTCATCAGGCTTGCCTTGGCCATCTCGCCTCAAGGCCGGTTGCACGTGGCGGAGACGGTGGAGGCCGATCCGGCCGCGCCGGGGCTGCCGGAATCGACGGCCAGGCGCGTGCTCCAGGCGTTTTCGGACGCCACTGCGCGGGGACTGCTGCATCTGGCGACAGTTGAACTCCAAACGCCGCTGCCGGCCAGCCTGGGATACGCGCGCGACGTGGCGAAGGACTACCTGACGGCGCTGTGCCACGCCGCCGGGATCGATGGGTCAACGGAATTGGCGCCCGTGGCCCCGCCGCCAAGCGAAGAACTCGCATTTCGTGCGCTCCAGGGGCCGCCGATGAAGGGCCTGGAGTACCTTTCCGCCGAAGTCCTGCAAAGCTGGTGGCGGGAGTTGGATGAATTCATCCGCGGGGAAATTCGCGCCTTTCCCGGCGGGGCGCAGGCATACCTTCGCGAGAAAAACCCGCTCTGGCGTCTGGTCGGCCGGGTGACGTTCCACTTGGCCGAGAACAAACGCGACGAAAAGTATCCGTTTGCCTTCATGGCCAGCTATTCCAACCGCCTGTCGGCCCAGGGGCGGCTCCAGCATCTGCCCATGGCCAAGGCCCTCCATGAACATGCCGGGGCCAAGAACCGCCAGGCATTGATCTCGCTGCTGTCGCCGATCCAGGCGGCCTGCGAGAAGAGTTCGCTGGTAAAGGAATTGGTCGATTCCGGCGACATTTACCGGCCGCTGGCCTGGACGCCGCGACAGGCGTACGGTTTTCTTCAAGATATTCCCGCGATGGAGGAATCCGGATTGATCGTCCGCGTGCCGGACTGGTGGAAGTCCAAGCGCCCGCCCCGTCCGGTGGTCAACGCGACTATCGGCAAACGCAAACAGTCGGTCCTAAGCGCCGATTCTCTGCTGGACTACTCCGTAGGCGTCTGCCTGGACGGCCAGCCGCTTACCGGCGAGGAAATCCAATCTCTCCTGTCGGCAGGCGACGGTCTGGTCCGGCTCAAGGGCCAGTGGGTCGAGGTTGACCGCGAGAAGCTCTCGGCCGCGTTGGAACACTGGAAGCAGGTCGAGGCCCAGGTGAAGGGCGGCGGGCTGACGTTCTTCGCGGGCATGAGGCTGCTGTCGGGGACGGACATGAGCGGTGATGCCCAAGACGCGGCCGCGGACTCGGTGCGGGAATGGAGCCAGGTGGCCGCCGGCGATTGGCTGGAAGAGATGTTGGCACAAATCCGCGACCCGCAGCGGCTCGATGGCGGCGTTCCGGCCGAGTTGCGTGCGACGTTGCGCCCGTACCAGCACGTGGGGATGCGGTGGCTGCGATTCCTGACGCAATTGAGGCTGGGGGCATGCCTGGCCGACGACATGGGGCTGGGCAAGACCATCCAGGTACTGGCGATGCTGCTGGACATGCGAGCCTTGCGGCAGGCAAACCGCGCCGACGACGGCGACGGCGACACAAAAGCCATGCCCAGCCTGCTGGTGGTTCCGGCGTCGCTGATCGCCAACTGGAAGGCGGAGATCGCCCGTTTTGCCCCGGTCCTGTCCGCGTGGGTCGCGCATCCATCCGAGCAGGATGAATGCGAGAGCGATCCCGGCCATGCCCTGAACACGCATGACTTGGTCATCACAACCTACGGCATGGCGGCCCGCCTGCCCTGGCTGCGGCAGCGGGACTGGAACGTGGTGATCCTCGATGAGGCCCAGGCGATCAAGAACTCCGGCACGCGCCAGACTCGCGCCGTGAAGGAATTGAAAGGGTGCGCTCGAATTGCCCTGACGGGCACGCCAGTGGAGAACCGCCTGAGCGACCTGTGGTCGCTGTTTGACTTCCTTAACCCAGGCCTTTTAGGATCAGCCAAGGCATTTGCCAGATACGCCAAGGCCTTGGAGAAGCGCGAGCACAATCCATACGGGCCCCTTCGTTCGCTGGTCCGGCCTTACATCCTTCGCCGGCTAAAGACCGACAAGAGCATCATCGCCGACTTGCCGGACAAGACCGAGATGAAGACATACTGCGGCCTGAGTCACCGGCAAGCGGCAATCTATGCGCAGTCGGTCGAGGAACTGGCCGGACTGCTGGGGAAAAGCGACGGCATCCAGAGGAAGGGGATCGTCCTGGCGTTCCTGATGCGGCTCAAACAGATATGCAACCATCCCTCGCAGTGGCTGGGCGACAACGGTTACGAGCCGGCCGACAGCGGCAAGTTCCAGCGCATCTCGGACATCTGCCAGGAATTGGCCCAGCGGCAGGAGAAGGCCCTGGTGTTCACGCAGTTCCGCGAGATCGCCGATCCGCTGGCGGGGCATCTCCAGGGCGTGTTTGGCCGGCCTGGGCTTGTCCTGCATGGCCAGACGCCCGTGGCCAAACGCCGCGAAATGGTTGCCGCCTTTCAGGAGGAGGACGGGCCGCCATTCTTTGTGCTTTCCCTGAAGGCCGGGGGTGTTGGCCTGAACTTGACGGCCGCCACGCACGTCATCCACTTTGACCGCTGGTGGAACCCGGCCGTGGAGAACCAGGCCACCGATCGCGCCTTCCGCATCGGCCAGAAGCGGAACGTTCTGGTCCACAAGTTCATCTGCCAGGGCACGGTTGAAGAGAAGATCGACCAACTCATCGAAGAGAAGGTGGGCCTGGCCAACGACTTGCTGGGCGACGGCGGCGGCGAAAAATTACTGACCGAGATGACCAATGACGAGTTGCTGAGGTTCGTCTCACTGGATATCACCAGGGCGGCGGAGTGATAAATGTTCAATGCTCAATGCACAATGCTCAATCAATAATCACGCGGAGAATGTTCAATGGGCGACGACAGGGCGAATGCTGAACAGGGCACAGCCGGCAACGATTGCATCGGACCCGGAAGCACCAAGTTACCCAGCCATGTCTTTGATTTGCATGAGAGGACAACGTTGTTTGGCGAGGCGATCATTGCGTTCGCCAAGTCATTGCCTGTCACGGTCGTCACGCGGGACATGATTACACAATTGGTCAACAGCGGAACCAGCGTCGGGGCGAACTACGCCGAGGCCAATGAAGGCGTCTCCAAGAAGGACTTTCGCAACAAGATCGGCATCCGCAAGAAAGAAGCCAGCGAAACAAAGTACTGGCTGAGGATGATGGCAAGTGCGGTACCCGACCTGAAAGACACTGCCATGCCCCTTTGGCAGGAAGCAAAGGAACTGAACCTGATCTTCGCCAAGATATTCCGCAGTTGCGACAGCAAATCTGGTTGAGCATTATTAAGTATTGATTGAGCATTGAACATTCTTCATTCTTCATTGAACATTGATTGGAAATTGATCATTGAGCATTGAACATTCTTCATAGAACATTCTTCAAGGAGCCTAGAATGAGTTGGTACGACTACGGATTTCGCCCCTACGTCCCCGTCGCCCAGCGCCGCGCCAAGGCCGCCCGTGAGATGGCCAAGCTTGCCAAGAAGGGCCAAACCATCACCCCCGTCCAGATCGAGGGCCGGCAGATCGCCAACACGTTCTGGGGCAAGGCCTGGTGCGAGAACCTGGAATCCTATAGCGATTTCGCCAACCGTCTGCCTCGCGGGCGGACCTACGTGCGGAATGGCTCGGTGGTGGACTTGCAGATCAAGCCAGGCAAGGTGACGGCCAGGGTCAGCGGTTCATCGCTTTACAACATTGAGATCAAGATCAAGCCGCTGAGCAAGCCCCACTGGCAGGCCATCAGTTCTCAGTGCGCCGGAAAGATCGCCTCCGTCCTGGAACTGCTCCAGGGCCGGCTGTCGCGGGGCGTCATGGAGATCATTACCCACCGCGAGCAGGGCTTGTTCCCCAAGCCGTCGGAAATCTCCCTGGACTGTTCCTGCCCCGACTGGGCGGACATGTGCAAACACGTGGCCGCGGCGCTCTACGGCGTGGGAGCCCGCCTGGACGAGAAGCCTGAACTATTGTTTGTGCTGCGCCAGGTGGATCACATGGAACTGATCGAGCGGGCCGCCGCTGGCCAAGTCCTTGCCCCGGCGACCTCATCCGGAAAGAAGACTATCGCCGAGAGCGATCTGGCCGAGGTGTTTGGCATCGAAATGGACACGGTAGTTCCCTCATCAGCAGCCCTATCTCCTGCCAAAGGCGCCGCCGCCAAGGCTGGCGCTAAGAAAACCGCCAAGACTCGATCTAGCCGATCTGCTGCCGGAGGGCGCGGCAAGAAGTCGGCGAAGCCTTTGGCCTCTGCCCGCCTCGGGGTCCGCGCCGGTGAATCAGCCGGGGGCAAGGCCAAGCGAGGTGTCCGCGCATCTCAAGCGGCAACTCGCCCGCCGCGAAAGCGGCCCAAGGCCAAGTGAGGTGCTTCGACGGCAGGCCCCCACCGAACTCCGTCCTCGTTGATTATAAAGGAGTTGCGGCTGTTGCCCGAAGCACGCCTTTGCAGTAGGATTCCGGCCTCATGACCAAACATGGAGGCATGGAGGTGGGCATCTTACGGATAGTCTTGGCATTTCTGGGAGCGTTCTTCGCCAGCCGAGCGGCCTGACTTTGTAGGAAGCCGGATTGGATCAACCACGGAAGTCGCCATCACCGCACCGGCAGAGCCAGTAACTCGGCGCTCGCGCTGCCGCCGAAGACAAACCAGAGACAGGCTGTGGAAACGGTAGCCGTTCGATCGTACAATGCGCGGCCGTGTCGAGTCATCTTGGACCCCGATTCACCGGAAAAGGAGAACATGAGATGAAGGCCAAGCTTCTGTTGGCAGTCGTTCTGACGGCCTTGGTGACGGCCGGGTGCTCCAAGTCGGCCCCATCCTCCACCAGCCAGCCTGCCGGCAAGGGTCGGCTCTTCGGCGTTACGTTCCAGACGATGAACAACCCCTTCTTCGTCGAGCTCAACGAGGGCATCAAGAAGGTCGTCGAGGCCCACGGCGACCGCCTGGTCACACTGGACGCCCAGTGGAACAGCCTCAAGCAGAAGAACGACATCTCGGACCTAATCCACCAGGACGCGGCCGCCATCTTCATCAACCCCGTCAACTGGGAAGGCATCAAGGGCAGCCTGCTTCAGGCGAAGGACAAGAAGATCCCGTGCATCGTGGTGGACGCCCCGGCCAAGGACATTGACCTGGCGTTATGCACGGTGGCCAGCGACAACGTCGAGGCGGGCCGGCTGGCCTGCCGCGCCCTGGCCAAGGTCAAGCCCAACGCCAAGGTCGTCATCCTCCATCAGTCGGTCAACAAGGCGTGCATCGACCGCGTCGACGGATTCAAGGAAGAAATGGCCAAGCACCCCGGCATGACTCTGCTGGACACGCAGGAGGGCAAGGGCACAACCGATACCGCCCGCCCGGTCATGAAGGACCTGCTGGGCCGGTTCAAGGAACTCGACGCCGCGTTCCCCATCAACGACCCCAGCGCGCTGGGGTGCATCTCCGCCCTGGAATCGGTCGGTCGCGTCGGCGAGGTGACCGTGGTCACGGTGGACGGCTCGGCCGAGGGCGTGGCCGCCATCAAGTCCGGCAAGCTGTACTCCACCTCCGCGCAGTTCCCGGCCGAGATCGGGCGCGTAGCCGCCGAGAAGGCCTACGAAGGCCTTGCCGGCAAACCGGTCGAGCAGGACATCAAGATCAGAGTCGAGTTGATCACTCGGGAGAACGCCGACAGCTTTCTGAAGAAGGACTGAGCATGGTCGGCCCCCCCACAGGCGATGTACCGCTGCTGGCCCTGGAAGGCGTGACCAAGCGGTTTGCCGGGGTGACCGCGCTGGACCAGGTCGGCTTTGAGCTGCGCCGCGGCGAGGTCCACGCACTGCTGGGCGAGAACGGCGCCGGCAAGAGCACCCTCATCAAGGTCCTGGGCGGCATCCACATCCCGGAGGCCGGCACGATTCGCATCGACGGCCGGATCGCCGGCATCCGCGGCGTCGCCGACGCCGACCGCTGCGGCATCCGCATCATACACCAGGAGCTCTCGCTGGCGCCCAACCTGACGGTGGCTGAGAACATCTACATGGGCCGCGAGCCGCGAAGGCTCGGCTGGCTTCAGCGGGGCAGGATGCGCCACGAGGCCCGCGAACTGGTCGCCCGGCTGGGCCTGCACGAGTTGTGCCGCGTGGACGCTGTGGTCAGCGACCTGACGGTGGCCCACCAGCAACTGGTCGAGATCGCTCGGGCCCTGTCCTGCCAAGTGCGGGTGCTGGTGCTGGACGAGCCAACCAGTTCGCTCTCGGAGGCAGAGACCGAGGCCCTCTTCGTCACCATCGACCGCCTGCGCCAGCAGGGCGTCGGCATCATCTACATCTCGCACCGTCTGGAAGAGATCATCCGCCTGGCTGACCGGATCACGGTGCTGCGAGACGGGCGGTCTATCGGCACACAGCCGACCTCGATGGTCAACCAGCAGGAGTTGATCCATTGGATGGTGGGGCGAGACATCAAGGACCACTTCCACCGCCCGCCCCACAAGCCGGGCAAGGTCGCCCTGTCCGTCCGGGGCCTGCACAGCCCGACCGTAGCCGGCGTGAGCTTCGACCTGCACTACGGCGAGGTGCTTGGCCTGGCCGGGCTGGTGGGCTCGGGCCGGACCGAGCTTGCCCGGGCGCTGTTCGGCATCGACCGCGTGCGGGGCGGGCAGGTCCTGGTCGACGGCAGGCCGGTCGTGCTCAAGAATCCGCGCGACGCCCTGGCCGCCGGCATCGTCATGGTCAGCGAGGACCGCAAGAAGGAGGGGTTGTACCTGGGCCAGACGGTGGGCTTCAACCTGGCCCTGCCCTGGTTGCGGGAGTGGATCCGCTGGGGCTGGCCCCGCCCGGCTCGGCGCGACCGCATCGTCCAGCGGGCCATCAGCGAGTTCGGCATCAAGACATCCTCAGCCGACCAGTGCGTGGCTGACCTGTCCGGCGGCAACCAGCAGAAGGTGATTGTGGGGCGGTGGATGGAGCACCGCCCGCGGATCCTGATCCTGGACGAGCCCACCCGCGGCGTGGATGTCGGGGCCCGCGAGGAGATGTTCCTCATCATCAACCGCCTGGTCGAGGAGGGCACGGCTATCCTGATGATCTCCTCCGACCTGTCGGAGGTGCTCAACATGTCGCACCGCGTCGCCCTCTACCGCGACAACCATATCCTCCAGATCGCCCCTGCCGGGCAGGACTCGCCCGAGCAGATCATGGCCGTCTTGACGGGAGCCCGGATGTGAGAACGTTCAGACAATTGATCCCGCTGCTGCTGGCCGTGCTGGCGCTGCAACTGATCTTCCGTTTCGGTCTGCCGTACGTCTGGTGGGACGGTCAGGCGATCTTCCACTGGTGGCCCGGCATCTCGGGCTTCTGGGAACAGGGCAACCAGATCGACATCGTGCAGCAGATCTCGATCAACGCCATCCTGGCCTTCGGCATGACGCTGACGATCCTGATCGGCGGCATCGACCTGTCGGTGGGCGCGGTGCTGGCGCTGGTGGGAACGATCACCGTGAGCATCCTGGCCGGCGGCGGCGCGTACAACTCCGGCGCCTTGGCCATCGGGCTGTTGGCGGGTCTGGGCGCGGCTGTCGCCCTGGGGCTTTTCAACGGCCTATGCGCCGCCAAGACAAAAATGCCTGCCTTCATCATCACCCTGGCGACCATGCTCATCGCCCGCGGGGCCGCCCTTCGGTTCAACGAGGGCAGACCCATGCACGTGCCCGACCAGGAGACTTTCTTCCTGCAACTGGGCAACGGGCGGTTGGGCGGCGTAATCCCCGTTCCCGTCATCATCATGCTCGTGATCTTCCTGCTGGCCGTGCTGCTGCTGCACCGCACACGCTTCGGCCAGCACCTTTACGCGATAGGCGGCAACCGCGAGGCCGCCCGCTTCACCGGCATCCCGCTGGTGCGGGTGGAGGTCCTGGTGTACATGATTTGCGCGCTGCTGGCGGGCGTGGCGGGGCTGATCAACACGTCGCAGTTGTACTCGGCCGAGCCGGCCAGCGGAGTGGGCTTCGAGCTTAACGCCATCGCGGCGGCCGTAGTTGGCGGGACGAGCTTCACCGGCGGCAAGGGTATGATGGTCGGCACGCTGATCGGCGCGGTGATAATCGGCATCCTCGACAAGGGGCTCAACCAGGCCGGCGTCCACTTCTCGCTCCAGTACGTGGTCAAGGGCCTGGTGATCCTCGGGGCCGTGTACGTGGATGTCCGCCGGCGGAAATAACCGGCCGCCCGCGTCAAGTCGCTGAAAGCCTACGACATGGCCCCAGCCAATCCGTGGTAAGAGATCGGGTCGCCCAGGTCGTGGGGATAACGGAAACCAGCGAGAATAGCAGGGACCCGGCCCGAGGAGGCCCGTTCCCGGCAGAGAGCGTTCCGGCAGCGCCAGTAGATTGCGACTACTTCTACTTCTTCCAGATGGAATTGAGCTCGTGGATTTCCATGCTGACAAGCTTGGCATTGCCGCCGTCGGCGAAGGCCTTGATGGCCGACACGTCGCCGCGCTTGCCGCGGCCTGAGGTTATGTAGACGGCGCCGTCGTTGCCGCAGATCTCGATCATCGGCCGGTCGACTATCACCTGCATGGAGACCTTGCCATCGACAGGCGCCATGTCGGCTCCATTGAGCTTCTTGGCGGCGACATCATATTTCACCAGGTTTCCGCCGACGTCCAGCCCGACGGACTTGGCCTGGCCGACGGCGAACTCCGCGCGTATCTCGAAGAGCTCTCCCGAAACCGCGACGCTTTTGGGTGAATCGCTGGTCAGTTCCGCGCTTCCGGCGGAGTGGGTCTTCTTGCGAAGCTTGGCGATCTCCTCGATCGGCGTGGCGAACATCCGAATGCCGTCGGGTGTAGTGCGGAGCGTCAGGCGATGCGGGAAGCTGAAAGCCTGGTTGAACGGCATGCCGGGCATGGCAACTTGGGCCCAGCCGATCTGGATCCGCCGCCCATCCGGCGGATTGCTGAAGGTCTGCGATGCGTAGTACGACCCGTAGTGCACGCGATGCTTGCCCTCGTGGGCCGGCGTGAAGGTCTTGCCGTCAAACTTTCCCACTGCGTAGCGAGCGTCGCCGGCGAAGACGACCCACCGTGTGTTGCCGGCGTCGCCGTCGACCGGCAGCTCGAAGATCTCCGGGCACTCGTGGTAGCCCTTCAAGTGGCTCTGGACCTCCCACTCCTTGAGGTCCTTCGAGGTGTAGAATGCGATGTTCCCCCCGTTCTCTTTGCTTTCGTCGAAGACGGCCATCACCCAGTGCTTGCCCGGGGCGTACCAGATGATCTTCGGGTCGCGCCCGCTGTGCTTGACGACCGGGTTCTTCTCGTACCAGGTGAACGTCCGCCCGCGGTCGTTGCTGTAGGCGATAGCCTCGCCCGCGCCCGTGTCGGTCAGCGCCGCGACGATGACCTTCTCCTTGCCGGTCTGGAAGCCGGCCGTGTTGTCCGGGTCTACGGCCGCGCTGCCCGAGAAGCACGCACCTTTGGCCATGGTGCTTGGGAACAGGGCGTTGGGCAACTGAGTCCAGTGGATCAGGTCGGTGCTGACGGCGTGGCCCCAGGTCATGTTGCCCCACTTCCAGCCGACCGGGTTGTGCTGGAAGTACACGTGCCATTCGCCGTCGTAGTACACCATCCCGTTGGTGTCGTTGTTCCAGCCGACCTTCTGGCTGAACCGCAACTGCGGGCGAAGCTCCTCGGTGTAGAACTTCTCCTGGCCGGGGATTTCGTCGGACTGCCGGATCAGCGAGAAGCCTTCCTCAGTAGCGCCGCCGGCCGAGACCACCGCGGGCTGCCCCTTGTAGGACTCGATGGTGAAATACGCCCAGAAGTCCACGGAACCGGCGTCCGGGGCGAGTTGCGTGTCGTACTGGCGGACCTTCTTGCCAGCGACTTCCAGCTCCAGTTTGCACCCCTTCGCGCCATTCTTGATAGGGATGATGAGATACTTCTTGGCGATCGTCATCGCCTTGCTGAAATTGCCCGGTGTCGGAGCCTTCGAGGCCTTCGACTTGGCGTCCGCCTTGGCTTTTCCCTCAGCCGCAACGGCCAATGAAGGGACCACGACGGCAACTGCCAGGATGCAAACCATGATGATCAATCTGCTCATCTTCCTTGCCTTTCCTTCCTTGTTTAAGATCCCAATCCGGGACTCTATCGCGTATCGGCACCGCGAACCGGAAGCTTGGTGGCTTCGCTCCAGATACTAAATACTAAACACAGCACACGTTCGCCTTGTTCCGGCCGGTCTTGTTTTGGCAAAATAGACGCCACCCTCACAACAGCGGGTTTATGCGGCGGCGCGGACTGGGGGGGGTGAGAGTTGGCGGGGAAATGGCCGCAGGGGGCTGTGGGGAAGCTTGGCGGAAGTCTGCCGACGGCCCAGATCGCCGAAAACGTGGCAAAATGCGGCGGCGAGGGCCGCGAAGTCCCGGATTCCGCGTTTCTTGAACGCCGCCAGCGCGCGGAACACGTTCCACCCCGCGAAGCGAAGCATCACCGCCATCTTCACGCGGGGCCGGTTCACCAGGAACAGCAGGTCCTCCGCCACGGTCTGGCGCAGTTGACCTCTCGATCCCTTGAAGTCGGCGAACAGCTTCATATGCCGCTCGATGGACGCATGGGACAGACTGGCCTGGTAGGGAACGACATTCAGGGCGTAGTGCTAGGCGCCGTCGGTCAGATACCGCCAAACCGTCTCTTCGATGGTGAGGTTGAAGAACTCCTTCAGGAAGATCGCCCCGGCATCGAGTACAACTCCTTGGTCGGACAGCGGTCAAGCATCTTTTTCAAACTGGCCCATTACCCAGTCTTCCTACAGGAACCGTCTTGTCGGCCGGCCCTGGGCCTTGGCCAGGAGGTAGGTGTCGAGGTCTTTGCGGGAGATGACGGTCTGGCCCTCGGCGTCCATGGACAGCGGCAGGCTCTCGCGAAGCTCGCGTAGGACCTGCCAGGTGGAAAGGTTCAGCGCCTGGGCTACCTGTGGGACGGTGAGATGCTCGCCGGGGCTGCCGCCGGAGGCGGTGGGCGCGGCGGCGGCGAGTTGGCGGCGAAGCTCGGCGTTCTCGGCCTTGATCGCCACCGCCGACGCCGACGGCACCTGGCCGCCGCAAAGCACGGCGTTCTCGGCCTCGAGGTCAGCCACGTATCGGCGGAGGCGCTGGATGTTTTCAGTCTGGTCGTTCTCGGTCATGTGTCGGCCTCGCTTTGAGGGTCAGAGGTAGTTCCGCTCGTCGCCGCGGCAGCTTCGTCCCAACAGTTCATCCCGCTGTCGGCGGGTCATGCTTCGCGCGACGTGCTCGCGGCGGGCGGCAGGCAGGGCATTGAAGTCCGCGAGCGTTCGCGGCATTTCGTCGCCGGCTTGGTCCGAGCCCGTCGAGGCGGTCGCGGCGGCGGCCCGGGATGCACCACCTGCCACGGGCGTATCGGGCGAAGCGCCGCCGGCCGCGGGCGCCGGCCGCAGAAGTTCCAGCTCCTGGCGGAGCATGGCGTTTTCGCCCCGCAGGTCGACGTCGTCGCCGCCTGGGCTCTGCATCGAACGCAGCGAGGCGTTTTCCCGCTCGAGCTGCCGGGCGCGGGCCAACAGGTCGGCCAGTTCATCGGTCATCGTGTCTCTCCGGTTGGTGGTTGGGTCGCAAGCAGTTTGCCGCGGCCCTTTACGGATGTGTATAAGATCG
>Ga0265595_1002303_pt1 | contig 13137 bp, 8 predicted proteins | sample saktaG_15_FD_190148 | JGI IMG/M metagenome (GOLD analysis project Ga0265595, IMG submission 190148) | Saline water microbial communities from Sakinaw Lake, British Columbia, Canada - sak_2013_06_06_50m | ecosystem: Environmental > Aquatic > Non-marine Saline and Alkaline > Saline ... | reverse complement strand
GGAGAGTGTTGGCGTTTCCGGTTTGAAGAGAGCATTGACCTCCTTAATACATATGGACATTTCGAGGGGCGTTTTGGGTAACAAAAATCGGCGGGAGGTGAATTTTTCGGATAACGCCTCCCTGCCCCGCTGTTGGGGACGGCGACACTACGAGCGGGGTTCGCCGCCTGCGGCCCCCCTAATTCCTACTTGCTGACTACTACTTGCTACCGTCCGCCCGCGAGTGGGGGTTTGATAGCGTCGCGATGGGTTTTGGACCCCCAAACGAGCGCCAATGATGGGTTTTCGACCCCAAAACGAGCGCCAATGGGGGTATTTCGATAGCGCCGCGGTGTGTTTTGGAGTGCCGGCCGAGCGCGCAAGAGGGTGTTTCGATAGCGCCGCGGTGTGTTTTGGAGCGCCGGCCATAGCGCCGGGGCGTGTTTTGTTGGGGTTTCGGCGTGTTTTGGCGGTGTCCGGGGGTGTTTTGATAGCGCCGCGGCGTGTTCCTGCTACTTGGCCGCTTCTATGGCGGGGATTTTGAGCAGCGCGTAGCGTTCGGGCAGCAGATCGGCGTCGGGTTGGGGGGCGAGGTAGTAGTGCGTTCGCCCGCCGGCGGAGTCTTCGGCGGTGGCTCGGACCTGGAAGTTCCACAGGTCGGCGGCGCCTGGGGCGGGCCTCCTGGCCGAGACCTGGCTGAGGGCAATGGCGATCTCCATTGTCCACTCGCCATCGGAGTTGGCGGCCTGGATCTGCCATATGTCGTTGCCGAGGTCGGCGGCCGGGCCGTCACGGAAGAGCAGCTTTGCACTTCTGGTTCCGCGGGTGTCGGCGTGCAGGACTATCTGCGTCCAGCAGTCGCGGTCGGCGTCGATGGCCAGGTCCACGTCCCATTGGATGCCGGCTCGTAGCGGCAGGCGAATCGCGAAGATGGCGTACCGCGCCGGCGAGGCCGAGGCGTAGAACTGAGGCATCGCCGGGGCGTTTGGCTCGTTGCCGTGGCGGCTTGCGGCGGGGCCGGGAGCGGCCGGGACAGTCCTTGCCAGGCCGGGCAAGTTCGCATCCGCGTCCGCGGCGAAGCTGCGAAGTTCCAGCGGCTGGGTCCGGCTCCAGCAGGCGTCGTCGAGCCGCCCGTCGAACTTGCCTGCCTCGGCCGAGAGGGTGGCGGTGACGGTTATGCGGTCCCGGAGGGCTTCCTGGATGATCTCGCTGGAGCCGCCCAGCTCCAGCATGGCGCAGCGCCGCCAGGCGATGGGGTACGGCTCGGCCGAAAGCTGCCCAAGCTCTCGCTGGGCCTGCGGCAGCTTGCCCGCGGCGAGCATCGCGCGTATCAGCAGCATTCTTCCCTCGGGCGTAAGTGCCCACGCGGGCATTCGCCCGTAGGCCTCGGCGGCTCGCTCGATCGCCTCGGTCGTCAGCCTGTTTGGCCGGCCCAGGCGGAGGAGTTGTGCCTGCCACTCCGACGAGATGGCCGAGGCCAGGCTGATTACGTCGAGCTTCTGGCCGAGCGGATGTGCCCGGCCCTTCTTCATGAGGGCGAGTTGTGCGGCGTCGGCCTGGATGAGTTTGCCGTCCCGCAGCAGCTTCAGCCAGGCCAGCAGGAGCCTGTCGGCGGCGATAGTGGCGTCGTTGGGATCCTGGGTTTTATCCAGCACGGCGGCAAGGGCGATCGCGGCTAACTCGTCCTGGCCGGGCATGGCGGACATCCGCAGGGCGGGCGCGACGACCAGGTCGCGCTTGGGTCCATCCGCGGCGGTCAGCAGCAGCCTGGGCCTGCTGGTTAGGCCGGAGGTGAACAGGCGTACGGGCTTGTCCAGTTGATCGCAGTAGTAGGCGGTCATTTCGGCGGGGCGGTCCAAGGCCCACGAGCCAGGCAGCAGCCAGGACGCCCTCGCGGCCAGGATGTCCAGAGGCAGCGGGCGGTCGTTGGGCATTAGCAGGCCGTCGAAGATCGCCCTGGCGTCGCGGTCGCGTTGCGGCTGGTCCTGCCACGGGGCGGTATATCGCTCGTTGGAGTTCTGGCCCACGAAGACACGCCGGACCTTCCACGCCGGCAGGTTGACCTTCGCCAGGTCGGTCGCGGAGTTGGCGTCGGCTGCGACGGTCGCAGCCTGTTGTGCCAGGCGCGAGACCAGCCGGTTCTCCGCGACGACGCCGACGGCGGTGATGGGATTGGGTGCGTCCGAGTTGTCTGGCCCGACCGCCAGCACGGCCGGGCGATAGAGGCGTATCGCGGCGGCGAGTTGATGGACCATCTCGACTTCGGCGTTTACGTCGAGTTGCAGGTCCCAGCGGTGGAGCAACTGCGGGCCGGTCTGGTCGGCCAGTGCAGGTCGGCCGAAGGCGGATGGAAACTCGCCTAGCGTCGCGATTGCCTGTGCTCCGGCGGCGATAGCGGCTGCCCGCAGCGGCTGGTCGGGCGCAGTCTGGTCAAGTGTGTCTAGGGCGGTGGCATAGACGACGGCGACGCTGCAGCCCGCCTCGGCGTGGGCGACGATGGCTGGATAGACGCTGCGGTCGCCGGCGGCGACGATGAACAGCACGTCGGTCTCGGCTGGGCCGGCAACGAGCCGCCACGTGGCCCCCGCGTCCTGACTGCGCCAGATGCGTTGCCCGTCGCCGGCAGCAAGCATTACCCCGCCGCGCAGGCGAAGCAGGGCGTGTATGCCGCCCGGGCCGGCTGCCGGCAAGAAGCGCCAGGTGGCGCCGGCATCGGTTGTGTATGGGATCACCCCGATGAGCCCGCCGGCGACGTATGCGGACTCCGGTGACGGGGTGACAAGTGCTTCGAGGTCGGCGCACATCACGGTTCGCCCGGGCAGCGTCAGGGGGATCGGGTCCCACGGCTTGGTCGAGGTTCGGCTTCGCAGCACCCGGCCGTTCTCGCCGACGGCCCAGCACTGGATAGGGTCGCAGAACGTGACGGCCTTGAGGTCGAGCTTCGATGACGAGGCGGGTGGGTGGAACGTGGCCTCGGCGAGGTTTCGCAGGCTGATGATCCGGTGGTCCTGCCCGACGAGGTAGCCGTGGCGCGGGGTCAGGAAGTCGGCGCCGATGAGATAACCGCGGCTGGAGATCGCGGGCGGGCCCCATACGCGCCCGCCGTCGATTGTGCTGAGCATGCCGGCCGGGGCGGCAATGTTGGCCTGGCCGAAAGTTACGCCCGTGGCGCCCAAAAAGCACCCGCCGTAGAGCCACCCCGCGGCCCCGGCGGAAATCGGCTGGAAGCTCCCCCCGCCGTCGGCGGAGTGCAGGATTACGCCTGCGCCCGCGCCGGAAGGATGCCCCGGCACGCCCAGGCCGCCGAACAGCCAGACCTCGCCTGCTGACGCGCGGACCCATTGGAAATTGGCTGAGAAGCCGCGGGCGACCGGCTGCCACGTCGAGCCGGCGTCGCTGCTGGCCAGCACGCAGCCGCCGTCGCCGACCGCCCAGCAAGCATTGCCGTCCGCGGCCAGCCCGCGTATCGCTCCCGCCTGTGCTCCGGCGGGCGCCAGACAGGCCGTCGCGGCTGCCAGTGCAACAAACCCCAGGATGTCTATCCGTCGAGCACTGCGCATGAAGCCATGTTACAGTTTGGCCCCGCGGATTCCTATTGCTGAAGTGCCGACACCCGGCCCGTTAGTCCGGCCGGGCGGGTGCGGCGGGGGCCGAAATCGCCGCCGCGGACGTCGCGGGCGCAACGTGGACCGGCTGGCCGGCGTGGTTGCCGGAGCCGTGCCCGCCGCGGCGATAAAAAAAGTGATCAGGAACAATGGCTTAAGGAAGTGCCATTCTATGGTGTCCCCAGATTTCAAGCCCTTGTCCTTTCGGCGCTTGGCACCGCCGAGAACGGGGGTATAATGCGCACATCAGGTCGGGATTCTTGGGCGCGAGCGCCAGTTCGGCCGAGAACGCTCAGGAAACGGCGTAAAATGGCGATGGGATCTCCAATCTACGGCGTACAAGAGCATCAAAATCGTACGGGAGCATCGAAATGACCGAATTACGCCCCTTTCCGCCCAAACCCAAACCCCCCGCCCCCAGGGCACAGCCCCTCGCCAGCCCCGGTGGGGCCAGCCCGATGGCCAACCAAAAATCAAATTTCCTATCAGTCATCAGGCGCGCCTTCCTTCCCTTGGTCATGCTGTCTCTGACGGCCACACACCTCACCGCTGTCGATACCGCACCCCGGCCTCTTGCCGGCGCTGATGAATCGACGCCGTCGCTAAGCCACTATTTCTCTTGGATCGACAACACCAACGAAGGCGCAACCGAACGTCAAACCCTGGCCAATCTCGATTTCTTCAAATGGCTCCATGACGAGTACGGTATGAAACTGGATATCTATGCGCTAGACGCCGGCGCCATAGATGCCCCCGATTACTACGGCAGCATCCATTCAGACCGCTTCAAACAACGTTTTCCGCACGGCCTTGGCCCTATAGCCGAAAAAGCGAAATCATTCGGCTGCCGGCTGGGCATCTGGCTAGGACCTGACGGTTTCGGCAATACGCCCGAAGAGGAAAAAGCGCGCACCGACATGCTGGTGACCCTGTGCAGGGATTACAACTTTCGCCTCTTCAAGATGGATGCGGTCTGCGGCCAGCTACGCGCCGAAAAGCAGGGCGCCTTTATCCGCATGCTCAAGGAATGCCGGAAACATTGTCCAGATCTCATCGTTCTGAATCATCGCGTAAACCTGGGCGATGGCCTGCCCTATGTGACGACCAAGCTCTGGGGTGGCGAAGCCTACATCGACAGCTGGCGTGCCAACGGCCATTGCGCCACGCACAACCGTGCTTGCGCTCTCGAAATCGGAATCCCCATTGATTATCAGACCGGGGGAAAAAAGCGCCTGTTGGAAGATCACGGCGTCTGCTTTTCGTCCTGCCTGGATTATTGGGAAGACGATCTTGTCCTTCAAGCCCTGCAGCGAAATCTGATCCTGGCACCCGAAATGTACGGCAGCCCCTGGTTCCTGCGCGATGATGAATTTCCAAAGCTTGCCCGCATCTACAATGTGACCCGGCATTACCGCGATATCCTCGTGCATGGTCTGTTTCTGCCTGATCAGACCTACGGATCCAACGCCGTTTCCCGCGGGGACCAGAAAACGCGAATCGTCACCTTGACCAACCCCACCTGGAATCCCGTAACGCGCACGGTGACGCTTGATGAGAGCCTCGGACTGGGCGGCGATGGATCCTACGATGTTCGCCGGCTGCACCCATCCGAGGAAATCCTGGGATCATTCAAAAAAGGCGACAGCGTCGAGATCGTCATCCCCGCTTTCCGCAGCTATGCCCTGCTGATTTCGTCTCTTCCTTCCCGCGAACTAGGCGTGGCCGGTTGTGCGTATGAAATCGTCCGTGATGTGCCCGGCAAACCGGCCGTCATCAAACTCTTGGGCCTGCCCGGCACCACGGCGAACATCAGCCTGCCCGTCCAGCCGCGCGCCTTTGCCAAAGCCACCCTGGATGGGAAATCCACACCGGAACTCCTGCAAGGAAAGAGCCGACAAATTTCATTCCCAGGCCACAAGCTCAAGCAGCCCTGGTATCGCAAGCTGGGCGACCTGACCCTTATCGATGTGCCAGCAGACGCCGAGGCGCTATACGAAGCCACCTGCTTCTCGGCGAATAACAACGCCATGGAAATCCGCTCGAAATTCCGCTCAGGTCCCACCCTCATTCCCCAGGTCAAGGCGGCGCGGGACGCGTTCTTTGCCCAGAAGCTCCTTGTGGAACGAGGCCTGTGGGATCGCTATCTGTTCGACAACGATCTGACCTCCTATTTCCGCGTCATGAACAGTCCTATTTGGGGTGGCGCATTGCGCATTGATATGGGTGCGCCAACCCCAATAGACACGCTGACCTTCAGGAACGTCGATGACCGTTTCAAACCCCACGAGATCCAGGTTTCCCTGGATCTGCAAAAATGGATCTCCGTGCCTGTATCGTTCCAGCCGGAAACACCTGCCCGAGTGACCGTATTGGCGCGTAGTAACTCCATCAACAAGGAGATGACCGATATCTCCGTCAACCAGATGACCGCTGTTTTACCTAAGGATATCCGGGCGATCCGTTATATCAGGATACAGGGCAGGGCGGAAAATATCGCAGAGATCATCGGGCACCACAACGGCGTTTCCGTTGACCGAAGCGCCTGGCACGCCTCGAATCTTTTTGCCGATTACCGCAAGGCCCCAGCAAAGAAAGCCTGGAGCGGCACGTTCGTGCTGAACGAAGCCGCGAAAGGTTCTTATCTGGTGGTGCCGTGCCTGGGCCCGCATGGCCGTGACGGAGCCTATGCAGCCCTGCGCATAGACGGCAAAGCGATTGGGTCCCCCCGCCGCGCAATCGACTATCCCATCAATCCGTGGGATATCGGCAATCATCGCGACAATAAGGGCCTGACCTATTTCTTCCCGGTCACTCAGGACATGATCGGAAAGAAAATAGACGCGCTGGTGCTACAATGCGAATCTGAAGAAGAGACCAAAGTCACGCTCGGCGAGATGACCGCCCAGATCTGGCTGACCGCCTATCCCATTCCCTACGAATCAAAAACCCTGGTGCTGGCAGAATAAAACTTGATGCCACAGTTCGACGCTCGACGCGCGATGTCCTGCTTTTTACACTTACCGTTGCACTTCGGATGCGAATGCGCCCCTTCAATCGCCCCACTTCAGGGGCTCTTTGCCTGACATCCGACGTTCCACGGGCTTGCGCCGCGTGGCTAATCGCAAACGTCCCTACGGGACTAAGAGCAGCTATCACCAAGACTTGCGAACTGCCAGGAAAAATACTCACACCCGGCCCGTTAGTCTGGCCGGGCGGGCGTGGCGGGGGTTGTAATCGGTGTGGACGCCGTGGGGTGCGATGCGGGCCGGCTGGCCGGCGTGGTTGCCGGGGCCGTGCTCGTTGCGGCGGCGGGCCTGGTTGAGGGGTCGGGCATCCGGAAGTATTTCTCGATGACCGTCATTGCCGGCTTGCCGCAGGGGACATAGCCGGTGTCCTTCTTGGGGTCGACGACCTGGCCGGGGTAATTCCGCCACTCCCAGACGAGGTATCCGGCGACGGACGGCTCAGCTATCCAGGTTTTGAAGAACGCCTCGAAGCAGTTTGACTGGGAATTGGGGTCCGGCTGGTTTGGGCTGCGGGTGTAGTCCCAGGGGTACTGGGCGCACGTGACCTGGTTGGGCCAGCCGACCTCCGTGAACAGGATGGGCCGGCCTATGGTCTTCTGCCAGGCCAGGACGTCCTCGCGAATGGGCTTCCAGTTCTTCATCAGCCGCTCGACGGTCGGCTTGCTGCCGGATGTCAGGTCGTAGTAGGTGGTCATGCCGACGATGTCGACGGCGTCCCACCACGACACCGGGCGGAAGTGGTCCCAGTTGGCTGAGTATATGAGGTATCCTTTGTACCTCTTGCGGACGCTGGCGATCAGGCCGCGCCAGCGGTCGGCGTGATCCTTCTCGGTGCTGATGAGTTCGGACCCGACGGCCAGGATTTCGACCCCGGCTTCCTGGGCGACGCGGGCGTAATGGAGCAGATAGTTGTTGTAGTCCTCCCACCAGTCGTCCCAGTCGCGTGGCTCGATCTTGCCTCGCCATTCGCCGGATCGCGGGTTCTCCAGCAGGACGATTGGCATCAGCATGACTCGCAGCTTCCGCTGGTGGGCGTGGGCGATCAGGGCCTTGATCCTGTCGATCGAAGGAGTGCGCCTTACGTCGATGAAAATGCTCGTCGAGGCGCAGTTCTCCTGGTAGCCCGCCACGGACAGGCAGATGGCGTTTGAGCCGGTGGCGGCGATCTCGTCGATGTACTTCTCGTACGGGCAAGTGGGCGATGCGCTCTGAAGTTGAAGCGTGAAGCCGCGGAACTGCTCGACGCGAAGCCCCTTGAACGGCGGCGGGGACGCGCTGCCGTTCTCGACCGTCGGCTTTGTGGGCGCCGTGCCGCCAAGCCCGCCGGTCGAGCTGGACGGGGTGCCGAAGTCAAACTGCTGAATGCCCACCGCCGCGCCGATGATCAGCAGGAAGATAACCAGAATTAAGATTTTGTCTTTCGCCATAATCCGACGGCCCGGGCAGCTTTCGCCGCCGGCCGCATCCGTATGCCCAAAATATTCAACGCGCCGTACGCATGCCGGGTTCTTCATTGCCTTTTCCTGCACCAGGCACAGTATTCCCGCACCTGACGGAGCCAGTTGCGTTGCGGATGCCTGTAGTGTGCCTGTGAGGGCATATTCGTGACGATAACGCCTTACGGCGTCACTACGAACCGCGCTGGCCCCGTTGCAGCAGCTTCCCGGGGCCGCAATGCAACCGGCGCCACCCGACGGGCCTTGTTGACCACGCCGCGGAGTTGGGTATAATAACCGCTTCGGGCGCATTTGCCGCAAGTGATTTTGCGGAGTTCGTCAATTCATACAGGAGAAAGTCATGGCCGCGGACAGCATACTCGAACCGGAAGAAGAACCCATTCACATCGAAGGCGACGACGAGCCGCTCAGCCTGGTTAGCGGCGGATCCGAGGCGACCTCGGAGGGCATTAACCTCAAGGTGATGGGCATCGCCGAGGGTGCCGCCGCGACGAAGTTCACCCGCCCGCTGAACACCAACGGCACTGGCGCGACGCGGTTTCGGATGTTCCACTCCAAGATTTCCATCGCCCCGCTGGAGAACCTCGAACACTCGATCAACGAGTGGATCGACGGCGGCAAGATAGAGGTCAAGCACGTCGACCACCTCATCGGCACGATGGAGGGCAAACGCCCCGAGCCCAACCTGCTGGTCATGGTGTGGTATTGACCGATCGCGGCATAGGCCGCGATCTGAATGTTCAATTTTGAATGTTCAATATTCAATGGCAAGCGGCGGACTGCCGCGGCGCCTGTCGTGCGCGGAGTGGGTTGCTGTGCAGGCCCCTGTGCCTGGTATGTGGTGTAATGACGGCGAGGCAAGAGATGAACTGGCGCGAAAGAATCTCGGCCGACCCCAGGCCCGAAGGGCCGACGGTCCCGGCGCGCCGGGAGGGGTGAGCGAAGCGAACCCCCGGAACCTGTCCAAATCTACTTAAGAGCCCCGGCGGGGCGATGGTGGTCCACGGAAGGTATCGGGCTCGCCATCGCCCCCACGGGGCTCCAGATTATGAGGGCATCGTACCGGAGGTTCGCGGGTACGCTCACCTCCGGCTATGCGCCATCGGCCCCTTCGGGGCCAAAGAGTTTCGCGGGTTCGCTTTGCTTCGAGCCCAGAATATTCAGCGGGTTCGCTTAGCTCATGCCCCCGTAAGGGGTCCCAAGGGCCGGTTAAGCGGGGCCGTTCCGTCGGGACTTGCCGGCTGGACTGGCAGTGTCAGCGTGAACGTTGCGCCGTGGCCTGGGGAGCTTTCCAGCATTAGACGCCCGCCGAGGAGCATGCTCAGGTCCTTTGCGATTGCCAGGCCCAGGCCCGTGCCGTGGGCCTGCTTGGTCAGCGTCGGGTCAACCTGGTAGAACTTGTCGAATATCCGCGCCTGCTCGGCCTCGGGGATGCCCGGGCCGGTATCGATCACGCTGATGGCGACCTCTCTGGGTTGCCCGTCGTCGCCGGAGAGCACCTCGGTGGCGACCGTCACGCTTCCCCCGGCCGGGGTGAACTTGATGGCGTTGGACAGGAGGTTGTAGAGGATCTGCTGGAGCTTGCCCGCGTCGGTCACCACTATGGGCATGTTCTCGTCCAACTGGGCCCGAAGCTCCAGCCTGCTCTTGTCGGCCAGCGGGGCCAGCAGTTGCACCAGCGTCCGGCATGTGTCGGTCACCGAGACCTTGTCCAGGCGCAGGTCCACCTTGCCCGCCTCGATCTTGGCCATGTCCAGAAGGTCGTTGATCATGCTCAGCAGGTTCTTGGCGGCCGAGGAAATGTTCTCGCCGTAACGGCGGACGCGCTCGTCGTCGCGTTCAGCCAGAAGGTCGGCAAAGCCGATGATGCTGTTCAGCGGCGTGCGAAGCTCGTGCGAGATATTGGCCAGGAACTCGCTCTTGACCTTGTCGGCGCGGAAGAGCGTGACGTTGGCCTCGGCGAGTTCCGAGAGCTTGAGGTCCAGAGCGCGGTTGGCCGAACGCAGCCTGTCGTGCTGGGAGTTGATGGCTTCAAGCATCTCGTTGAAGCTTTCACCGAGCCGCTGTAGCTCGTCGCCGGTCTTGATGGTGCTGCGGGCGGTGAGGTTGCCCTCGGTGACCTTGTCGGCGAGGTTTCGCAGCGAGCGGATAGGCCGCAGTATGATCCGATGGGTGATAAGGGCGAACAGCACCAGCGCCAGCGTCCCGGCCAGCAGCGCTCCGACGGCGAACGCCCCGCGCGTCCACCAGACAAGCGGGGTCGAGGCCGTCTCGCCCGGCAGCGTCACATGCACCACACCGGCGAGCTGGCCCGGCTGGTATCGCAGCTCCCCGTGAGCCGTCGTGCCGTGGCAGGTCATGCACGACTGCTCGACCCGCACGGCCCTGAAGACCCGGAAGACCTTCTGTTCGCGGTCGTCGTCGCCCTCGATGATGGCGAGCTCCTGCTCGGGGTTCCGGGTGAACGCCTTGACTGCCTTACGGGCGGAGGAGTCCAGCGGGCGGGCCGACTTGCGGCCCTCGACCATCACAGTCACCGATGGCCCGCTGCGAGCCGTGCCGCCCTCGCCGGACATGTAGAGCGAGACGATCCGGCTGCTCTTGTCGTCGGCGGCGTTGGGGTCCTTCGGGTGGTCGCCAAGCCACTCGTTCAGGCGGAGCCTCGTGAGTTCCGAGCCAGGCCGCTGGACGCCCTGCTCGGCCAGGAGCTCCATGAAGTACCACGGCACGACCAGCGCGGAGGCAATCACGCCCAAGACCGTCAGGCCGAACAGGAGGCGAAGCTTAGTCGCCAGCGAGATTTTCACCAGGCGCCTGGCCATGTCGGGCTACATTCTACGCTGACGCGCCGCCAGTAGCAAAGGACATGCGAAGCGTTCGTAGTGCCGCCGTTAGGCGGTATGTTTCTTCTTCTTTTTTCCCCACGGTAAACCCAGCGACAAAGAAGAAGAATATGTTCTCACGAGCACACTACAAACGACTATTTCTGCCGCAGGTACGTTTCCCTGATCGACCGTAGCGTGTAGCCGGTCTTGTTAAGTTGGCGGATCAGCCGGATTCGTTTGACGTGGGATTCGTCGAAGTAGCGCCCGCGCTTGCCCGCCTGGCGGATCGGCTCGATCAGCCCGAGCATCATGTAATACTCGACGGTCTGAGGACTGACTCCCCCAGCCGCGGCGGCCTGGGAAATCCGCATCAGTTCCGTGTCCGCACCGTCTTTGCGGTCGCCTTTCATGGTCAACAAGTCTTATCGCCCCGTCCGGCGAAAAACTTTAACTTCTTACCCGGCAAAGCTATAATGCCAACTATGGAAACCATCGAAACTGCCCTCTTCGAGGACCCGTTCTCCATCTACGTAACCCTTGGCCTGGCCGCCACGGCGATCATCGTCTTGTGGCGCACCGGTGGGCGCTCGGGACGCTGGCTCGCGACCAGGCTGCTCATCGTGGCCGCGCTCGCCGGCGGGGTTTTTGCCGTCGAGCGGCTGGTCGTGACCGACCGCGAGCAGATCCAGCTTGCCCTGCGGGACATTGCCGTCAGCGTCCCGGCCGGGCGAATCGACCACGCCATGACGTACATCGACGAGAATTACCGTGGCTGGGGCAAATCCAAGCCTGGGGTTATCGTGGCCGTTAAACTCGCCGTCGCGAATTACCAGGTGCGGGATATCAAGCTGATGGGCACGCCTCGGATCGAGGTTGCCAACAAGCTGGCCGAATGCAAGGTCAGCGTGCTGATCCTTTACAATTTCGAGGGCACGCCCAGTAAGTATCCCATGGCATGGAACGTCAAGTGGATCAAGCGCCGCGAAGGATGGCGAATCGAGGGCGCCGAGCCGACCACGGACATTGTGCCGTGATACTGCCGGGTGCCATGCTTCCGCGAATAGCGTGCGGAAGCATGGCACCACATAAGAACTATGTGAAGAACCCGGCGCCCCTCGGGGCTCGCTACATCCCCAGCAGGTAGGCGGCGTTTTGGCCGCGGACGGCCTGCTCTTCTTCCGCCGACAAGCCCAGGCCGTGAAGAAAAGCCAGGCTGTCGGCCTGGCTGCGCCAGGGCCAGTCGGTGGCGAATATCACCCGGCCGGGGCCGTGGCGGCGGATCATTTTCACAGCCCGTTCGACGCCCATGTCTTCCAGGCTGAACGACGTGTCCAGCCAGACGTTGGGGGCGCCCAGCAGGCACTCCTCGGCCGCGTCCCATCTGCGCCAACCGCCCATGTGCGAGCAGATCACGCGCAGCCCCGGCCAGCGCGGCAGCATGTTCGCCACGCGGGCGGCCGACGCCCGGTCATCCTCCGGCGGATAGCCGATGTCCTGCCCGCAGTGGAAAGCGACGATGATTCCCGTGTCCCGGCAGGCGGCGTAAAGGTGGTCCATTCGCGGCTCGTCGATGGCGAATTCCTGGTACATCGGGTGCAGTTTGATGCCCTTGAATCCCCCGGCCGCGATGCGGGTGATCCATTGCTCGGGCGACGCTACGGCGGGGTGGACGGATGGGAACGGCTCGACGCGGGCCGAGCGGATCGCCTCGCACCAGCGGAGGATTCCCTCGACTTGGTCGGGCTTGGTGGCGATTGTGAACACCGCGGACACGTCGACGCCCGAGGCGTCCATGGACGCCAGCAGATCTGCGATTGTCCCGTCGCCGATCGCCTGCCAGGGGCACCCGGCCTCGAGCGATTCTATCGCGCGCCCAGCCAGCGAGTCCGGGAACGCGTGAACGTGCATGTCGATTGTCGCGGCCTTTGGCCGGGAATGTTCAATGTTCGAATCTTCAATGTTCAATTGGCACGACCTGGTCTGATTTACATTTCTTGAGAAGATACTGAAGGATCATGGCATCTCTGCGCCTCTGAGTCTCTGCGGTTACTCTTCATTCCGCAATCCGCAATCAAATCACTCGTACCGCAGCGCCTCGACGGGGTCAAGCCTGCTTGCGCGGATGGCGGGGTACAGGCCGCTGGTCAGGCCCACTATGGTGGAGATCGCCACCGACAGCGCGACGACCCACCATTGCATACTGGCGGACATGTCCAGCCAGTTTCGCACCACCGCCGTTCCCCCG
>Ga0265595_1002301_pt1 | contig 13140 bp, 9 predicted proteins | sample saktaG_15_FD_190148 | JGI IMG/M metagenome (GOLD analysis project Ga0265595, IMG submission 190148) | Saline water microbial communities from Sakinaw Lake, British Columbia, Canada - sak_2013_06_06_50m | ecosystem: Environmental > Aquatic > Non-marine Saline and Alkaline > Saline ... | reverse complement strand
TTTTTTCGAGCTTGCTTTGCTTCGCTCTTTCCCTTTTCCCTTATTTCCACAACGTTGCCTATAATACCATTTCTTTTTCCCCTTGTCAACTGCTTTTTTAAATTATTTTTTAGTTTATTATTGCCATTTTTATTGTGTTATTTGCTTTGCATTGTTATAATGTATTTATTCTATTGTTATTTAACAATTTGTTAGGAAAATTATATGAAAATTTTAAAAAATGATTTTTTACCAATTAACTTAAATGATATTAAAAATCGTGGCTGGAAGCAACTTGATTTTATATGTATTACAGGGGACGCATATATTGACCATCCTTCTTTTGGCATTGCAGTTATTTCAAGAGTTCTTGAATTTAATGGCTTTAAGGTTGGAATAATTGCACGACCAAATATACATAAAGACGATGATTTTTTTGTTTTAGGAAAACCTAAATATGCTTTTTTAGTTACTTCAGGTAATATTGATAGTATGGTTTCAAACTATACAGTCTCAAAGAAAAAGCGAAATAAAGATATTTATTCTCCAAATAATTCATCTTTTAAAAGACCAGACAGGGCATTAACACTATATTGTAAAAAACTAAGAGAACTTTTTAATGACACTCCAATTATTATTGGTGGCTTAGAGGCTTCACTAAGAAGATTTGCACACTATGACTACTGGGCTGATACAATTATGCCCTCAATTTTAATAGATACAACAGCTAATATTTTAGTTTATGGAATGGGTGAAAATCAAATTGTTCAAATCGCCAATAGGTTAAAAAACGGCGAAAATATTAACGATATAAACAATATAAGAGGAACATGCTATTTATCTTCAAATGATAACTTGCCAAAACACTCATTAATGCTTCCATCTTATAATGATATAATAAAATATAAACAATCGTATGCAAAATCGTGTAAAATTCAATATCAGCAACAAGATTATATAACTGGGGAAACACTTATTGAAACATATGGTGAAAAAGCAATAGTTCAACTACCGCCTATGAAACCTCTCAACACTAATGAATTAGATATTGTTTATTCTTTGCCATATACGAGAACCTTTCATCCCATATATTTATCTATGGATGGTGTATCTGCTATTGAAGAAGTGGAGTTTTCTATTATTCATAATAGAGGCTGTTTTGGAGGCTGTAATTTTTGTTCATTAGCCTTTCACCAAGGACGAGTAGTTACTTCGCGAAGCAAAAATTCCATTATCGAAGAAGCAAAGGGTTTTATTAACAATAAAAATTTCAAAGGTTATATAAACGATGTGGGTGGCCCTACTGCAAATTTTCGTAATGCTTCTTGTCTTAAACAAAAAGAAAAAGGTATGTGCAAAAACAAAAAGTGTTTAACTCCAAACCCTTGCCCTTCATTAGAAGTTTCACACAAAGAATACTTTGATATTTTAGAAGAATTATCAAAGATTAAAGGTATAAAAAAAGTGTTTGTTCGTTCTGGAATTCGTTTTGATTACCTTATGCTTGATAAGGATGAGAGTATATTTTTCAAACTCATAAAAAATCATATTAGCGGACAATTAAAGGTAGCACCCGAGCATTGTTCACAAACTGTTTTATCTCTTATGGGAAAACCAAATTTTAATATATTCGAAAACTTTACAGAAAAATTTAAAAAAATTAATAAGCAACTAAAAAAACAACAATTTTTAGTTCCATATTTAATGTCAAGCCATCCCGGAAGCACATTAAATGATGCCATAAAATTGGCTCTTTATCTAAAAAAAACAAGGCTTTCTCCTGAGCAAGTTCAAGATTTTTATCCCACTCCCGGCACAATTTCAACCTGTATGTTTTATACCGGAATAAACCCAATTGATTTAAAACCTGTTTATGTGCCAAAAACTGCAAAGGAAAAGTCAATGCAACGAGCACTACTACAATATAAACTACCAGAAAACCGAATTTTAGTATTAGAAGCATTAAAATTGGCAAAAAGAGAGGATTTAATTGGATTTAAACCAAACTGTTTAATAAAACCCGATACAAATAAAAAAGAAATCACTTATAAAATTAATAAAAAAACAAAAAAAATTTATTAGTAAATCAAATAATCTATTATTAAAGTTTTTGTGTTGTAAACGCAATAAAAGTTTGATATAATTTTAAATAATAAATTCCTGATTCTATAAATTAACTATGAGTTTAAAAGTGTTTTTAATGTTTAAATGCTAGAATAGCTAAAGTAAGGAGAGGTAAATATGTATTCGAGCAGCAAGATTGCAAAAGAGATAATGAATAAGTTGAATTTAGGAATAAATTCATTAGGTGAGATAGGAAACACTGTTCCATCCAACTTGAAGCGAACATTTAACTTTAAGGGTAGAAAATCTGTTGATGTAGCGACAAGGTTAATTGAAACATTTACTTTGGAAAGCGATGTTGTATGCGACCCATTTGTCGGCTCTGGGAGCTTTGCTTTGGCATCTGTAAAAGCAAACAGAAATTTTATTGGTAGTGAAATTGATAATTATACTTACGGAGCTTTAAAAGTGCTGTTTGAAGAGTACAATTCTAATTTGTTTGATAAGTTTTTGTCAAAAGTAAAACTTGAATGCTATGAATCAATAATGAAACTTTATTCTACTGAATGTTGTGGAGTTAGAAATTACATAGATAAGTTGCATTTTGACCCCAAAACAAATGAGTATTATAATCCTACACCGCATAGGGATATTAAAGATAACAAAACGATTATTATGCTTAAAACATGCCCTGTTTGTTGCAAAAAGACCAAAGTGTTTGAAAATATTGATGAAATAAAAGTCAAGGAAACAAATAAACTTGATACATCCAGATTTCCCAAACACAAGTTAATTGAGAATAGCAGAATAAACATTACTACACCTACTGGTGCTGATAAATATGACAGAAATTTTACTAATAGAGCAAAGTTTGCCTTGCTACTTATACAGGATAGTATCAATACTCTCCCTAAAAGTTCAGAAAGAGATTTATTAGAGCATTGCTTGGTGGCATCACTCGCCCTTTCACGCACATCTCAATATGGATCTGGCACTGAATATCTTTATCAAGTAATAAGAATACAGGCACAAGAAAAAAATGTGTGGAATATATTTCAAGTTAAATGCAAAAGTTTTGCTAAATTCAAAAAAGATTACGATTATGCACAAACTGAAAGTTTAATAAACAAAAAATCAAAATTACAGATATATCAAAGTGATTACAAAGAGTTGCTTGAAAAACCACAATTCTCTAATTTCTTTAATCTAATATATACTGACCCGCCATATACAGACCAAGTAGCTTATTTAGAGCGTTCTCAAATGTTTAGAGATTGGATAAATTCCTTTTACTACAAAAACAATTTTAGGCTTACTGCTGATATGTTAAGCAAAGAAATTGTTATAACAAACGCTCCATCGCGTCCTGAAAAACAAGGCTATTCCCAATATTATGCAGATATTGATAATATGTATAATACATTTTATAAATGCTTGAAAAAAGATGGGATTGTTGCTTTCACTATAAAACTTGGTGGAAATAAGTATTTTACGACCTTAGCCGAATATATTAACCTTGCAAGAAAAAACGGTTTTGAATTTGCTTTAAAGTTTGGAATCGACAAAAAAGACCCCACATTGAGAAAACAAGCAGCATACAACAAAACTATTTCAAAAGAAATGATAGTGATTTTTGTTAAACTTGATGAAGAAAAAAGATATTGGTATGAAAATGGATTAAATTATGATTTCGCAATAGTTAAAATGATTTATAACAAGATTAAAAGAACTGAAAACTCATCAATTTTGTTGAGAGAGTGTATCAATATCATTGAAAATGATTTATTAAAAAATCAAAATATAATAGCTAATGAGAAAATAATTGAAAAAATAAGGTGTGTTATATTAAACGAGTTTTATGTTGCACCTAATACTCTTGTAAGCATTGATCCTAATAATTTATATTTAGAAATGGAAGATAGCTCTGATATTTTCACAAAATTATTTGACACTATTCCTATAATAATAAGAAAACTTTTGAAGAATAGCGAAGGATTTACACTTGGTGACTTATACTTTGAAATATTAAATGTAGTTTGTAATGGAAATCCTAATGTGCTCAATCAAGTTCTTGAGCAAAACACACATCAACGGCAAATAATAGCTTTGGTGGAAAACTATTGTGATGTAACTGCTAAAAAATATGTATTGAAAAAGCTTAAAAACATTGCAAATGAAAACTCAAAAGATATATCTACAATGGAGGGTTATGAGTTTGAAGAGTTGGTATGTAAATTGCTTGGAAAAGAGGGATATTTCAATATTGTAAAAGTAGGAAAAGCTTGCGATAGGGGCGTGGACATATGTGCAAAAAAGATTATAGACGGTAAAAAAGAGGGATATATATTTCAATGCAAGCGTTGGCTATGCAATGTTGGAGGGACACCTATACAAAGACTTCATAGTATGATAATGCAAATGTCCCCTGAATTCAGCCACGCAATATGTGTAACGACTTCAAACTATACTTTTCATGCAGTAAATGAAGCAAGGAATACGGGGGTAGAGTTATTAACTGGATTACAACTGCTCGAAAGGTTAAATAATTCTTTTCCTGACGAGTATTATCATGGAGCTTTAAACTTTTCACAAGAAGGTAAATAAAAATTAGTACGAGGTTATTCTCCTGCTAATTTCCATTTGCATAGGGAAGTATCCCAAAGTAAGTGCTTTTCAAAAATATCAACTAAGGTTTTATATTTGGATGCAAGTGTTTTGAGCCATCCATTTTGAATAAGCATTTCCATTAAACCACCATCATAAAGCTCGGGGGTGGACATAGCACCACATTGCCTTAGTACTTGCTTTGCATGCATGAGTATATTTAATTCGATTTCATCTACACTTTCCGAGCCAATAATATTATCAAAACAGAATTGATCTTTTGCAAAAAGTAAAATTGCATCTCCGTTTAACGACTTTTTTGGGCTTATTATATTTTTCAAGGTATTTGATTTTTTTATATGAACTTGGGAAAGATAGGTAAATTTATTTTTGGACATAATTGATATAAGTTTATCCCATACATCAAGATTGCAATCATGAAAGTACATACATAAATATCCATCACTTTTAATTTTTTTAGAGCAAATTTCAAATACTTTTTCAAGCTCTCGGAAGTAATCATTTTCAGTTATTTTTCTTGTGGGCGATGTGGTAACAATTATTTCATCTTTAAAGTTAAAATCTAGTGCTAAGAACGGTTTATATAGTTGCATATATTCTGAATATGCAACTTGACCCAAATAAGGAGGGTCTGTAATTATAAGTTGAACAGAATTGTCAGGTAAATCCTCATTATTAATATATTGGCTACCCTTATGTAAAAGAGAATACTTGACATCAGATGAATAGTGCTGATGTAAGTATTTTATTGTGTTTTGAAATTTAGTAATTTTTTTATCCAACATATCAATAATGTTTTTCTCCACACAGTCAGTTTTAGGTATCCAAAGTGGCCACTGGGAGTTGGAATGTTTGTCTATTATTTTACACAAATGCAATACTGACATTAGGATATATTTAAAAACATCCTTTTGGGAATCTAAATTATTTATTATCCCAACAATTTGGTCTAGAACGGTAAAATTTCTGCCAGTAAAAATTTGACTTATATGTTGGTCTTTATATACAGCTATTTTTGTATTGTGCAAGAGTATTTCATCTTTAATGTTTTGTAAAGGTTTTAAAATGTTGATTGCTTCATAATCGGTACTGTCGGCTTCTTTTGTGCCTTTATTTGTGCAGATACAACGATAATTAATAGCTTTGATTTTTATTTCAGCTTGCCGACTTTCTTTGTCAAAAATAACAGATGTAATAACTGCATTTCCTTTACAGTTTGGGCATGTCGTGTAATAATAAGGGAACAATGTCTTTAATTCTTTTAGGAATAGGCTTGAATTTTTTTTATAATCATTCAAATTGTATTGCTTTAGCAATGTTTTAACTATAAATAATGGTGCTTCGTTGATTTCAACACCTATGCCTATGCGCTTATTATCCTTTTTGATTGCTTCAAGCAGTGTTACTCCAGAGCCTAAAAATGGGTCGAATACAATGTCACCTTGCGAACTTAAATTTTCAATCAAAATATTACATATATTATAGGGCTTTTGAGACCAATAAATATGCGAATCATATAATGCATTTCTATTGCTTGCTGAAATATTTGCAATTTGTTCTTTTAAGCTGCTAATGTTCAGTATGGGCATTTTTATTGAACCCCCTTACACATTACCAAATATTCCAATACTTTTTTGCTTTGAGAATTCCTATTATTTGAGTGTGTGTAATCTATAGACTCAACCTTAACATTAGGTTTTCCGAATGTATTTTCACATGTAAATATTATCTCCTGAATTGACATTACATATCTATTGGTTTTTTGTAATTCTGGTTCTTTTGGATATGCAAAACTGATTGCTAAATTTTTTTTATAGCAATTTGTATACTGTATTAATTCGGAGAAAGATTTTAAACAGCCTTGTTTTTGACTGAGTTGTGATTGAAATCTATTTTCTGTGTATAATCCTTTTGTATATCCTTTTTTAATAATAGTTGGTAATGGGTAGTCATATTTTGCGGCAACATTCAAAAGGTGATAGTATCTTGAATACTGCATATCTGTATATGGTGGATCGGCATAAATAAATCCAACTTCTTCTTGAATTTTTTTATTTTTTAATATATCTTTAAAATTCTCATTAAAGATAGCATTGCCATTATCAATATTAATGAAAGCTTCGCTGAAAAAACCCTCTAACTTTTTTAAAAACAACTCAGCAATAGATTTGTTTCTTTGTTTTTGTAATCTACCAATATTCTTACTTGGAGAAAGAGGTTGAGCCATATGTCCGTCTTTTGAAAATACACATTCTTTCATTGCAAAAAAAAGACATGAAAGCAATACGGATTTTAATTTTTTATTATTAGAAAAACTTTCAATTGCATAGCGTATTGAGTCAATTTCAAAGCATTGTTCTATTCCAAAATATGTACCTGCATAATATGTAGTAAATAGACTATAAATATTCTCTGAATAACCAAAGCTATTTTTAGAATTCCATATAGTTGGATAATCTTCATATAACTTTATTAATTCAGATCGATCATTGTCAGTTAGTAGTTTTTTTTCAATAATTAAATAATCACCAAATTTAGTGTTTAGTTTGCTTTGATTTTCAAGGTGTAATTTAGAAATATTATTTTTTAATTCTTCAATACTAATTCTTGAGGTCTTGCTAAGTAGAGCCTCGGCAATTATAGAGGAGTATTGTTCGCTGTCATTTGCAAACACTTTATAATCTTGCTTGAAACTGTAGCCAACACTACAAGAACCTGAAAAAATATCTAATATCGCTTTTTTTTCATCTATATAATTCAAAGTATTATTATGAATAAAATCAATTAAGTTTTTTTTGCTTCCTTGATAGTTAAGAATCGTAAATAAATCCAATATAAACACCACCCTTTGTACATAATTTAACATTGTAATTATATATCAAATTTAGCGAAAAGTCAATTACATATACGATAATTTTAAAAAAATATTTGCATCGCAGAAAATCAAGTCATAAAAATGTTTAAACAAATTTATATTAGTATATTTCCCTTCTTCACCTTAGTCAAAGATTTAAAAACCGAATTATAAGAATGACAAATCATCCATATAAGCTCATTATTTAGTGCAGTCCAACTAATAAAGACCATGTTTCAGTGTTCTTTATTAAAGCGATAGCCTGTTAAACAATAAAAAAACAAAAAAAATTTATTAGTTAAACTTTTTTACTTTATTTAACAATGTAATTATGCTATAATTACTGTAAATTAATACATATGAGGAATTAAAAAATGAAGATTAAATTTTTATTACTTATTTTAATATTAGTTGTAGTCCTTTCAAGTTGTTCTCCAAGTGGAACTGACTTGACAGGTTTCTTAAAGCCCCCTCAAACCTCAAAGGAAATGCAGGTTTTACAAGAAGCTATAAAAAGAATTTTAAAAGATAATACTTCTATGCTATTTCCTCTCTCCGGCAATTATAGAAATACTTTAATTATAAAAGATATAGATAATGATGAATTAGATGAGGCATTAGTTTTTTATTCTTCAAATGACGATAAAAAATTAGCTCATATATTAATATTAAAAATGGTTAGAGATAAATGGGTAATATTTACCGACATAGAAGGTGAAGGTAGTAATATTGATATTATTGATTTTATTGATTACAATTTGGATGGTAGGCAAGAACTATTATGTGGATGGGGTTCTTTAAGTAGTGAAAACAAGGGACTTTCTATTTATTCGCTATTTGAAAGTAGTCCTAAGGAACTATTAATCTTGCCTTACTCTTCAATTTTTATTACTGAAATTACAAAAGACCAACCTCTTGGAATACTCGCATTAATTAATTCAACTAATAATATTACCCCATTTACAGCAAAACTTATTTTAACTAAAGATAATATACCCCAAGTAGTTTCAGAATGTTCTTTAAATTATATGCCTAAATCATTTTTGTCATTAGCTTATGGTAGTTTAAATAAGGCAAATGCTTTTTACATTGATGAAAAGTTAGATGAAACTTATATTCAAACTGAAATTTTACAGTGGGATGGAAAACAATTATTAAACTTATCTGCAAATATTGATATAAGTAGTTTTGATGAAAATCTTAAACGTGCAAGCAACATTTTATGTCAAGATATTGATAATAATGGCTCAATAGAAATACCAAAATCTGCTGTTTTTGTTGAAAAACAAGCTATTATTAGTGTTGAAAACATTAAAGCAATTGAATGGGTAAACTTTAATGGTTCATCTTTTAAACACAATTCTTATTGTATAAGCAATTTAAATGAAAGATATTATATTACTGTTCCACCAAATTGGTTGGGTAGTGTTTATGCAAAAAAAGATTCGTTATCAAATAGAATAAATTTTTATTTTAAAAAGGATACAGTTGAAAACAATGAGCTATTATTTTCAGTTTTTGCTTATAATAAAATTGAATGGGATGAAAAAAAGAATATTAACGGATTTTCACTAATTAAGCAACAAAGTGATAGAATTTTTGCTGTAAAATATGAAAACACCAATAGCAATAAAGCAAAAGAATTTATTCCTTCTATTGATGAATTAAAGAAAATATTTGTTCAAACTACAATTAAACATACCTAAAATAATACTTTTTTGGAGGGATATATATTAATAAGATACTTGTTGTTGAAGATGAAATTGCAATTCGAGAACTTATTGTTTTTAATTTAAAAAGGTCGGGTTATACTGTTTTAGAAGCCGAAAGCGGAGAGCAAGCTTTAAAAATCTACGAATATAATGGTGATATTGATGTAGCTTTGCTTGATGTAATGCTCCCCGGAATTGATGGTTTTGAGGTGTGCAAGGTAATAAGAGAAACTGATAGTAGTATTGGAATTATTATGCTTACTGCAAAATCTCAAGAATCAGATAAAGTAGCAGGTTTATTGAAGGGGGCTGACGATTATATATCTAAGCCTTTTTCCCCAACGGAATTAATTGCAAGAGTTGATGCACTAATTAGGAGAGTAAATGCAACTCGTCAAAATATTGAAGAAAAATATCTAAGGTCAGGTCCATTTTCCTTAAATTTAAAACGAAGAACTTTAACAAAAGAAGGAAATATCATTGAAATTACTCAAATAGAATTTCTTTTACTTAAAACCTTAATGGAAAATAAAGATGTTGCTTTAAGCAGAGAAGGAATTTTGTCTATAGTTTGGGGAGATCAATATTATGGAGAACTTAAAATTGTTGATGTAAATGTTAGAAGACTTAGAATAAAATTAGAGGACAAATCATCCGAGCCACAATATATTACAACAATATGGGGCTACGGATATAAATGGGGAATTACGGAATGAATTTTAAAGGCATAACAAGACGGTGGTATATTAATGTCTTAGCAGTTGTTTTTTTAGTTTTGGTTGGTTTTGAAATAATATTTTCTGTCATAGTTTATAATTATTACTATGACAGTGTTGGTCAGCACCTAAAAGCAAGAGCTGAAATAACCTCAAGATTTTTCAATAAATATTCAAAAACTCAATATTCAGAATTTTATACTGGAGCAAGACAATTGGTTGACGATTTTACTGAAAAAGACAAAATTGAACTGCAAATTATTGACCTTGATGGAAAGGTTTTATTTTCATCAAATGGTTTCGTTCCATCCGTTTTGGTTATGACTAACGATGTTAAAAATGCTATTTGGGGTAATACCGAAAACTTTATTGGCAAAAATTCTTTTTCTAATGAAAATATTATGTCAGTTTCTTCACCTTTAAAAGATGCATCTGGAAATATCAGAGGAGTTGCACGATTTGTTGTTTCTCTTACTGAATTAGATAAATATATTTTGCTTTTTATTTCAGTTTCCATAGTGATTTCCATAATAATTATACTTTTGGTTTTCTTTTCTGGAAGATATTTTATTAGCTCAATTGTTAAACCCGTTAGTGATATTACTAAAACAGCTAAAGAAATAGCCAAAGGAGAACTTAACATTCGAATTGACAAAAAATATGACGACGAAATAGGTGAATTAGTTGATTCAATTAATAATATGGCTAATGAAATATCAAAAACCGATCATTTGAAAAATGATTTCATTTCGTCAATTTCTCACGAATTACGAACTCCACTCACTGCAATTAAGGGTTGGAGTGAAACAATGCTTTCTTGTGATTCAAAAAATGATACTGAAACAATTAATAAAGGCTTGAATATTATTAGCGAGGAAAGTCAGCGGTTAACAATTATGGTTGAAGAGTTGCTTGACTTTTCAAGAATGCAAAACCATGGCATTCAAATTGATTTGCAACCTATTGATGTTGGCAGTATTTTAATTGAAACCATTTATATTATGAAAGAAAGAGCCAGACGAGAAGGTATAATTATTGAGTTTTCTATTAAGGATGAACTGCCTGTTACTATTGGAGATAGTAATCGTTTAAAGCAGGTATTTATCAATGTTATTGACAATGCTGTTAAACATAGTGAAAAAGAAGGCAAAATTGATGTTACTGCTGAAAATGATGGCGAATATATTATTATAATAATTAATGATTATGGATGTGGAATTCCATTAGAGTTTTTGCCTAATGTAAAACAAAAATTCATTAAAGGTCCTTCTTCTAAGAGTGGAAGCGGGTTAGGACTTGCATTGGCTGATGAAATAGTTAAGTTACACAATGGACAAATTAATATTGAAAGTGTAGAAGATAAGGGAACTACCGTAAAAATTGTATTACCAATAATTGAAAAGGAAAGTTCAGATGATCAAAATAAAGTATAGTCAAATATACACTATAAAAGAAGGGGCTTTGTAAAACTATGAAAATAATCGTTGATGCTTTTGGAGGAGATAATGCTCCTTTAGAGATTATAAAAGGCTGTGGATTGGCAGTATCTGAATATGGAGTGGATATTGTTTTAGTAGGAAAAGGCGAAACAATAAATAAAATTATTTCTGAAAATAATATTTCCTCAAAAGGTATTATCATTGTAAATGCGAAAAGTGTAATTACAATGAAAGATAATCCTTTGTTAGTCATTAAGGGTAAAAAAGATAGTTCAATGTCTGTTGGTCTTTCACTTTTGGCAAATGGAGATGGAGATGCTTTTGTTAGTGCCGGAAACACAGGTGCATTGCTTTCAGGAGCAACCCTTATAGTTAAACGAATAAAAGGAATAAAAAGAGCCGCAATAGGTATTTTGATGCCTACAAATGAAGGTCCTGCTATGTTAATTGACGGTGGAGCAAATGTCGATGATAAGCCCGAGTATTTAGTTCAATATGGAGTAATGGGTTCAATATATATGAACAAAGTTCTTTGCATAAAAAATCCTAAAGTTGGACTTATAAATAATGGTTCAGAGGAAACAAAGGGAAACGAACTTTATCTTGAAACACATAGTTTGCTTAAAAATTCCCCTGTAAATTTTATAGGTAATATTGAAGGAAGAGATATTCCTTTGGGAAAAGCAGATGTTATTGTAGCAGATGGATTTACAGGAAATATTATATTAAAGACTGTTGAGGGAATGGGACTTGCCTTTATTTCTAATCTTAAAGATGTGTTTTATAAAAATGCTATTACTAAATTTGCCGCTTTGATACTAAAAAAAGAATTAAAAGCCTTTAAGAAAAAACTTGACTATACTGAATATGGTGGTGCCCCTTTAATGGGAATTTCAAAGCCTGTAATAAAAGCACACGGAAGTTCAAATGCAAAATCCTTTAAAAATGCTATAAGACAAGCAAAGCAGTTTTGCGAGGCAAATGTTATTAGCGAAATAAAAAAAAGTTTATAATAATTTTTTTATTTTAGTATTGACAATATTGAGCATAATGAATATTATCTTATTAGATGTCTTTATTAATAATAAAAGGAGGTGCTTTTTATGGTATTTGAAAAGGTTGCGGAATTAATCTCTGACCAGTTTGGAACTGATGTTGATAGTATTACTGTTGATTCTGCATTTGTTGAGGATTTAAACGCAGATTCTCTTGATGTAGTTGAATTAATTATGGCGATTGAAGAAGAATTTGATATGGAAATAGAAGATAGTGAAGTTGAAAACATAAAAACAGTTGGTGATTTAGTAAACTTTGTTAATGATAGAGTTTAGTGGCTTTTTGCCACAAAAATAGTGGCTAAAAGCCACAATGATATAAAGCAAGCTTTATGAAATACACTGCGGTGTATAAAATAATATTAAAAATCCCAAAAAGAGATTTTAATATATCATCCAGCACTTACTTTTTGTGCTGGATATCATTTTTTTTAACAAAAAATATATCATACTGCTTGGCAGTATATCATTAAATTTGCATTGTTTATTGCTTTGTGCTAAAATATTAGCAATTGGTATAAAGTAATAATGAAAAACGAACTTAAAAACATTTTAAAAACATAGGAGATTACATTGTGAAAAATAATATACCTATTAATAAAGTGTCAAGTGATTATGCAAAATTATTAAATGCTTTTATAAACAGTGCAGTTACAATTGAAAATGATAATATTATAAGTATATTTTTAACAGGTA
>Ga0265595_1002299_pt1 | contig 13150 bp, 12 predicted proteins | sample saktaG_15_FD_190148 | JGI IMG/M metagenome (GOLD analysis project Ga0265595, IMG submission 190148) | Saline water microbial communities from Sakinaw Lake, British Columbia, Canada - sak_2013_06_06_50m | ecosystem: Environmental > Aquatic > Non-marine Saline and Alkaline > Saline ... | reverse complement strand
CACTTAATGAAGAATCATAAACAATTTTATAATCTTTTAAATCAAATTGAATAGAGTTTTTTTCTTTTTTAACAACAACCCTTGCATCAATATCAAATTCAACACTTTCACCTAATATCTTAACATCAACATCAGGAACATTATAAGATAAATCAAAATCTTCAACATTAATTTCATTTAAACAAAAATAAATATTATCTTGCACATAATTTTTTAATTCAGATTTAACAACATTAACATCTGGAACATTTTTAATTTTATTATAATAAAAATAAGGTACAAAGGTCCAACCTAAATCAAAATAATTATCAGGAGCATTGTAATAACCACCCTGAACTGCAATCGATTCTAAGGATTCTTCACTAACTTTATTAACACAATCAAAAATAGAATTTTCAATCTTATCTAAACTTGGCTTAACATCAATATTCTCAAAAAACTCTTCACTAACTTTATTATCATTATTTTTTTTAATAAAATAACCAATTAACAAAATTCCAACAATTATAATTACTGCTAAAATAATAAATATACTTACCTGTCCTCTTTTCATAACATATTTAAATTTTCTAATTATATAAATCTTTTTCAAGATTACAACAACATTTATAAACATCTTTCGATTATTTAATTTGAAAAAGATGGTGAAAAACAAAAAAGCAGCAATGGAACTTTCTATGAGTACAATTGTAATTTTAGTTTTAGCAATGTCAATGTTAATTTTAGGTTTAGTTCTTATTAAAGCTATTTTTTCAGGAGCAAAATATAATGTTGACCAAATGAATCAAAAAGTAGAAGATGAAATAGGAAAGTTATTTGTAGAAGACAAAAGAATAGTTGTTTATTTAGCAGACAATAAAGCCGATATAAATCAAGGAGATAACTGGGGAGTTGCATTTGGAATTAAAAATCAAGTAAGAGATGTTCAAGAAGGAACTAAATTTAAATATGAGGTAAGTATGTCTGAAAATAGTTGTAAGATTAAAGAAAAAGAAGCAATGTCTTGGATAAAATTAGGAAAAGAAGGAGACATAACTCTTGCACCAGGACAAGAAAAATCATGGTTAATAAGGTTTGAAGTCCCTGAAACAGCACCATTATGCATGGTAAGATATAATATTGAAATTAAAGCAGGTTCAGAATTCTATACTTCTGAATCATTTGATATTAATGTTGAATCTTAAAAAGGTTATATATATTATAAAAAACATAAATTCTTATAAATATAATCTTCTCTAAAATTAAATGAATTATCAAAGAATTGAACCTGGTGAAGAATTTCAAGATAAGCAAGGGATTGATTGCAGAGTTTATAGTGTAACCGACAAAATATTAGCAGAAGAAGATAAGATTTCAGAGTTTGTAGAAGAATTTAGAGGTTGTTTAAGTACTCATCCTCAAACAAGAGTTGTATTAGATTTTCAAGGTGTAGATTTTCTTAGTTCAATGGCACTTGGTAATATGATAACTTCTACTGAACGTTGTAAGAGCTTAGGAAGACCAGTACCTAGTTTTATAGGGCTTAAACCAAAGGTTTATGAAGTATTTGAGATTACTAGATTAGATAGAGTTTTAGATGCAACCACTGAAAGCTTAACAGAATATAGACAAAGGCCAGGCGCATCTGCTTAATCTTAGTTCCTAATTAGCAATATTTATTAACACTTATTTCATAATGAATTTATGTTAAAACTCTACAACACATTAACAAGAAAAAAACAAATTTTCAAACCAATAAACCCTCCAAATGTAACAATGTATTCTTGTGGTTTAACAGTTTATAATTATGGCCATATTGGAAATTATTTTGCATTTGTAAGTTCAGATATTCTAAAAAGATATTTAGAATACTCAGGTTACAAAGTTAAAAAAATAGTAAACATCACAGATGTAGATGATAAGACAATTAAAGGAAGCATAAAAGAAAATAAACCCTTAAAAGAATACACAGAAAAATATGAAAAAGCTTTTTTTGAAGATGAGAAAACCCTAAACATAGAATCTGCATATAAATATCCAAAAGCAACAGAACATATCAATGAAATGGTTGAATTAGTAGAAGAATTATTAAAAAAACAATATGCTTATAAAACAGAAGATGGAATTTACTTTAATATTAAAAAATTTAAAGATTATGGAAAACTAGCAAATTTAAAATTACAAAATCTTAAAAAAAATATAAGAATAAATAATGATGAATATGATAAAGAAAATGCAAATGATTTTGCACTATGGAAGTTTTATGATTCTGAAGATGGAGATGTTTTCTGGAATACAAAATTAGGAAAAGGCCGTCCAGGATGGCATATTGAATGTTCTGCAATGTCTTGCAAATATTTAGGACAACCTTTTGACATTCACACTGGAGCAGTTGATTTAATCTTTCCACATCATGAAAACGAAATAGCTCAATCAGAAGCAGCAAACCAAAAAAAATTTGTAAATTTTTGGGTTCATAATGAATGGCTAATGGTTAATGGAAAAAAAATGAGCAAATCATTAGGTAACTATTATAACATTAGAGACTTAATAAAAATGGATTATAATCCTTTAGCAATTAGGTATCTTTATTTAACAAGTCACTACAGAAGCCAATTAAATTTTACATTAGACAATCTAAAAAACGCACAAAATTCTTATGAAAGATTAAAAAGAATAATCAGTGAAATAAAAAATGATAATCAAATTAATTCTCAATATTTAAAAGAATTTGAAAAAAAGATGGATGATGATTTAAACACTCCACAAGCCCTTCAGGTTTTATGGAAATTAATTAGAGATGAAAATGCAAAAGGAAAAATAAAAACAATAGAAAAAATAGACAAAGTTTTTGGTTTAAAACTCTTAGAAAAACAAGAAATAAAAATCCCTGAAAAAGTTCAAGAATTAGTAAACCAAAGACAAGAAGCAAGACAAAACAAAGATTATAAAAAATCAGACGAATTAAGAGATAAAATAAAAAAACTTGGTTTTCAATTAGATGATACTGAAGAAGGTAGTAAAATAAGTAAGATATAAAAACCATCTAAACATTATTAATAAAAAGAGAAAATGATACAATATATTTCAATAATTATTGAAGCAATAATTGCTTTTGTAGGATTATTAATTGTATTTCAAAAAAAGAAAATTTATGGCTTAGGATTTTTTATAACCTTTGGAATTTATGTATTTTATGATTTAGTTAGATTGAATAATTATAGTCTTAATGAAACATTTTTACAAATTCTTTTTTTTATTGCTTCAATATCTATTTTATGGAGTATTATAAAAATATACAAAGAAATTAAAAAATGAAACCCTCAGATTTTCTTCAATTAAAATATAAACCTTCTAGTAAGGATTTAGTTTGTCTTTTTACAGTTGAACCTAACAAAATTTCAATTAAACAAGCAGCAGCAACAGTTGCATTAGAAAGTTCTGTTGGAACTTGGACAGATGTTCATGAAAAAAAATATGTAAACAAATTAGCAGCAAAAGTATTTTCAATAAATAAAAATAAAGTAAAAATAGCTTATCCTCAAGAATTATTTGAAGAATCAAATGCACCAAACATATTATCATCAATAGCAGGAAATATTTTTGGAATGAAAGCAGTAAATAATCTAAGATTAGAAGATATTCAAATACCTAAACAAATTCTTAATTCATTTAAAGGTCCTAAATATGGAATTAAAGGGATAAGAAAATTAATGAAAATAAAAAAAAGACCTTTAGTTGGAACAATAGTAAAACCAAAATTAGGACTTAAAACAAAAGACCATACAGATTTAGCATTTCAATCATGGCAAGGTGGATGTGATTTAGTTAAAGATGATGAAAACCTTTCATCTCAAAAATTCAATAAATTTGAAAACAGATTAACAAAATGTTTAGAAGCTGCAGACAAAGCAAAATCACAAACAGGAGAAGAAAAAGCTTACCTTGTAAATGTAACTGCTGAAACAAAACAAATGTTAAAAAGAGCACAGTCAGTTCAAGACCAAGGAGGAAAATATATTATGATTGATATTGTAACATCAGGATTTTCAGCATTGCAAACATTGAGAAATGCAAATCTTAAACCTGCAATTCATGCCCATAGAGCAATGCACGCAGCATTTACAAGAAACAAAAAACATGGAATGTCTATGATGGTTCTTGCAGATTTCGCAAGATTAATAGGAGTAGACCAGTTACATATTGGAACTGTTGTTGGAAAATTAGAAGGTTCATTAAATGAAGTATCAGAAATAAGTCAGGAAATAGAAAAAAAACAAGTTAAAGAAACAAAAAACAGACTTCAACAAGACTGGGCAAAAATAAAATCAACACTTTCAGTTTCATCAGGAGGATTGCATCCAGGACATGTTCCATTTTTAGTAAAACATTTAGGAAATGATTTAGTTATTCAAATGGGTGGAGGAATTCATGGGCATCCTCAAGGAACATTAAGAGGAGCAATTGCAGCAAGACAAGCTATTCAGGCAACAATTGAAAAACAATCTCTAAAAAAATATTCTCAAAATCATTTAGAATTAAAACAAGCTTTAGAATATTGGAAACAACCCAAACTTTAAAAACACACCTTTTCTTAATTTTCCATGTTCAGTGCACTAATATCCAATTCAGCAAAAGATTATAAAAATTACAGATGGTTTTTTACTTCAAATAATGTTTTAGTAATCGGTGGAAAATCAGATGAACAAAATGAATTAGCATTAAAACATTTTTTAAAACCAAATTATACTGTTCTTCACACTTCAAAACCAGGAAGCCCATTTATGATAATTCAATCAGAAAAACCAACAAAAAAAGATATAGAAGAATCAGCAATATTTTGTGCAGGTTTTTCAAAACAATGGAAGTTGTTAAAATCTGCTAATTCAAAAGTAGACATTGATATTTTTCAAGGAAATCAAATTTTTAAAACAAAATTAATGAAAAAAGGAACTTTTGGAATTAATGGAAAAAAACAAACAACAAAAGTAAAACCAGAATTAGTCTTAATTTTTCAAAAAGGAAAATTAAAATCTGTTCCAAAAACAACAACTGAAAAAAAATTAGTTGAAATAAAACCTGGAAAACTCTCAAAAGAACAGGCTACAGATAAAATAGCAAAAATTGTTAAAGATAAATATCATCTCCCAATTCCAAAGGATGAAATAATGCAAGCAATTCCAAGTGATAAAATATCTATAAAATAAATTTAACATACCTTTAAAAATTCTAATCAACTCAATATAAGATGACATCTCCAAATCAAATCCAATTAGGAAAAAATGGTTTAACAAATGAATTCCTAGAAGCTTTAAAAAAAAGATTTGAAAAACCATCAGTAAAAAATATAAAAATATCTGTTTTAAAATCAGCAAGAGAATCAAGACAAGACATGAAAAAATACTCAGATAAAATCAAAGAATTTTTAGGTCCAAAATTCACAACAAGGATTCTTGGATTTTGCATTTTCATAAAAAAGTGGAGAAAAACTCAAGAATAAGTAAATTTATATAATTAATTCTATAAATAATTCTATGAAAAGAGTGAACTTAATATTAATCATATTTATAATAAGTTTACTTCCAATGTTTAGTGCAGAAAATTCTTGTAATAATTGTATTTCAAATGATTGCTGTCCATCAGAAATTCAAGATTCTTGTGAAATAAATTGGATTTGTGAATCAACAGAAGATTCATCTAAAAAAACTTACAATTGTTTTGATTCAAACAATTGTATTTCAGCAAGTTTAGAATCTACTTTTTTAACTTCTCTAAATAATTCAGAAGTTTGTCCAGAAGGTTCTGATGGAAAAGATTGTAAAAATGAAAATAATGAAAATTGCTGTTGCTGTAAAAAAGAATGTGTAGATAGTTTAGAAAAATCATTAGAATCAGGATGTTGCCCTGATTGTTATTCACCTAATAAGGATGTTTATCCAGGAAATAATAACCCTAAAAAATATTCTTCAACAACAAAAGATGAAATAACAGAACAAGAATTTGAAACAAAAACAAATATCAAGTTAGAATTTAAAGGAGAAATAGATAACAAAAAAATAATTTTATTAAATTTAGACAGGGTTTGGCAAGATTTGCCAACAAAAGCTCAGGATTTATTAAAACAAAAAAAATTACTAATTGAAATTTATCCCCTAGATGACCAAGATTTTGGAATATACTCTTGTGATAGTGCAGGAATTTGTGTTTATGATAATGATGAATTCTTTTCTAATTTAGCTAATGAAGATCCTTCAACAATGCAAGAAAGTTTTTTAGAAAATATTATGATTAAACTTAAAGCAATAGTTGGAACAGATGTTTGTACAATAAGACATGAAATTACTCATGCACTTGTTTTATTTCAAAAAAAACAAGATTACAGAGACATCCAAGTAAAATTCTTAGATTTATCAGAAGAACTTTATGGAAAAGGTTTAAAAGTTATTTCAAGAGACGGACTTAAATATAAAATCTGCCCAGATTATCAAGGCCCAATGCAAGGAGGAACAATACCCTATAGTTTTGTAAGTCCTGATGAAGACATAGCAACAATGGTAGAAAAAGCTTATTGTTATCCAAATTGGTTTGAAAAAGTATTAGATTCAGAACAAAAATGCTGTTATGATGAAAAATACAAAAAGAAATTAGACATTTTACAAGAATATAATTTAATTTCAAAAAAAGAACATGATAATGTTTTTGAGCTCTAGTTTTATAATAAAATTATTAATTTATTAAGTATGAAAATTTAATAATATTTTATTTAATTTTTTCAATAAATATATCCAAAAAACTTTATAAACCACTTTACCCTTAACAATCCATGAAAAAGGTGTTAACAGGTTTAGTATTAATTATAGTTCTAACAAGTTTTATCTCAGCTCAATGTATTGACACTGATAACAACAATCCATTCACAAAAGGAACAACAACAGGAGATTCAGGATGGTTCTTCAAAAATCAAGTTACAAAGCAAGACTACTGTGTAAACTCTGAAACATTGAAAGAATTTTATTGTCAAGATAATCAATTAAAATACTCAAGATATACTTGTGATTTATGTTCAGAAGGAAAATGTATTAAAGCAGAAAAACCAACAGGATTCTTAAACACTTTATCAAACATATTTTCTTTAAACTGGTTATTCAATGAACCCTTGCCTGTTTTGCAAGCAGAAGCTTGCGGAGATAGTTTAATTCCTTATCAAGGAACAGGTTTTGGTAACTGGTTACTCCCAGATGTTACATGCGATGAAATAAATTATCTTGCACAGTGTGGTGATGCTCTTTCACAATTAGGATTAGATTGTTATTTTGCTGTAGCATGCACTCTTCCTGATGATCCTGAAGGAGGAAATATGTGTTTGTTAATGCCTCATTTAGATGGTGCTTCTTGTGATGATGGAGCAGGAATCTGTCAATCTTGCGCATGTGTTTCTTGCACAGACAACGACGGAGACACTTATGGCGATGGATGTTCAGCAGGAACTGATTGCGATGATAATGATGAAAATGTTCATTATTCTCAAATGGGTTATATTAATATGGATGATGATTTATCAGGATTAGAAGGTTCAAGCTTAGGAGAATTTTGTTGTGCAGGCGTTGCTCAAGGTCCTTGTACTTTTGAATCTCAAACAACACCCTTCCCTTCAAACGAAAATTTAGATTGCGATGATACTGATAATACAGTATATTCAGGAGCAACAGAACTTTGCGATTTAAAAGATAATGACTGCGATGGACAAACAGATGAAGGATGTTCTCCATGCATAGACAATGACAACGACGGCTATGGAAATCCAGGAGATGCTTCATGCACTAACGGAGCTCAAGAAGACTGTAATGATAATAACCTAACAATAAATCCTGGAGCAGAAGAAATCTGTGATTCAGTAGATAATGATTGCGATGATGAAATAGACGAAGGATTAGAAATGTTTGATTATTATCAAGATTCAGATGAAGATGGTTATGGAGATTCTACAGTGCCTTTATCAAGTTGTGAATTATTTGCACCAGAAGGTTATGTGGATGATAATACAGATTGTGATGATACAAATGACCAAATAAATCCATTAGGAATAGAAATCTGTGGAAATACAATTGATGAAGATTGCAGTGGAGCAGATTTAGCTTGCACATGCACAGACAATGACAACGACGGCTATGGAAATCCAGGAGATGCTTCATGCAATAACGGAGCTCAAGAAGATTGCAACGACAACAATATAGCAATAAACCCTGGAGCAACTGAGATTTGTGGAAATACAATTGATGAAGATTGTAGTGGAGCAGATTTAGCTTGCCCTCCTGCAGATGACAGAAATGATGATTCAGGAGATTCAAATACTGGAAGTCCATCTACACCTACTACTCCAACAACACCTATAACTCCAGTAACAGACCCCTGTGAAGGATGTTCTATTTGTTGTCCAGAAACAACTCCTCAAGAATGCAATCCTAAAGTAACTTGTAATGAAGCAAGAGGCCCTTGCTTAGAACAACCAAAAACTTTTGAAAATCCGATTGATGCACTTTTAGAAGAACTTAATAAAATGATAACTATTAATCCTCCTTCAACAGAAAACAATCCAGATTATTTGCAAACAATAACTTTGGATTGTAATTTTGAAAACACAGATGGTTGCACTGAAAATCAATTATCACAATTACAACCTTTTTCATTAACTCAAGAAAATATAATCTGTGGAAGCTCTATTGATACAACAGGAACAACACAAGAACCAAAATGTCCAAATAAGATAATAAAAGATTGTTATTGTGAATTAGATAAAAATGCAAAACCTTTAGAAAAAGCTCAAGATTTTTTAAAAGAAAAAATATTCAATAAAAATCAGCTAACAACCCCTGCAACAATAATTAATATGTTTGATAATAATGGAAAACCATTACCTAAAAAAGAAAATCCTAAAGAAGATTTAAATATCAAAGTAAAATGTAAAAGTATTAAGACTGAAATAATTGGTTGTTATGATTCTAAGAAAGAATATAAAAAAGAAATAAAATTAGATGACCAAGAATGTGTAGCTGAATTTAAAAAAGTAGTAGAAATTCCAAATAAAGAAGAACCTACTGAAACTCCTACTCCTGAACCAGTAAAAACAGAAAAACCTTCTGAAGAAGATGACAAAATTTGTGACAATAAAAAAAATCTAGATTTACCAGATACATCTTCTTATTTAGATAACCCTTTAACATTCTTAGATTTATCTAATCAAGAAAAAAATGATTTATGGGCTAATACTGATTATGAATCAAGAAACACTTTTGTTTCATCCTTAATTCAAGCAATAGCAGTTCAAAAAGATATAAATATTTTACAATTAGAATCTGTTCAATTAGACTCTTGTGAATTAACTTGGGACAATAAAAAATTAAAAAATCAAAATGCATGGATTGATTTTAATGATTTTTCTTCTTGGACAAAAAGAATTATCTACAATGAAGAAAACGATTTATTTATGATAGAACTTGATGAAAATAGAATGTTTAATTTTGACAAAGGAACAATTGATTCAAAAGATAAACATATTCTTTCTTCATCAAGTGTATTTGGTTCATTAGGAAATTTATTTTCAAGTTCTTCTGAAAAAGAGGTTTATTTAAGATATGGAAATGGAGGAACAATTGAATACAAACAAGGAAAATATTCTCTTTATGATGAAGGAGCTATGTTAATGATTCAAACTGAAGACAGTCAGGTTTATTTTAATAAAGACCCTGAAGATGAATCGCAAACTCCGATTATAGAAATAAAATCAGAAGGCTATTTATATAAAAATGCAGAAGCACAGGTTTTAATAAAAAATAAAGCAGAGTTTAATAATTATGTTTCTGCAAAGTTTTTAGCAAATACACAACCAATAACTCTTTATGTTGATTCAAAAGTTCATCAAGCCCCTTATCAACAATTAAATCCCAATGAATTATCAATAAAAATAGATTCTCAGGAAATTTATTCACTAGTAAAAATAACAAGTGATGATTTTAAACTTGTTCAAGGAATTGGAACACAATGTTATGTTATGAACAGTCCAGGAATCTTATTATTTAGTGAAGATAAACAAATTTATAGTGCAAGTGCAGAAGATAATCCTGATGATTTAGGAACTTACAATGTTTTAGAATTAAGAAATTTAGGAAATCCTGAACAAAATTATGTTTATGCATGGTTAAGATTTAAGAACAATGAATATGCTGATTTAATATCTCCTAAATCTATTTTTCAAGATATAATTGCACAAGCATCAACAGGATGGCTCGGAAGATTAATACAAATAATAAGCAACAGTCAAGCAAGCATAAGTCATAACAAAGAATATCAACAAGGATATTATCAAGGAACAGAAACAGAACGTAGAAACAAAATAATAGAAAATCCAAACACAAAAGTAGAATTAATTATTTCTGATATGACTCCTGTTCCTGGACAATTTATTGCAGCTCAATTAGCTTCTATGATTGAAGTTGGAATGATTATTGGACAAGAAGAAACCAAAAATAATCCTTTATTTAATTTTGAATTAAATGAACAAAACAGAGAAATAATCCAACAATTAAAAGATTCAGGATTTACAGATGGATTAAGTCCAGAATTAAAAAGAAAAATTGAATTATTCTTAAACACTAATCTTAATAATGGACAAGACAGATATGAAGTAAATCATTTATTAAATGTATTATCAAATCAATATGCCGGAAATGACCTTTATAATTTAAGAAGAAACACTCAAGGAGTTTATAGAATGCAATATACTTCTAATGCAATTTATATTAATGGACAAAAAGTAGAAGGAATAAGCCAAGAGGTTGCAGATGCATTAAAAGCATCAATAGTTGAAAATTTGCAATATTATGTTCCAGGACAAGGAATAAGAAATCCTAAATTTAATGAATATGATGAACAGCTTAAAGCTAATTATTATTTTTATGATGATTATCTTGATGACCAGTTTGCAGATGCATTATTCGGAACTGTTTATGGAGGAATATTAAGAGAGGCAGCTGCAGCAAGAAGATACATGGAACAAGTTGCAGCAGAAAACAGAGAAAAATATTCTTATTATGTTAATAAGGGAACAATTTTAAATTATTAAAATTCTAAATCTCATTTAACATAAAAAAATAAAATTTATCTACTAAATCAAGAGTCTCATTATCAACTTTCCAAACCCATCCTTTTTTAAGTCTTTCATCTGAAAGTTTATATTTTCTAATGAATACTAGGCATTCCTAAACCAGAAGCAATATTTGGTATTGCAGGTACTAATACATCTTCAATCCAAAAATAAAACTGGTCTCCTAAATGAGGTTTTTCATTATCAACTTTCCAAACCCCTCCTTTTTTTTGTTTTTCCTCTGGAATTTTATAATTTCTAATAGATTTTTGCCATTTTTCTGGGAAATTTTTAATCACACTTTCAGGATCTCTCATCAGTTTAAACAAGGAAATTCTCCTCTTATTGCCTCTTTCATAAACTTTTAAATATTCATCCTGATTTTTTATTGACTCTAATAACTCCCTTGATAAAGATAAAGGTCTTTTAACAACATCATCCAAAGTATAACTAAAAGGACATTTTTCATTAAACAAATGTTTTCTTAATTCTCTATCTTTTTCAGGAAGATATTTGTCTCCTAAAGCACCAACAAACATTTGATAAGCTTCTTCATGATACCCTTTTTTTAATAATTCTTCAAATTTCTGAATATCTTTTTCAGCAGAAGTTTCTTTACTTTCTTCTGAGCATAATCCATCAGCACAAACCCCTGCTAAAGCTAATCCTGTTAATCCTTTTAAAAATCCCCTACGATTAATTCCATAACTTTCCATTTTATAAAATATCTAGTAAATCAATCTTTATAAATATTTTGTTTTGTAACCACTAAATAGTACCAATTAATTTTAAACAGAACCTTTAAAAACCCTTTATTCTAATCTTAATTAGGTTTTACAGCATAAGCTGTTCTAATTCCGTAAGGAATGACCCAATATAAAATGATACCAGCATCATCGGTTTACACAATACCTGCAAATGAATATAATTCAAAATTAGCACAAGCACTAAAAAATATTTCTGAATTTGAACAACCTGAATGGAGTTTATTTGTAAAAACAGGAACTTCTAAAAAAAGACCTCCTCAAGAAAAAGATTTCTGGCATAAAAGAGCTGCAAGTATTTTAAGACAAGCTTATATTAATAAAACAGTAGGAGTAAATAGATTAAAAACAAGATATGGTTCTAAAAAAAATAGAGGAATGAAACCAGAAGTATTTAGAAAAGCATCTGGAAAAATAATAAGAACAATTTTACAACAAGCAGAAAACGCAGGATTATTAGAAAAAACAAATGATTTTGGAAAAAGAGCAGGAAGAAAATTAACTGAAAAAGGTAAAGAGATTTTAGAAGGTATAAAATGAATGTAAAAAGAAATGAAAAAAGAAAACAGCAAAAGAAAATTAAACTTAGCAAAGCAAATAAAAAAACAAAATGGGCTCCAGTTTGGGCAGTTTTAAAAAAATTTGGAGCAGGAAAAAGAATACATCCATCTACAATAACTTCAAACAAAAGAAATTGGAGAAGAACCAAATTAAAAATTAAACCTAGAAAACAAAATAAACCTCAATTAGGATAAAATGGCAGATAAAAAAACCAAAGAACCAAAAATAATTTTAGAAAGAGAATACATAGTACCTCTCAGAAAAGGATGGTTAAAAGTTCCAGAATACAAAAGAGCATCTAAAGCAATAAAAACTTTAAAAGAATTTATAGCAAGGCATATGAAACTTTATGATTCTGATTTAAGAAAAATAAAAATAGACCAATTATTAAACAATGAAATAAGATTTAGAGGAATGAAAAAACCACCTGCAAAAATAAAAGTAAGAACTAAAAAATTAGACAATAATACTATCCAAGTTGAATTAGTTAATCTTCCTACTCATATAAAATTTGCTCAGTTAAGAAAACAAAAGAAAAGTCAAGAAATTAAAAAGAAAGTTGAAGAAAAAGAAAAACCAATTAAAGAAGAAAATAAAGAAGAACCTACAGAAGAAAAACCAATTAAAGAATCAACAGAAAAAGTTAAAAAAATATCTTCTGAAGAAAAACCAGCAAAACAAGAGCATAAAATCCAAAAAACAACTT
>Ga0265595_1002298_pt1 | contig 13151 bp, 12 predicted proteins | sample saktaG_15_FD_190148 | JGI IMG/M metagenome (GOLD analysis project Ga0265595, IMG submission 190148) | Saline water microbial communities from Sakinaw Lake, British Columbia, Canada - sak_2013_06_06_50m | ecosystem: Environmental > Aquatic > Non-marine Saline and Alkaline > Saline ... | reverse complement strand
AAATTCTATCTTGTTCCCAGGAAATATTTTGTGGAGTAAAGTTCGTAAAATCGACATTAAATTCAGTTAGAGTGTCCTGAATCATTACCAATAAATCGGGTATTTCCTTTTCTTTGGGTAACATTACTTCCAAAAAATCTAATTTTTCCAATAAAGCTTTATATTCTACTTTTAAAGCAGGGAGTCTTGCTGCAATTCTTTGTCCTTCAGCAATCTTTTCAGCAGTAATCGCAGTATCGTTATTCAATTGTTCAATTTTTTGCATTCTTGGCTGATAAATATAAGTATAATTAACGTAAGCAAAAACAACCAAAATTACAAATATTATAAACGCCATCGTGCCTTTAGATAATTTCATCTAAAAAAATACCTCTTTCTTACTTTACTGTCATTGCGAGCACCGTTTTTGGTGCGTGGCAATCCCGTATAATGTCATTGCGAGCCCTTATTTATTAGGGCGCGGCAATCTCGTTACTTTCCTGACCTCTTTGGTATAAATATTCCCGATAGTCCAAATCTTACAATCTCTACATCTGTATCTTCTTCTTTGATTTTACTCTTTATAACAGAACTAAGTTCGATATTATCAAAAGTAGGATCATCCTTCAAGGTTACCATATATTTAGCAATAAGATAATTATTATAAGTAGTGGCGGTAAAATTAAAAGTTTGATTAGCGCTTAAAGAAAGGCTATCCACCCAAACTTCATCCATAAGTGAAGCACTATACTCACCCAAAATTCTGGATAAATGAGATTGATTGTCAATTAATCCCTGAATTATATTTATTCGCTCTTCTATCATTTTCTTATCTCTTTCCAGATTTTTTACTTCTTGAATAACTTTTTCGATTGAGGCTAATTCACTCTTCATCGTCTTTAATTCTTGTTCCTTATAATCAATTTGCAATTCTAAAGAAAAATAAAGATATGCAGAACCAAATATTAAGATAATAAAAAATAAAATAATTAATATCCTTCTTATGCTAAATTTTTCTTTTTCCCTATATTCAACTGGCAGAAGATTAATATTTGCCATTTTTCTACTTACCTTTCTCTCATTGCTAATCCAAATACTGTAGCTAAGATATCTTTTAGTTTATTCATTCTTTTTATATCAAATACTCTTTCGTCTATTTTTAAATCCTCAAAGGGGTTCCCAATTATTACCGGAATTTCAAATTGCTCGCTCAGTAAATCCTTAATATTATCTATATTAGCACAACCACCGGATAATATCATCTTATTATAGTTAACTTTTTGACTTTGTGTTTTATAATAACTTAGTGACTTTCGCACTTCTTTGGTTACTTGATTTAATATTTTTACTATTATCTTTTCGCTTTCATTCTTATTTTCTTCCCCTGCTTCCGTTCCCAATATTATTTTGGTTTCTCTTTTAAGTTTTTCTGCTTCATTAAAAGAGATATTCAAAGATTTGGCTAATGCTTTAGTAATATCATTCCCTCCCACTAAAATATCGCGGGTAAATTTTAAATGACTTTTCTCCACCAGAGTAAGGATGGTATTGCTTGCCCCGATAGATAGTATTATATCAATCATTGAACTTTCTTGTTCTTTCTCTTGTTTATCAGAAAGATTATTTTCAAAGGCTCTGATATTTGCAGAAGAAACTACATCTACTATTTTAGGTATTATCCTTGCTTTTTTTAATACATCCATATAGGGTTGAATGGTGCTCTTGGGAGCTGCTACCAAAAGAACTTTCATCATCTTATTCCCATCTTTTTCCACAAATTCTTCTACTTTCTTAACATCGATAATAGATTCATCTAAATCATAGGGGACATATTTAGGGGCTTCCCACATTACTCCTGACAACAATTCTTTATCTTCCATCAAAGGGAAGATAATCTCTCTAACTATTACTTTTTGTCCGGTTATGGCTATAATTGCCTTATTGTCTCTTATTCCGCATTCTTTTATCAATTCAGCTAAAGCATCGGCAACAGCAATGGGATTGAAAATCTCGCCATTGGCTATAGCACCCTCGGGACTAAGGATAACTCCATAATTATCAAGCCCATAACCATCACTTATTTTATGAACTTTTGCTACTTTAATTGAGCGTGAGCCAAAATCAATTGCAAACATATCTACTCCTTATTTCTGTCATTGCAAGACTTACATAGTTAGTCGTGGCAATCTCATAATATATTATCACAAAATACAAAATATTGACATATTTACATTATACGACAGTACCTTTTAAAAATCCTTCTTTTTTTTAAAAATATTTTAAAAAAACGTATTATTTTTTATCATATGATCTAATTGGATATAAATATCCTATTTTTTAAAAAAATTAATAGTATATTTTAATTAATTTCCCTCCAGGATATCTTATCATAATTACCAGTCGTGGGAAAGTAGGGGGGGATCATGCTCGGTATATCCGGATCAGTGCTGGCCATTCTCTGGTCATAATGATAGTCCTTGGTAAAACCAGATACCTTAGCCCCAGAAGAAGAACTAAATGTACCAACTGGCCCTCTTATTTTTTGTATAAAAGCACCGAAAATTTTCAAGGTGCCTTTCATAAGATCCGTATAATCCTCGTATTTGAAAGAGGTACCAAGTGCCATTAATATAGCATCAATCTCAATATTATCTGAACCATCGCTTCCTTCGGCATTTTTCTCAACAATGATGTCACCTTCTGATACCAAACCCAGACTATCGTTAACCAAGCTTAAATCAGCCTCTTCGGAACTAAAATCGATAGCATGATCTATTCGGTCACTGTATAAGATATCGCCCCCAATGGTTATATCACCACTGGCAGCAATGGTTAGCTTTCCCTGTAATCCGCCATCACTATCATCACCTTGAAGGTCCTTTACCTCACCACCTACATATAATACTCCATTGGAAATTCCATTATAAGAAACCGGGTAACCAGCCATTACAACACCAAATTTATCATATTTCGTAACCTGCGTAGAACGAAATACTTCATCAGTAATAATTTCCGTGACGACGTTATTAGGAGAATATTGAGTACCTATATTCTGTTTTATTGATATTTTGGAATTCCCACCTGGTTCAGCATCAGTACCCAGAATTAGCTTTTCAACATCACCATTAATATAAATCCCTCCATTAATATTATTTCCGCTCTTGGGAAGATAAACACCTTTTCCTGTAACATCTGTACTAGAAGGCCCCAGGGCAATATTTTCTAAACTGCGGGCATACTCAGTTCCGGAGATTTCTCGATTTTTAGGAAGATCGATATAATCAGCGGATAAGGTTAATCCATAGGTTGTTTCATCTGATTGGAAAATTTCATCGAAATCTGGGTTATTGTTATCTAGAACGCCACCCACAAGGCGAGTATGATAATTTTCCATATAATCAATTTCGTCTTGAGGAGTTGATACTTCACCTAAGAAATGGGGTGTACCCGAAACGTGAATAAAATCATTGCTGTGCATTTTACCATCAATAACATCACCAGTTCTAAACCATATAGTATCTCCGCTCGGATTTTTTTCCTCATCACTAAAATAGGCAAACCCGGCAAAACTCAGTACTCTTATCTTTGTTTCGATCGTTCTCCTACTATTCGAATAACCAGCATGACCAACGCAGGTAATGGTGTATACCTTATTAAATGCTTCCGTACTTGAAGAAGGAGGATCAATAGTTATATTATAATATCCTCCACCCATTCCTTCGATATCGGTTGAACCATCAAGAGGTGGAGGAATGCTACTGGGGGGAGCGCCCTGTTTTTCCATCCAGCTGATAGCCCTCTCAGTTCCAGAATCAGCAAGATAAAAGGCATCGGTTGAATCTTTCTGCAGAGCCGATAATTTTGTTTCATTATTGGTCATGGTAAGTAAAGCAATTCCCATGGTTGATATTACAAAGACAAATATTAAGGTAGCTATTAAAGCCATGCCTTTTTGATTATTTACAGCCAAACCAATGCCTTTAAATAAATTATTTATTTTCCTAAATTGCATCTTATAAACACCTCCTCAAATAATGCGGGTCTATGGCATCATCGAATTTCTTAAATAAACGTCTGTATTCAAAGAAATATCAGGATTCCCATCATCATCAAGATCCATTTGCAACAAAATATCAACTCGATTTCCTTTCACACCGAAATTAATATTGTAGATATCGGTCAATAAATAGTTAGGAGTTCCATTTACTACACGCTGTAGGGGATCACCGTCAGTGCCTGACCAGGAAAAGGTCACATTATATGCACTATCTGAACCTAATGCTGGGATAACAACGGTAATCGAATGATGATCAGAAGTCCCTGTAACTGATTTGCCTAACCGTATTTCTTTTACCATCATATCCATTGCCAACCTGGCTTCTCGTTGAGAGCGTAACTGATTGTCTCCGCTAATCCAGGAACGTACTCCCCCTGAAAAAAAAGTAACCAATCCCAGGATTATAATGGATAAAATTACCATTACTACCATCAGTTCAATGAGGCTAAATCCTTTTTCATTTTTTATAACATTGTTTTTTATTTTCATTTGCTTTTTTAATACCTTAAAATATTCCCTTATTTGTTCTTTAAATATTTTTATGAATATATGAACCTCGCACAACTATGCTCACCATTCGATTTACGGACTATTTTTCTTCAGTTTTCAGTGGGGAACTGAACGATACAATGTGCATAATAACAATCTTGGCCCATATCACTTTGAATTCGGTCAAGATTTGTTGTATTTGTAATAACTAATCCTTCAGAACCTATAGGATATGCTGTCCCTGAATCATAACTTGCCAAAGTTTCTCCCTGTATTGACGCTTCATCTAATGCTCTTACTGGCGGTAATATTTCCTCACTCCAAACATGTTCTTCATAGCCGTAATTATCTGTTCTTGTTCTGGAAATATGTTGAACAATCATGTAATTGCCAGTGGATTGCGTATTTTCTATTACCCAAACTACATGATATTTTGAAGATGCTCCTGTAGTAGTTGTTCTACGACTCCTTAACTGAGTTGTGGAAAAAACTTCCACCGTTTCACCAGAATCGTCTAAACCAGAATTGGTATCATTATTTGTTACATAACGATACTGACAATGCAAAAATGTTTTAGTAGTATCCAATAAAGGTATCGGTATCGGTACAGTTGAACCGCATGAATTAAAAGTTACCCTTTGAATATTCCGCCAATTAGAGCCGGTAAATTCTACCACAGCGTAAGAAACTCGACCTCTATCTTCTGCTCTACCTCTGGAAAAACGAGGTATCCAATTTGAACTACTAGCTATAAATTCAGCAGTAAAAAGACACTCATTCCATTCACCTCTTCCGGTATTGCTTCCGGACTGACCGGTGATATAAATGACCGCTTTATTTTTATTTAAGATATTAGATAAAGATATGCCATTCACGATATTGGCAGTTGTTGTTGTTGATAATCCTCCCACCGCAGTTCTAACCTTAATTTCATTAGCTCCACCTTCGGCTCCAATATACTGAATGATTTCCCAGGTCACTCTACAATCACGACTATAAGATGGTGACCCTACTCTCTCAAAATTAAAAGAAGTAAGAATATTTTCAGGATTAGATATTTGGACAGTATAATCATCCAAATTCTGATCGTCACCTCCGGAAGTTCTCCCTATGCCGGTAATCCGTGTATTCACAATTCTTACAAAACAATCTTCAGTGGTCACGCCAGGCTCTAAAGTATAATCAACACCATTGGTCAAAGTAAGAGTACTTTGCCCAGATAGAATTACTGAGTTTCCATGTATTACCTTAAAATCCTTTTTCATCTTACAAGTTACAGTTGTGGTATCGCTTATTTCAAGTAAAGGGACAGCGATAATAATATAATTGGCGGTTATAGTCGCTGTTTTACCTTCATCACCCTCAGAAAAAATAAGGTCAACTTGGGCTTCACCATCACTATTAGTATTATCAGTGCTGGTAGTTTCTGTAGTGCTACCCATTACATAAAGAGCTCCACAGGTAGTATTAAAGTTTATGGTTGCGTTTATTACCGGATTTCCAGCATCAGTCAAGGTTACAGTAATAGTGCATGGTTTACCCGGTACTACTGTATCTTTTGCAGCATTGACTACTATATTAAGCGTGCTACAGGTTACCACCTCGTCATCACTTATCAAACCATAAGTTCCCGTAATAGTTGCTGTTCCTACCTGAGCAGCGGATAATTCTGCGGTGGCTACACCGTATTCATCAGTTACACCTACATCAATAATCGTAAGTGTCCAGGGATTTTCCGAATCCGAAAAGTCTGCAGAGAATTCAATAGTTTCACCTTCAATTGGATTTCCCGAACCATCAGTCAATTTTGCAGTAATAGTGGAAGTACCTACTACAGGAGCAATCACTTCATCACTGGCGTTAACTTCTAAAAAAAAGGTGGTACAAGTCACAGTAACCGTATCTGTTAATGTACCATAAGCTGCCTTAACCGTAGCAGTACCTAACTGAGCAGCGGATAATTCTGCGGTGGCTACACCATTTTCATCAGTTACACCTACATCATTAACATCAAATCCCCATGAATCTTCCGAATAGACTGTATTAAAATCTATCGTTTTACCCACAGCCGGATTTCCTGAACCATCAGTCAATTTTGCAGTAATAGTGGAAGTACCACCAGGTGAAACATAATCATTGCTTGCACTAACCTCAATAATAAGGGCATTACAAGTTACGGTAGTAGTCTCACTTACATTACAATAGTTAGCCTCAATTATTATTTCACCTTCGGAAGTATTAGATAATTTTACGGTAGCTTTTCCATCTGCATCAGTAACAGAAGAAGCAGTAGTGGTTCCATCATTGAGTATCCCATCACCAGAAGTAATACTAAATTCGATAGACTTTCCGCTCATTTTATTTCCTGTCCCATCCGTTAATACCGCAGTAATACTTGATGTTTCACCATTGAATATTACTTCCGGATCAGCTGTTAACAACAATACAGGTGGGGTACAATCTACAGTGACTGTATCACTTAAGGCACCCACCATACCGGTGACAATAGCATGGGAATTTTCCGAGGTCAAATTATTTAGATTTACGGTTGCTATACCATTAAAGGTAAAGGCATCCTGATAAGATAAAGTACCGGTAGTTGTGTAAAATGTAACCATAACACTATAATCGACAAGTTTTTCGTTTACACCTGTCCCTACATACACTTTTGCTTCGATTACAGCTGTTTCGCAACATATTAGATATTCAGTTTCAGGATAAGCAGATAATTCGATTCTTGTAACATCCGGATCAACAGGAGCCCCGCTAGTATCCGGATTGTAGATCAGCATTTCGAGTTCCACTTCTTTAACTTCTCCGTCTCTATTTTGCCAACTCACATTGGTGGTAACTCTGTTCAAGGTAATATCTGTCGGATCAGAGGTGACATGCACGGCAATGTGGTATTTTGTGCCTTCTATAGGTTCATCGATATTAAATTCAACATTAATTAAAGATGTGTTATTTTTTATAAATTCCATTCTTTCCTGAGCATAGTTAATTGCCACAGTACGATCTTTTGCATCTGCCATGACTTGAAAGCTTGTGGTATAAGCTTTAAAAATTCCAAAAGAAACCAAAGCTAAAATTGCTACTGTTACCATTAACTCAATTAAAGAAAAACCCCTTTTAGATAATTTTCTATTTATTTTTAACATTTTAATCACCACCGATATTAATCAGTATATAGTATCGAGTATCGGGTATCGAGTAAAATCAAAAACAAAAGAACAATTCAGATTAATCTTCCGGTTTACCAGTCAAGAAATAACAGTATCGAGTAAAAAAATATAGTAAATAGTAATAAGTGATAAGCATATAGTAAAAATAGTATCAATTAAATAATTAAAATTAATAATAATTTATATAACTTCTTTTATAGTTTATATTCCCTATTTCTAAGCTTTTTAGGCAATAAAGACAGTATCGAGTATTCAGTATTGAGTATATGGCAAAATCAGTATATAGTATTCAATATGTAGTATATAGTAAATTATCAAGATTAATAATATGATTATATCCCAAAAACTAACTATTTAATAAAATATTTAACTTAAGCAGCAAATTTAATTCTGTATGTCCTTTGAAAACTGAATAGCGATAATAAATGGTTAAATAAAAGGATAGAAAGCTCAGGTATAGGCCTATTTACCAGCCCTTTTATCAATCTCTTACAGTTTATTGCCGATATCTTAAACCCTAACCACACCTTTGAACGTACTTCTCCCCTTACCGGTAGATGATCTATCTTGTACCTCCTGCGAAGTACTGAGGGAATACCCTCTATCCCGGCTCTTTTTTTAGCTAACTCCTGATACTCGGAGGTTCCCATCTTAGTAATAAGTAAAGAGCGGTGTAAAGTTTTCTCTGATACTTTAAGGAAGTAACTCTTTTTCTGTTCTATTACCGGACAATCTTTACGTAAGGGACAATTAATACAGTGTTTCTTATCAAAATGTGCTCTATAGGATCCTTCTTTAAATTTACTGGTTATCGGCTTATAACCAGAAGGACATTTCTTTACCAGATGTTCTTTCTCATCTATTTCAAATTTATCACAATTACTATTTTTAGTTCCACCGATAAGATTGGTAGGGATCATGGTTATACCTCTGGCTAGAGCTTTGTTGTTTATATCTTCGGAGAAATAGGCACCATCTGTTAGAAGGGTAGCATCTTCTAATTTTTTAATGGTATCTTCAGCGAATTTCTGGTCACTGTAGGTATTTTTTTGTAAGTCATAGCCTTCTATCATCCGATTGTTATCATCAAACTTCTCTATGAGATTGGCGGTATAACCGATGTGTTTCTTCTTACCTTTTTTACGGTAGGTGGCATCCGGATCAGTAGGGTTTTGCAGGGAGTTAGGTGATATATGTTTAGATGACTTTCCCCTCTGTTCCTTTAACATCCGGCTAAGGAGTTTAAACTCTTTGGTCTTTCTTATCTCTTTATCCTTTCTATAGATAGAATAAAGTCTTACACCATCTTTTAATACTTTTTTAATTTTAGTATTTAGATCTTTATCCCTTGAGCGGTAGATGGTATCATTATAATGGCTTTCATCTAAATAGGGTTTAAAGTATTCCGGTAGAGTAGTATTTTTATCTATTACCTTTATGAGTCGGGCAACCGTAGAGTAGATAATTTCTAAGCGGGACAATTTCCTGCAAGAGGAGCTTATCATCAAGGAATCCATTCGGACGGTCTTACCTTCTATATTAAGTAGTTTAGAGAATGTTTTGGCCTGAGATTCTATCTCTTGCTGGATGAGGTCAACGCCATGTTCTTGATTATAGCTATATACCGCTGCCCGAAAGTTGGTAAGGCTGTTTTTGGATACCGGTTGTTCCTGGAAGCTGGTAGTATGTAAGGCATGTTGGTATCGGATATCAAACATTAGAGAATTAAGGGCTTCTTCGTCTGATTGGTTAAATACTTCCCTTAAGATGAGAAGTCCGAAATAGATATTTACCGGATTATTAGGCCGGGAGGCAGGATTATCACTATATAATACACTAAACCGGTCTTCCTTTATGAAAGGGAATATCTTTTTACTGAAAGTTTCTGCCCAGGAGTTATTGAGATGTTTTCTCTCTCTTTCGGTAAGTGATAATAGGGAATCATCTAAGGCCATTTGTTGTGCGTTATTTAGATGAAAGGACATCGGTAACCTCCTTATTGGTTAGTATTTTTATGACTCATTATACCATAAAACGCTAATAAAATAAAGGGTTTTAGCCATTTTTGCTGATTAAGTTTTCAAGGTTCTATAAGTAAAATAATTTAGCCCTACAGGTTAGTATTAGTTGATATTATTTGTAATATTTTTGAAATATGGGTACTTTAAGTACTTTTTGGGTAGTAACCATAATATTTTTAATTAGATTAATTTATAATTTTTTTATTAATTTTATTGTCATTTGACAAGTATATTTTATTTTTTCAATTATTGCGGAGCCAGATACGCTGTTTTATCTGCTGTTACGCCCCTCTTAAAAGTCAAGGATTTTATGCTCATCGTTTCATGAGAGAACATCTTCACAGGCATCCCCCGTGCTCAACGATTTTTTCGAGTTCAGCGTTTAGACGAAGAATATCTTCTTTAACAGTCTTCCAGACAATATCTAAGTTTATGTCATAATAGCCGTGGATAAGCCGGTTACGAATCCCGACAATACCACTCCAAGGAATTTGAGGATATTTCTCTCTGAATTCTGAAGATACACCGACGGCAGCCTCACCAATAATCTCCAATAGATGGACAAGCGAGAGGCACAGCATCCTATCAGTATCCAGATCAAGTCGTGTTTTATCAGCAGAAAACACCAATACTTCACGGGTTGCATCCAACATATGATGAACACGAACCAAATCAGCTTTCAATGTACACCGCCTCCGCCTCCGCTAACACATCATCACGAAAGTACCTACTCAAGTCATTGGGAGTTCTCAAATCGACCTTCCGCTCGCCGAACATATAAGAAAGCGCTTCTTCCATCTCAATCAAATCAAAAAAACCCGGCACATGGCTAATTTCAAATTCAACAAGCACATCAATATCACTACTCCGCGAAAAATCATTACGCAAAATAGAGCCAAACAAAGACAAACTTCGGATATGATTCCGTTTACAAAACTCAACAATCTTCCGCTTCGATACTACCTTAAGACCAAACTTCTTCATCAAACCACCCTCTTATCCACTTTTGGAAACTTTTTAGTCAATATATAAATATCTTTAACAACTTCTATTCCTTTTTGCCAGATTCTCAAATCTTGAAAGTTTTTTATTTTTTCAGTCATTCTTCTCTTTCTTTAGCTACATACTATATACTCGATACTGTTTTCACCAATTCTCCGGAGGGTCCGGACTTATTCTTACCCGGGCAGTTACCGGAGTCATAATTACGTAAAGAATCTTCCCTCTTTTATTTTTCAAGGTAACTGTCCCTCCCATGCTGGGCACTCCGTTCGGGTAGAAAAAAACTTTATTATTTGTAAAATTAGTTTTGAATAATTCTACACCATCTAATTTTATTTCTTTATAAAATTCATTTTCTTTTTTAGATATTTTATATTTATTTAAAGAAGTTGGCCAATTAAAAGTCGCATAAAATTCTATTTTGTAATATACACCCTCGTAAAAAGCCCTTGATTGAGTATCTTTTAATTCTGAACTTAAAATTGCCGCCGCTCTATTCAGTTTGCTCCATTGCAACAAATTATATAATCCATTTAAAGAAAGACCAAGCAATAAAGATATTATAACTACCACAACCATTAATTCAATAAGAGTGAATCCTTTGGTACGATTATTGCTACGTTTCATACAGCGTTTTATAATCTTTCCTTATTTTAAAAGTTTTTGTTTTTTCAAACTAATTTTTTATCTCTTTTGTAGGGGTCGGATTCATCCGACCCTTCCTTATTGCGGGTTCGATGAATCAAACCCCTACGAATTAATAACCTCTACTTCTTTAGCAATAAGTCCTGGTTTTGTTTTTATCTCGTTTATTTTTTCCATTCCTTCTAAATAGCAAAGTATTGCCTCCTTTGCATTCTTTAAAGACTCTTCTTCACTTTCACCTTGAGTAAAACAGCCATCAAGTGCAGGAACAGATACATTAAATCCTCCTTCTTCGGCTGGATCTAAAACCACTAAAAATTTCATATATATTTTATCCTATTTTAATTGCATTTATTTGCATCTGGATTCCCGCCTGCGCGGGAATGACAGAGCTATTTAAATTCCCAAGTACCACAAAATAATTTTTTCGCCCCATAAAAGGGTGATAAAAGAACCCAAGATAATGAATGGCCCAAAAGGCACCGTATCTTCTCTGCTTTTAATCTTCGCCATAATTAAAATAATTCCGGTTAATGCTCCCAAGAAAAATCCTAAAAAAAGTGAAATGATGATATATCTCCAACCCAGGAAGGCGCCAATCATTGCGGCAAGTTTAACATCTCCTCCCCCCATCGCTTCTTTCTTGTAAATCACCGAGCCACCCAAACCAATGATTAATATTATTCCTCCGCCGACAACTACTCCTAAACCTGAATTTACAAATGAAATATAAGGAACAAAAAAACTTATAACAAACCCTATTACTATTCCCGGTAAGGAAATTACATCAGGCACAATCTCTTCATTTAAATCGATAAAAGCAATAATGATAAGAGCTGATGATAAAATGATAAAAACTAAAGTTTGGATAGTTAAACCGTATATAAAATAAATTATTAAATAAGTTAACCCGGTTAAAAATTCTACTAACGGATACTGAATAGATATTTTACTTTTACAATGACGGCATCTGCCCTTAAGCAGGATGTAACTTAATAGAGGTATATTGTCAAATGGCCTTATTGCCTTGCTACATTTGGGACAATGAGATGCCGGAAATACTATTGATTCATTTCTGGGTATTCTATAAATACAAACATTACTAAAACTTCCTACTATTAGGCCTAATAGAGTTAAGCTGACTATTGAAATAATTTCTATCTCATAATACATTTATATGCCTATGTTCTCTTTTTATCTATTCCTTTTGTTTTTTGATGATAACATTTAAATAGAGGAACTCACCATAACGATCGATACCATCAATGGTAAGGGTGTCAATTCCATCAAAAAAAACCACCACTTCGCCAGGACTCCTCCAGCCATTTTTAATTTGAGCTTCTTTGGTAATGGGGTTCTGTATACTTAAAGATTTAATAATATTATCTATATCATTCCAGATAAGAACAGGATGCTTATCTAATAATTCCGATTTTATTTCTTTTTCTACCGATTCCACATTTGATTCAATAATTTTTATTTCGTTTTGCTCCACATACCAATTATAAACACGGGGTGCATAAAGAATGATTACTCCGATAATAATAATCCAAATTATTAAAGTGATTATAACTACGCCGCGTTTATTAAATAAAAACATTAATGCCCCCTTAATCTTTAATTAATAAGTATTTTCACTTCTTATTTTTATAAAAATAATTTCAACTAACTTTTTAGTAAAATCAACTCTATATCCTACTCTAAAATTACCCTGTCTTATTCTATAATAATTTTTCCCACTCTTTTTTATTTTTTTTGTACCTGGTGGTAAAGGAT
>Ga0265595_1002296_pt1 | contig 13158 bp, 6 predicted proteins | sample saktaG_15_FD_190148 | JGI IMG/M metagenome (GOLD analysis project Ga0265595, IMG submission 190148) | Saline water microbial communities from Sakinaw Lake, British Columbia, Canada - sak_2013_06_06_50m | ecosystem: Environmental > Aquatic > Non-marine Saline and Alkaline > Saline ... | reverse complement strand
CCGAAAAAAGAGAAATTCTGCCTTATCAGATTGACGGCATAGTGGTTAACGTCAATGACAACGTTCTTTTCGATAAATTGGGAGTTGCCGGCAAAAGCCCCCGCGGAGCCAGAGCTTTCAAATTTTCCCCTAAGCAAGCTGCCACCAAAGTTTTGGAGGTTAAATTCCAAATAGGCAGGACTGGAGCTGTCACGCCCGTGGCTGTCTTGGAACCGATTGAAATAGGCGGCACTGTTATTACCAGGGCCACTTTGCATAATGAAGACGAAATAAAACGGCTGGGAATAAAAATCGGCGATACGGTAATCGTTGAGAGGGCTGGCGACGTTATTCCGGGCATTCCTAAAGTTTTAAAAGAACTTAGGGTCGGCGGCGAGAAGGAAGTCAGTTTTCCGAAGAATTGTCCGGTTTGCTCAAACCGCTTAGCCAAACAAATGGGAGAAGTTATTTGGCGGTGTTTGAATTCCGACTGTCCGGCTAGAAAAAGAGAAAATTTATACCATTTTACTTCCAAAAAGGCTTTTGATATTGAAGGCCTGGGTCCTAAAATCATCGATAAATTGACGGATGAAAATTTGACTTCTTCGGCTGCGGATATTTTTACCCTTCAGCCAGGCGATTTGGTTCCGTTTGAGAGATTTGCCGAAAAATCGGCCAAAAACTTGATAGAAGCGATTCAAAAAAGCAAGAAAATTTCCTTGGCTAAGTTCATTTTCGCCTTGGGCATCCGCCATATCGGCGAGGAAACAGCTGTTGACTTGGCGAATCATTTCGGCGGTCTCAGTCGTTTAGCCAAAGCCGGTAAGGAAGAATTGGAAATGATTTCCGAAGTCGGACCGAAAATGGCGGCCAGCCTTTACGATTGGTTTCGTTTAAAGAAAAATCAGAAATTCATTGAAGAATTACTGGCGGCCGGAGTGAAAATTGAGAATCCATCTGTTATTGCCGGACAACAAAAACTGAAAGGACTGACTTTCGTTTTAACCGGCACCCTGGAATCAATGACCCGTTCCGAAGCCAAAAGCAGGATCCGTCTGCTCGGCGGGAACCCGGTCAACTCCGTTTCCAAACAAATGTCATACTTGGTTTCAGGTTTAGAACCAGGTTCCAAATATGAAGAGGCGAGGAGATTGGGAGTAAGAATCATCAGCGAAAAAGAATTTCTGGAAATGTTGAAATAATATGATACAAACGTTGAAAAAATTGGATTGGCCGCTGATTGTCGCCGCTTGTCTGCTGGTCGCTATCGGTTTGCTTTCCATTTACAGCAGTTCTTTGTCTAAAGATAATTTTTCTAATTTCAAAAAACAGATTACTTTTGCAGTGGCCGGATTTTTTTTAATGTTTTTTTTCTGCTTTTTTGACTGGAGAATTTTCCGGGAAAACACCAATTTGATTTTGATTTTGTATTTTCTTTCTTTATTGGGACTGGCCGGACTTTTTTTCTTTGCACCGGAAATACGGGGCGTGCAAAGATGGTATAAAGTGGGCCCTTTTTCCGTCGACCCGATAGAATTCACCAAAATCATCTTGGTGATTCTACTGGCGAAATATTTTTCCATGAGGCACATTGAAATGTATCGGGCAAGGCATATTCTTTTTTCCGGCTTTTACGTTCTTCTGCCGGCTGTTTTGACTTTTTTCCAGCCGGATTTCGGTTCCATTATAAGTTTGCTCGCTTTGTGGCTCGGCGTTTTGATTATTTCCGGAATAAAACTGCGCCATTTTTTCATTTTGTTTTTCTGCGGCCTTTTGATTTTTTCTATGACTTGGCTTTTTTTAATGAAGGATTACCAAAAAGACAGAATCATCAGCTTTATTGCGCCGGCTGATCCTTTGGGTTCAGGTTGGAGCCAGAATCAGGCGAAAATCGCCATTGGATCCGGCGGAATTTTCGGTCAAGGCTTGTTTAAAGGTTCGCAAACCCAGTACGGTTTTCTGCCGGAGCCTCAGACAGACTTTATTTTTGCCGCTATTGCCGAAGAAACCGGCTTAATCGGGATTTTAATTATGTTATCCCTCTTTTTTATTCTAATCTGGCGGATATTTAAGATTGCCGTAAACAGCCAGAGCAATTTTCCCCGTCTTTTCAGTATCGGCCTGATTATTATTATGATTTCCCAGTTATTTATTCATATCGGCATGAATTTAGGCATTCTGCCGATAATCGGCATATCATTGCCCTTGATCAGTTACGGCGGCAGCAGTTTAATAGCCACTTTAGCGGCTTTAGGTATAATTCAGAATATTAAAAATAATCCTTGATTTTTGATATCCGATATTCCCCTTATTTTATTCGTAAAAAAGCCCTTGACAGGGCTTTTTATACAAGGGAAAATAAATCAATATGCTGGAGGAGCAAGAGTATTTATCTCTTAAAAAAGCAACGGAATTCTGCAGTTATACGCAGGAATATTTGTCTTTGAGAGCCCGCCAGGGAAAATTGAAAGCCGTAAAATTCGGCCGTAATTGGGTAACCAGAAAAGACTGGCTGCAGGAATATTTAGAAACGATTAATGAGTACAATCAACGCTTTAATAATTTTGTAACAGAGATAACGGAAGAAAATGAAATAACGGAAGAAAAAAAGATTGTTCTGCCGCCTCGAAATCTGCCGGTTGAAAATCCGCTGAAACTTCGTCGTTTGGTTTTTTCTTCTGTTTTAGTTTTCACTTTGTTAATTTCCGGTTTTGCTTTCGGCAAAATAAATTCGATCTTGGTTGAAAATTTTGCGGCCGGCGATGTTCCGGAAATTTTTAATAAAGTGAAAAGTTTTTCCGATGAAGTCGTCATTCTTTCCGCTGAATTAGCTGAAAATTTCAACCGGGGCGTGGCCGCGGAATTTGAAAACTTGAATTTGAAAATTGAAAATTCGGGTAAAAGTTTTTCTTCATCCGTTTATTCGGCGAGTGTCGGGGAATTATTGGGAGAATACGGGCAATGGATTATTCAAAATTATTTGGCGGTAAATGACTTTGTTGAACAAAAATTAACACAGGCAGGCCGGGCTGTCGCCGAACCGTTCGTCAGGACTTATCGATTTATTGCTTTTCCTTGGAAAATATTTTCTGGCGAAGAAATTGTTTTTCTTGACGAAGCAGCCAAAGAAAAATTGGAAATTCTTCAAAAAGAACTGACGCAATTGAAAGAGGAAGGGTTGACGGTCAAAGAAGTTGAGAGAGTTACCCAGATAGAACCGTTCAAGGAAATCACCCGAGAGATTGTCAAAATAGACGATAAAGCCTTGTCAGATTTTCAGGTCAGGTTGGCTCTTTTTGAAATAGAAACCAAACAAGAATTAGCCAAACGGCCTCAGGGAGTCAATCTCCCTTCTTATTCTTTTCTTTCGCCCGGCGGCGCCAGTTCCGTTTCCACTTTGGGCACTATTACTTCCGGTACCTGGAATGCTTCAACCATTACCGTTCCTTATGGCGGCACCGGCTTGACCTTATACGCAGTCGGCGACCTGCTTTATGCTTCAGCCACCAACACCTTAGCTAAATTAGAAATAGCCGCAGTCAACACTGTTTTAACCTCTTCTGGTTCAGCTCCCCAATGGTCAACGTCTCTTAATCTGGCCGGCAATCTTTCTTTGGCTGGAACATCAAGTTTTACGGGAACTTCCACTTTTTCCGGCAGTTTAATCGTCAGCGGCGTTTCGGGCTTGCCTGCAGGTTCAAAAATTGAGATGGGTACCATAGATGCTCCTGCTTATAATAGAAGACAGATTTGGAATTCTTTGCCCAATAGTATACTGCGGCTTGGCGCTTTAACTTCAGATGGGGATTCTTTTAACACGACTTCCGAAGGAATAATCATTTACGGCCAGAACGCAGTCGGAAATGATATGACTGATCTTAACTGGGGTTACGCCAGAATAAAACAGGACAGATTCAGCTTATATAGCAAGCAAGACGGCGTCTATACGGGAGATATTTTTAGAATTGATTTGAGCGATGATAATTTTTACCTTAGAGACAATTCGGGCAATAAAGTTTTTGATTTTCTTAGAGCCAGTGGCCGGCTTTATATCACGGGCAATATGGGCATCGGCACGACAACACCTGCGGCGCTTTTAGATGTTTACGCTTCTTCCACTGCTTACGGACTAAGCGTAAAGCAACAAATGACAGGCGGTATCGCAGATTTCAAAAACGCCACAGGCAGCGTGTTTACGATAATCAATAACGGCAACGTCGGCATCGGGACAAGTGCGCCACAAGCACCTTTAGATATTTTAACTTCTGCAATAGCAGCGTCAGGTGTTGAAATATTAAGATTAAAATATCTGCCCGGAGATTATACAAATAAAGGGGGAAAATTAACTTTCGCAACGAATGCAAATGTTATAACAGGTGAGATAATAAATGATTTAGATAGTGGAGCAGATGGAAGATTAAGATTTGGGGTTTATGGAAATAGTGCTTTACGAAGTGATTTATTAGTAATAAGAGGAAATGGCAACGTCGGCATCGGCACCACTACACCAACAGCCATTTTAACTATTCAAGGCACTTCCAGCAGTCCCATCTTCCATGCCGTGGCTTCTTCCTCCGCTTCAGCTTTGTATATAGCCAATAACGGCAACGTCGGCATCGGGACAGTTTCTCCATCTGCTAAATTAGATATTGCTGTTTCTTATAATGATGGCACTGGTGGAGTATTGCCAGAACAGGGAGTTCAGTTCACATTTGGTACATATCCTGTTGCAGGAATTTGGTCAGATAAAGCATCTGGAGGACATGGAAGCCTTATTTTGGGAGCTAGTACTGGAACAAACGCACCTACTGAAGTAATGAGAATAACAAATACAGGCAACGTCGGCATCGGGACGACTACAGTAGCCAGGGGGTTGGTGGTGTGGAATAAGGGTTCCGCAGTTTGCGCGTCAAGCGATGGTTCCTGTCCGGCTTCGGATACGGCTGGAAACAGTTATGCCACTACTCGATCTGGCGGAGAGATCGACGTGGCAGAATGGATAAAATACAATATTTCCGATTTAAAACCCGAACCCGGCGATGTAATCTGCGCCAGTTCGGTTAATAAGGAAACAGTGGAGCATTGCAGGGCTTCTTACGATAAAAATATAGTCGGAGTAGTTTCTACTGCGCCTCATTTGACCATGGGGTCTGAAATAGCCGGAAAAGACGCTGTCAGGATGACTCTTACGGGAAGAGTGCCGGTTAAGGTTTCCATTGAAAATGGGCCGATTGTTATTGGCGACGTTTTAACTTCTTCCGTTCAACCCGGTGTGGCGATGAAAGCGACGAGAGCCGGCAGAGTAATTGGAATTGCCTTAGAAAACTACGATGGTTATAATAAAGACGGCAAGATAATGATTTTTATTAATCCTCACTGGCAGGGAAATGATTTGAATATTGTACAAAACGACGATGGCAAAATTGTTAATATTAAATTACAACAGGGACTTGCTTCATTCGGCCTGATGGTCAATGAATATGGCGTGTTGGAAGTGGATACCTTAAAAACCCGCCAACTTTGTGTAGGAAGCGTTTGCGTGACCGAAGCCGAGTTTCAGGCAATATTTGGAACTGGCAGGGGCGGCAACGGAGGTAGCGATGGTTCAAGTGATGATGATGGTACTTCAAAAGGAGAAACATCGCCAGATTGTGATGCAACTCATTTAAATCTTTGTTCAACTGAATTGGATTGCCAAACCGCCGGCGGTGTTTGGGATAGCGAAAACAATGTTTGTAATTCAAAACCAGAGCCACAATGCGATAAAGAACATTTAGATTTGTGCAATACCAAGGAATTATGCGAAGGAGCAAATCTCTATTGGTATAATGATGTTTGTAATTTAGAACAAGCGCCTGAACCCGAACTGGAAACTGAACCAGAACCCAAACCATAGTTTCGAGCTTAGCCCGGCTTAGCACAAGAACAAAATGAGAAAAATTAAATTCGAAAGAAAATGTGGGGAGGATTAAAAGAATTAATAATAGATGTGTTGCTGCCAAGGAGGTGCCTGGCGTGCGGAAAGGAAGGAAAATATATTTGTGAGAAATGCAGTTTGTTTCTTTCTGAGGCCCCGACTCTTTTCGCGGCAGGGGACTTGGAAGAATTGGTAAGCGTGTGGGAGTATGAGGGAGTAATTAAAAAGATTATTTTTAAGATTAAATACGAGGGTGTATTTGATATAATAAACGAACTTGTTAAAAAAGCTTTTGAAATAAGAGAACCGTATATCCCGGAAGACACGACAATAATTTTTGTACCGATGTTTAAGAAAAAAGAAAAGCAAAGAGGGTTTAACCAGGCAGAACTGATTGCCCGAAAGGTGGGAGAAATAACGAACAGAGAAGTATTACCCTTGCTTGAAAAAATAAAAGATACGCCGTCTCAAACCGAATTGGACAAAGAAGAAAGGATGTCAAACGTTAAAGATTCTTTTCGGAGAAAAGAGAGGGTAAATTGCTATAATAATATCCTATTAGTAGACGATGTTTGGACAAGCGGGGCAACGATGCAAGAGTGTTGCAAAACATTAAAAAGATCGGGAGTGAAAAGAGTTTTTGGTTTCACTCTCGCCCGCACAGTATAATTATGGAGAACACAATTACAATCGAAAACAAGAGATATCCGGAGCTGTTAAGGGAAATCGGTAAGGAGGCGCCAGAGAGATTGTATTATAAAGGAAATTGGAACCCAGAGATTTTTGAGAATTGTTTGGCGGTAGTCGGCTCAAGACGGATGACGAGTTATGGGAGAAAAATAACAGAGCAATTAGTGACAGAAATTGCGGCAGCCGGTGTAACTATAGTTTCCGGGTTTATGTACGGTGGAGATGAAGCCGCCCACCGAGCCGCAGTGGAAATGGGAGGTAGAACTATAGCCGTGATGCCTTGCGGTATAGATATAATACATCCTGAATATCAAGAAGAACTTTACAACGAGATTTTAAATAAAAACGGGCTGATTATTTCCGAATTTAAGGGAAGTTTTCCGCCTGATAAGTGGACTTATCCCAGAAGAAACAGGATAGTAGCTGGTTTGTCAAAAACAATTTTGATAGTTGAAGCCGGCTTAAACAGCGGTACATTGATTACGGCAGATTACGCTAAAAAATTCGGCAGAAAAATATTTGCCGTGCCGGGTCCTATGACCAGTGATGTTTCAAAAGGAACAGCCCAATTAATAAAAGAAGGGGCCGAGGTGGTGACCGAAGTGAAAGATATTTTGAAGCATTACAATATTGCCTTGAGTAAATCTTATTTAGCTAAGCCGGGTTTAGCTAAAACGGAATGAAAATATAATATGAATACATATATATTAATATTAATTGCGGCGTTTGGCGGAGGTTTCACCAGGGGTTTGGTCGGTTTTATTAAACATCAGTTTTCTTACAAGAACGTAGCTTTCAGATGGAAGTATTTTTCCGGCATGATGATACTTTCCGGTTTAGTCGGTCTGGTGGCTACTATAGCCGTCAAAGAAGCGGGCTTTACTTTGTTCGGCCAGTTTACCCCGGCTTTGGCTTTTGTCGTCGGCTATGCCGGAGGCGACTTCATTGAAAACATTTATAAGATAATCATTAAAAAATCTAATCTTTTCGAGTAATAAAAATATGTATAGTCGTATCATCAAGTTCAACATTTATACTTTGGTTTTTTTACTGCCTCTTTTTTTTCTGCCTTTCAGCTATGAGGCATTTGAATTCAATAAACAGTATCTTTTATTCTTTTTGATTTCGCTATCGGTTTTAGCCTGGCTGGCAAAAATGGTTTTAGTCGACAAGGAACTTCGTTTTAGAACTTCTCCTTTAGATGTTTTCGTTTTGGTATTTTTAGCCGCAGCCGTTTTAAGCGCTGTTTTTTCCGTTGATAAAAGTTCAAGTTTATTTGGATTTTACGGCAGGTTCAGCGACGGGATGATTGGCTTGCTTTCTTTGGCCGCGTTTTATTTTTTGATTACCAATAATGCGGGTGTCGGGAAAGATGCGACGTCTGGTACTATAGATAAAATAATTAAAGTTTTTTTATTTTCCGTTTCTCTCGTTGTTCTATCCGGTTATTTTTCGATTTTCGGCGTTTGGCTGAAATTGAACGGCATTTTATCTCTGCCGCCGATAATGCTGCAGACATTTTTCAATACGACTTCCGGAAGCATGGAGGGATTGGCAGTATTTTTGGCCGTAGTTTCGGTCTTCTTAATCGGCAGAATTTTGGTTTCGGCCGGGAAAAGCCGGAATGTCGTCAATTATCTTTTGGTCATCGCCATCTTTCCGCTACTGGCAATAATTGATTTCAATCCCGCCTGGCTGACGATATTTTTAAGCTTGATTTTATTTTTAGCCGTTGTTTTGCGGAAAAGGACTTTTAAAGAAGACATTAACAAGCTTTTACTGCCTATTTTGTTTATTGTTTTATCTCTAGTCTTTCTTTTCATCAACGCTTCGGACATGCAGGGAGCGGTTTTGAAATATTATCTGCCCCAGGAACAGGTTTTGCAGCAGGGAACATCCTGGTCGGTTGCCTTAAAATCGGCAACCGAAAACGTTAAAAGCGCGTTCCTGGGCTCGGGTCCCGGCACTTTCCATTACGGTTTCGCCAAATTCAGGCCGCTAGAATTAAATCAAAAAGATTTCTGGCAGTTCAGGTTCGACCGACCGGCTAGTCATCTGGCCGAAGTTTTGGGAACAACTGGCTTTATCGGCTTGCTTTCCTATGTAGCTCTGTTGGCAATTTTCCTGTTCATCAGCTATCATTTTTTGCAGCGAAATAAGAACGGCATTCCTTTGTTGATGGCCTTTCTGGCTTTATTGGTCGGGCAGTTCGTTTATCACCAGAACACGGTCTTGGCTTTTTCTTTCTGGCTGGTTTTGGGATTAACGGCTGTCAACTGGCAGAAAACAGCCAAAGAAAAAACAATCTCTTTCAAAGATTTTCCGGAACTTTCTCTGATTTTTTCGATTTTGCTTATCATTCTCGTTTTACTGGCGGCTTTCGCTTATTTCTTCGCCGGCCGGTTTTACGTTGCCGACGCATATTACAGGAATTATCTTGAAAGCGAAAGGATTGAAAAATTGGAAAAAGCGGCCAATCTTAATCCCGGACAGCCGCAATATAAATTGATCGCAGCCAGAGATCATTTAAACAAGCTCATTATCGAAGGCCAGAAGCCGGCCGACCAAATGGATCAGAATGCCGTTTTAAATAACATTTATTCGGCGCTTACTTACCTCAAAGGTGGCTTGATCAACGGCGTTAGTGTCAAAGGAGCGGTTGAATTGTCTCCGAACCGGGCAGCTATTTGGGAAACTTTGGGGGTGATTTACCGCACTATCCAAGGCACGGCTGAGGGCGCTTCGGAATGGGCCGTAAATTCATTTGAAAAAGCGATTGATTTGGAACCGACCAACCCCGTGCTGCATACTGAATTGGGTAAGATCTATCTCAGTATGGGCGACAGCGCCAAAGCTAAAGAAAAATTCGACAAAGCCAAAGAATTAAAACCTGATTATACCGATGCTTCCATTCAACTGTCATTGTTATACGAGAGTCAAGGCGACTTAACGGAAGCAGTCAGACAAATGGAAGATTTGGCGAAACTTGAACCGTATGATACGGATGTCTTATTCCAACTGGGACGCCTTTATCTCAATGACGGACGGACCGACGAAGCGATTTTCCTGCTTGAATCGATCATCAAGGCATTCCCCAATCACTCCAATTCTCTTTATTCTTTGGGTCTGGCTTATCAGAATATGGGCCAAAAAGAAAAAGCCATGGCTTATTTTGAAAAAGTGCTTGAATTGAATCCCGGCAATGCCGAAATAACGGCCAGGATAGAAGAATTGAGAAGTGGAGCGGTTATAGCCGAAGAATAAAATTCCTCTTGACAGATTTTGAGGTGTGGTGTATTATTAAATTTACTACTTACTAGAGTTTTCAAAATCATCTTGCTTCTTTTCTTTTTATAAAAGTAGAATAATTTTTTCATCCCTAAGGCGTTTTTCGTTTAGGGCCTTTTTTGGATTATGGCTTTTCTTAGGACTAAAAACTTCAATAAGGCGAAAGTTTCTCTCCCTCTTCCTTATTTGGTTTCCATCCAGAAAGATAATTGGCAGCTGTTTTGGCAGAAAGATTTAAAGGAGCTTTTTCAGGAAATTTCTCCCATCAGGGACTACAGCGGCAAGGAGCTGGAACTTTGGTTTTTGGATTGCAAACTGGATGAGCCGAAATACAAGAGCGATTTGGAGGCAAAACAGAATAATGATTCTTTTGAAGCGTCTTTGAGAGTAAAGACCAAATTGGTCAATTTGAAAACCAAAGAGACCAAAGAACAGGAAGTTTTTCTAACTGATTTCCCCTTAATGACAGACAGGGGAACTTTTATTGTTAACGGCGTGGAAAGGGTTACCGTGCCGCAGCTGATCCGTTCGCCCGGAGCTTTTTTCACCGGCCAGAAAACAGTCGGCAAGAACAATTTCGGCGCCAAAATCATTCCCAACCGCGGCGCTTGGCTGGAATTTGAAACGGAGAAATCCGGAGCCGTCGGCGTGAAAATCGACAGGAAGCGGAAAATAATGGCCACCACCCTTTTAAGGGTTTTCGGAATTGACAAGGACGAAGCCATTAAAGAAACTTTCCAGGATGTTGATAAAGGAGAAATAAAATATATCGAGGAAACTTTAAAAAAGGATACAACTCACAATCAGGCGGAGGCCTTTGTGGAGATTTATCAGAGATTGAGGCCCGGAGACCCGGCTACGCCGGATACCGCCAAAGAGCTGATTGAAAACATGTTCTTCAATTTTGAGAGATACGATCTTTCCAAAGTCGGCCGCTGGAGAATGTGGCAGAGGTTGCCGGAATTAAAACCGAAAAAAGAGGAAGAAGTCGTTGTTAAAGACAGGGTGTTAAAGTCGGCAGACGTGGTGGCGGTCATCAAGGAAATCATCAAACTGAACAATACACCCGGATCCAAGCCTGACCAGATCGACCATTTGGGCAACAGAAGAGTCAGGACTTTGAACGAACTCATCCAGAACAGATTAAGAGTGGGTTTGATGAGAATGGAAAGAATCATCAAAGACAGAATGTCCACTCTGGATGTTTTCACTCTTACTCCGGTCCAGCTGATCAATCCCAGGCCGTTCATGGCCGTGGTCAAAGAATTTTTCACTTCTTCTCAGATTTCCCAGTTCATGGACAATGAGAATCCTTTGGCCGAACTGGAGCATAAAAGAAGATTATCATCCACCGGGCCGGGCGGTCTGACCCGCGAGCGGGCCGGTTTTGAAGTCAGAGACGTCCAGCCGTCCCATTACGGCAGGATTTGCCCGATTCAGACGCCGGAAGGACCGAATATCGGACTGGTCGGCCATATGGCCTCGTTCGCCAGAATCAACCAGTACGGTTTTTTGGAAACACCTTATTTTAAAGTTGAAAAAGGCAGGATAACTTCGCAAATACATTATTTGTCGGCTTACGAAGAAGAAAAATACAATATTGCTTCCGGAGCAGTGCCGATTGACAATAACGGCCATATTATTTCGGAAAAAGTGGAAGCCAGAATAAAAGGGGAAGCAGGCGTGACGGAACGGAGCAAGATTGATTTTATAGACGTTTCTTCGGAACAGTCTATTTCCATCGCCACTTCCTGCATTCCTTTTTTGCAGAACGACGATGCCAACCGGGCTTTGATGGGTTCCAATATGCAGCGCCAGTCGGTTCCTTTGCTTTCGCCGGAACCACCTTTGGTTTCAACCGGAGTGGAAAAAGACGTGGCCAAAGATTCGGGCCAGGTAATCGTGGCTGAGGACGACGGTCTGGTGGCTGAAGTTGACGCCTCCCGCATCGTCGTCAAATCATCAAAGGACAAAAAGCAAAAATCAAAAACCTATAATTTGAATAATTTCATCAGGACCAACCAATATACTTGCTTTCATCAGAAGCCGATCGTTGAAAAAAACCAAAAAATCAAAAAAGGAGACATTTTGACTGATGGCGGCGCGATCAGCCGCGGCTCTCTGGCTTTGGGCCAGAATATTTTAGTGGCTTTCATGCCTTGGCGGGGCGGCAATTTCGAAGACGCCATTATTGTTTCCGAGAGAATGGTTAAAGACGACGTTTACACTTCGATCCATATTGAAAGTTTTGCCTGCGATGTCAGGGAAACGAAGCTGGGGCCGGAAATCACCACTCCGGACATTCCCAATGTTTCCGAGGAAAAATTGAAAGATTTGGATGAAGAAGGAATCATCAGAATCGGAGCCGAAGTCGGGCCTAATGACATTCTGGTCGGAAAAATCTCGCCCAAAGGTGAAGCTGACCTGACAGCCGAGGAAAGATTGTTAAGGGCCATTTTCGGGGAAAAAGCCAGGGAAGTCAAAGACACTTCTCTGACAATGGAATACGGCAAAAGAGGCAGGGTTGTGGGAGTCAAGGTTTTTTCCCGCGAAGCCGGGCATAAACTGGAACCAGGCGTAATAAAGAGGATTGAGGTGGAAATAGCCCAGTTAAGGCAGGTCAAAGCCGGCGACAAACTGGCCGGCCGCCACGGCAACAAAGGGGTTGTTTCAAAAGTTTTACCTCTCGAGGAAATGCCTTTTTTGGCTGACGGCACGCCGGTTGACATTATTTTGAATCCGATGAGCGTTGCTTCCAGAATGAATCTCGGCCAGATTTTGGAAACTCATCTCAGCTGGGCGGCCAAAACTTTGGGATATCAGGCAGTTACCCCAGCCTTGGCCGGAGCCGACGAAACGGATATTAAAAGAGAATTAAAAGAAGCCGGCTTGCCGGAAGACGGAAAAATTACCTTGTATGACGGCAGGACCGGTTTGCCTTTTCCCAAAAAAATCACCATCGGCTATATTTACATGATGAAGCTGATTCATATGGTTGAAGATAAAATCCATATGAGAAGCATCGGCCCTTATTCTTTGATCACCCAGCAGCCGCTCGGCGGCAAAGCGCAATTCGGCGGCCAGAGATTCGGAGAAATGGAAGTTTGGGCTTTGGAAGGATACGGCGCGGCCTACACTCTTCAAGAAATGCTGACCATCAAATCCGACGACGTTACGGGCCGGGCAGCCACTTACGAAGCGATTTTGAAAGGAGAAGAAATAAAAACTCCCAACGTTCCCGCCTCTTTCAATTTATTGGTGGCTGAATTAAAATCAATGGGTTT
>Ga0265595_1002294_pt1 | contig 13160 bp, 14 predicted proteins | sample saktaG_15_FD_190148 | JGI IMG/M metagenome (GOLD analysis project Ga0265595, IMG submission 190148) | Saline water microbial communities from Sakinaw Lake, British Columbia, Canada - sak_2013_06_06_50m | ecosystem: Environmental > Aquatic > Non-marine Saline and Alkaline > Saline ... | reverse complement strand
CCGTGAGAGCCGCGTCGCCGGAGACGGCCGTGCTCGCGACCGGCACGTCGTGCCGCACGCAGATCGGCGACCTCGGCGGCCGCGCCGCTCTGCACCCGCTCGAGTTCCTGGCCGCGCGGCTGCTGGCCTGACGGCCGCGAGTCTCCTCGCCGCCGGCCGCCCCGTGACCGCGGCGGACGGACTCGCCTCACGGCGAGTCTCTCCCGCGTGTACGATGACGGACGTGAACTGGATCATCCTGATCGCGGGAGTGACGGGGCTCGCCTGCGCCGCCTACGCGCTGGTCACGCTGTCCATCGGCGCCTGGAGGCGCCGCCGGTATCCGGACGTCGCCATCGCCCTCTGCGTCGCCGCGGTGACCGTGGTGCTGCTCATCGCCTTCGGCGATCGCATCATCCGCTGACCCCGCCGTGCGGCCGGCGCCGACGGCGAGCCGGGCTCAACTTCGGGGACCGTTGGCCGATACCCTGAGTGTCGCCGGGAGGGAATCGCCCGACTTGGCCGAATCCCCTAGCGCGGGGGCGGTCGCGGAGCGGGTCTCGCGATGCGGCGGCGGCCGGCGGTGCGCCGCCGGGATGCGGACCTCCGCAGACGCAGATCGTGTGCACGGCCGCAGGAGAGCAGGCAGATGGCAAAACGCATCCTCGTCGTCGACGACGAACCGGACATCCGGCGGCTCGTCGCCGAGGCGCTCGAGGTCACCGGGTACGACGTGAAGAAGGCCGCCGACGGCAGAGAAGCCCTCCGCGCCGCATCGCTCTTCCTGCCGGATCTCGTCCTGCTCGACATCATGATGCCCGACATGGACGGGTTCGCCGTGTACGAACGCTTGCGCGAGAAGCCGGTCGACCTGCGCTCGCCGATCATCTTCCTGACGGCGCGCCGCGAGATCAACGACAAGCTCCTGGGTTTCGAGAAGGGCGCCGCGGACTACATCACGAAGCCGTTCCACATCAAGGAACTGCTGGCGCGCGTCAAGGTGCATCTCGGAGAACTGGGGCCGCCCAAGGGAGATGCGCCCAACCCGATGACCGACCGCGAGCTCGAGGTCCTGGGGTTGCTGGCGAGCGGCAAGACCTACAAACAGGTCGCGCGGGCCCTCGACCTCAGCCAGAGCACCGTGCGCAACCACCTGCACAACGTGTACCACAAGCTCAACGTGGTCGACCGCGCGCAGGCCGTGATCGTCAGCCGGGAGAACGGCTGGATCTGACCCGGGGGGATGAGCCGAGGACGCGGAAGCTTTGGGGCCGGCGCTCGCGCCGGCCCGTCGTGCGTACGGACGCCGTCAGGAAGCGGCGAACGGCATATCCGGGAGAGACCAAACCACGTCGTCGGCCCGGCGGTCGCCGTGGCGGCGCTCCGCGAGCGGTCCCGACCCGCTGACCCACCGGGGGCGCCGGCGCTCGCCGACGCGCCGGTCGACGACGACCCTGACGTCCCCGCGGCCCGCGAAGCTCGTCGTCAGCCTCTCGTAGAAGTAGCCCTCGAGCTGTCGCGGGATCACGATGACTCTCGGCCTGGCGCTCTCCATCGTCACGGGCATGCGATCCTCCTCCGACACCTCTAAGGTACCACCGAACGTGGTACCTCATTCGCTCTCGAACGCCGTTTCTCCTTGGCCTCCCCGCGGCGCCTTCGCCTCGCCGGCGTCCGCGGCTTCTCCGGCCTGCACGTGGCTGCGAAGCAGCAGGGCACAGACGCCGCCCGCGGCGGCGAGCCCGACGGCGACGACGAAGGTGCTCGCGACCGCGTCGGTGAACCATCCCTGGAACAGCGCGTCCATCATCGCCCTGGCCGCCTCCGGCATGCCCTCCCCGCCCTCGGGAGCGCCCATCTGCAGGGCGCCGTCTCCGGCTCCTTCGAGGATCCGCTGCTTCACCCCCTCGGGGATGTCGCGCGCCGCCTGGACGCCCTCGGCGATGTTGGCCGTGATCCGATTCTGCAGCACCGCGCCGAGGACGGCGATGCCGAGCAGGCTCCCGACCTGACGCGTCGTCGACAGCACGCCCGAGGCGTTGCCCACGCGCTCCTTCGGCGCCGTGGCCATGACGGCCGAGGTGACCGGCGCGACCGCGAGCCCGATGCCGACGCCCGAGAGGAGGAAGGGCGCCAGGAGGCTCAACGGGGTCGTGCCGGGAGAGATCTTCTCGACCCCCGGCACGAGGCCGGCCATCCAGGCGAGTCCCAGCGCGAGCAGGAACATGCCGCCGGCGACGATCCAGGTGCTCCCGAGGCGGTCGGAGAGCGCCCCGGCGGCCGGCGCCGCGAAGATGATGACCACCGACATCGGGGCCATCACGAGGCCTGCCTTGATGGCGCTGAAGCCGAGGACCGACTGGAGGAAGATCGGGATGGTGAAGAAGGCGCCCATCATGGCGGCGCTGAGGAGCAGCCCCGTCGCGTTGCCCGCGGCGAAGTTGAGGCTGCGGAAGAGCGAGAAGTCGATCAGCGGCTGCCGGACGCGGTGCTCGCGCAGGTAGAAGAGAGCGAAGGTGACCGCGGAGCCGGCGAAGAGCCCGAGGATGGCGGCCGAGGTCCAGCCGAGCTTCTGGCCCTCCACGAGCGCGAAGGTGAGGCAGAAGAGCGAGGCGGAGACGAGCCCCACGCCGGGAAGGTCGAGCGACTGCACTGCGGTCGGGTTCCGGCTCTCGGGCACGATGCGCAGCGCGAGGATCACGCCGAGCACGCCGATCGGGAGGTTGACGAGGAAGATCCAGCGCCAGCTGTCGGCGGCGGCCGGCCACGTGACGTACTGGACGATGACGCCGCCCAGCGTGGGGCCGATGGCCGTCGCGAGCCCCGACACGCCGCCCCACACGCCCATGGCGGCGCCGCGCTTACCGGCGGGGAAGACGGCGGCGATGATGCTGAGCGTCGCCGGCATCATCGCCGCCCCGCCCACGCCCTGCAGCACGCGAAAGCCGATCAGGGCGTAGATCGTCGGCGCGAGGCCGCAGGCGAGCGAGCCGGCCGTGAACAGCGCCATGCCGCCGACGAAGAGCTTGCGCCTGCCCCAGAGGTCGCCGAACCGGCCGAGGGTCACGAGCAGGACGGCGAAGGCGAGGATGTACGCGTTCATGACCCACTCGATGTTGCTGAACGAGGTGTCGTAGTACGTCTGGATGCTCGGGATGGCGATATTCACGATCGTGCCGTCGAGCAGGATCATGAAGAGTCCCAGGCAGAGTACCGTGAGCACGGCCCACGGGCCGCGCGCCGCGCCTGCGGTCGAGTCGCCGCCCGGAACCTCGAACGGGGGAGAGGTCATGCGCCGTCCCTTCCTTTCAACCTGTCGATGAGAGCGCCGAGAAAGTCGATCAGGGTGTCGGGGTCGATGCCGGGGAAGCGGGCGAAGACCGCGTCGACGTGCCGGCGCCACTCGTCGTGCATGGCGGCGGCGTAGCCCTCGGCGCGACCCGCGAGCCGTACGTACACGACGCGGCGGTCGGCGGGGTCCGCCTCGCGGCGGACGACGCCCTTCTCGAGCAGCCGCGCGACGAGCTCGCTCGCGGCGGCGCGGCTGATCTCGAGGCCGTCGGCGAACTCACCCATGCTGACGCGCCGCCGGTGCGCGATGAGGACGACGGCCTCCATCTGGCGACCGGTGAGCGGCTCGGCGGTCGCCGCACGATGGACTCCCGTGTGGTGCGGCGCCGACTGGTAGAGAGCGACGGCGAGCTCGGGCAGGAGTCGCGCGAGCCGGGCGGTGGTGTCTTCGGGGGAGCGGGGCGTCGGTCCTCCCGGCCCCGCCCCGTCTGTCGGTCCGCGCACGAGCACCTGCTTTCCCAGTTGCTTCGGTCTCCGAATACTACGGGTACCTTAGCATATCGACCTGGATCGGCAAGCGCGGCGGTCCCGGGCGCCGGCGGCCGCCGAGTTTCCGTCGCCGCCGCTCCACGAGTACACTTGGCGCAGCTGGACGCGTGGAAGCGATCACCGAGGAGACGCGAGAGTGGAGCTCACCATCGATGGGCGGCAGGTGGCCGCCGAACCGGGCACGACGATCCTTCAGGCGGCCCGCGCCGCCGGCATCGACATCCCGACGCTCTGCCAGGACGACAGGCTGGAGCCGTTCGCCGCCTGCCGCCTCTGTCTCGTCGAAGTGGAGGGCGCCAAGGCGCCGCTCGTCGCCTGCGGCACCGAGGTCCGTGAGGGCATGGTCGTCGCCACCGAGACCGAGGACCTCGTGGATCAGCGCCGCGTCCTCATCGACCTCTTGCTCAGCGACCATCACAACGACTGCATCGTCTGCGATCAGGCCGGCGGCTGCCGGCTGCAGGAGCTGGCGTATCGCTACGACATCTCGGGCACGACCTACGCCGGCGCCTCGCGTGAGTACCCGGCGCGCGACGACACGCCCTTCATCGCGTACGACCCCGGCAAGTGCATCCTCTGCGGCCGCTGCGTCGCCATCTGTCAGGAAGTCCAGGGGTGTGAGGTCCTCGACTTCGCCGAGCGCGGCTTCGACTCGGTCATCACGACCTCGTTCGGCCGCTCCATGGTCGAGACCAACTGCGAGATGTGCGGCAACTGCGTGAGCGCCTGTCCGACCGGCGCCCTCCAGGACAAACTCAGCCGGCAGCAGTGCCGCATCTGGGACGCCGAGATCGTGCGCAGCGTCTGCCCCTTCTGCGGCTGCGGCTGCACGCTCGACCTGCACGTCAAGGACGGCCGCGTCATCCAGGTCACCTCGCCGGTCGGCGAGGGCGCCGGCGAGGGTAATCTCTGCGTCAAGGGCCGGTACGCATTCCAGTTCATCGGACACCCGGACCGGCTCACGCAGCCCCTGGTGCGCCGCGACGGCGAGCTCGTGCCGGCCACGTGGGACGAGGCGCTCGACCTGATCGCGGCGAAGCTGAGTGCCATCCGGGCCGAGCACGGCGCCGACGCGCTCGTCGGCTTCTCGTCGGCCCGCTGCACCAACGAGGACAACTACGTCTTCCAGAAGTTCATGCGCGCCGTGCTGGGTACGCAGAACGTCGACCACTGCGCCCGGCTCTGCCACGCGAGCACCGTCACCGGCCTGCGCCAGTCGCTGGGCAGCGGCGCCATGACCAACTCGTTCAAGGACATCGAGGACGCCGAGGCGATCCTCATCATCGGTTCGAACACGAGCGAGGCGCACCCCATCGGCGCGCTGCACATCAAGAAGGCCATGCGCAAGGGCGCCAAGCTCATCGTCGTCGACCCGCGGCGCATCGACATGGCCCGCCGCGCCGACCACCACCTCCAGCTTCTGCCCGGCACCAACGTGGCGGTCGTCAACGGTCTGATGAACGTCATCCTGACCGAGGGGCTGACCGACCCCGACTTCATCGCCGCGCGGACCGAGGGCTTCGACGAGCTTCCCGAGGTGCTCGCGGCCTACACGCCGGAGGTCGTCGAGCAGATCTCCGGGGTGCCCGCCGAGTCGCTGCGCGCGGCCGCGAGGGCCTTCGCCACGGCCGGCAGGGGAGCCATCTTCTATGCGATGGGCATCACACAGCACTCCCACGGCACGGAGCACGTGCTGGCGCTGAGCAACCTCGCGCTCATGACCGGCAACCTCGGCCGGCCCGGTGTGGGCGTCAACCCGCTGCGCGGCCAGAACAACGTTCAGGGAGCCTGCGACATGGGCGCCCTGCCGAACGTCTACACGGGCTACCAGTCGGTCGGCGATCCCGCCGCTCAGGCGAAGTTCGACGAGGCGTGGGGCGTCACCCTCCCCGACAAGCCCGGCCTCACGGTCACGGAGGCCGTCGACGGCATGCACGCCGGCACCGTGCGCGGCCTGTTCGTGATGGGCGAGAACCCGATGCTCTCGGATCCCGACCAGACACACGTCGAGGAGGCGCTGCGCGGCCTCGACTTCCTCGTCGTCCAGGACATCTTCCTCACCGAGACGGCGGCCCTCGCCGACGTCGTGCTGCCGGCGGCCAGCTTCGCCGAGAAGGACGGGACCTTCACGAACACCGAGCGCAAGGTGCAGCGCGTGCGCAAGGCGGTGCCCAGCCCCGGTGAGGCGCGTGAAGACTGGGCCATCATCTCCGAGCTGGCGCGCCGGATGGGCGCGACCGACGGCTGGGACTACCGGCGCCCGCACGACATCGTCGACGAGATCGACCGCCTGACGCCGTCGTACGCCGGCATCACCTACGAACGGCTCGACAGCGAGGGCGGCCTCTGCTGGCCGTGCCCGGACACGTCGCACCCGGGCACGCCCATCCTGCACATCGGTGAGTTCACGCGCGGCAAGGGCAAGTTCTACCCGATCGCCTACCAGGCGCCCGACGAGGTCGCCGACGAGGAGTACCCGCTGACGCTCACCACCGGGCGCATGCTCGAGCACTACCACACGGGCACGATGACGCGACGCTCCGACGGGCTCAACGAGCTCGTGCCCACCGGCTTCGTCGAGGTGCACCCCGACGATGCCCGGCTTCTCGGCCTGCAGGACGGGGTCGAGGTCACCGTCGAGACGCGCCGCGGCTTCATCCGCACGCCTGCGAACGTGACGGCGCGAGTACGGCAGGGCACCGTGTTCGTCCCCTTCCACTTCTGGGAGGCGCCGGCGAACCGGCTCACCAACACGGCGCGAGACCCAATGGCCAAGATACCCGAGTTCAAGGTGTGCGGCTGCCGGGTCACGGCCTGAGGGTCCCGGAGCGGTAGCCGCCGCCGGTGATACCGCTCCACGACGACATACGGACGCGCCGCTTTCCGGCGGTGACGGCGGCGCTCATCGCCGCCAACGTCGCCGTGTTCGCCGTGCAGCTGCTGCTGCCGCGCTGGGGGATCACGCTCGAGGGCTGGTACTACCTGGCGGGCGCGCGCCCGTTCGAGCTCACCCGCCAGGTCGATCTGCCGCCTTTCGGCTACGTCCCCTGGTGGGCGACGCTGTTCACGTCCATGTTCGTGCACGGCGGCTGGCTGCACCTCGCCTTCAACATGCTGTACCTGTGGATCTTCGGCAACAACGTCGAGGACGCCATGACGCGGCCGCGGTTCGTCGCCTTCTACGTCGTGTGCGGCCTCGTGGCGACGACGGCGCAGGTGCTCGTCGCCCCGGACGGCGACGTACCGCTGATCGGCGCCAGCGGCGCGATCGCCGGCGTGCTCGGCGCCTACCTGGTCCTCTTCCCCAGGGCCAGGGTGCTCACGGTGATCCCTCTCGTCTTCGTCTTTCCCGTCATCGAGGTCCCGGCCTGGATCCTCCTGGTTCTGTGGTTCGTGCTCCAGAGCGTCAGCGGCATCCAGTCGCTGGGCACGGGAGAGGCCGGGGTCGCCTTCTTCGCTCACCTCGGCGGCTTCGTGGCCGGCATGGTCCTGGCGTACGTGTGCGCGAGGCGGCGGACGGGCGGTCGCGCCCGGCGCCGGGTGTAAGCTAGCCGGCACGGGCCATGCCATGATCGCCGACTATCACATCCACACGTTCATGTGCCGTCACGCGGAGGGCGAGCCGCGCGAGTACGTCGAGCGCGCCCTCGCGGCGGGCATGACGGAGATGGGCTTTGCCGACCATCTGCCGTTTCTCGGCGGCTGGGAGCCCAGGTACGACCTCAAGGACGACTGGTCGATGCGACCGCACGAGCTCGACGACTACGTCTCCATGGTGTCGGACCTTGCCCGGGAGTATGCCTCCGATCTGCGCATCCTCGTGGGCATCGAGGCCGACTACATCGAGGACACGCTGGACGAGACGGTCGCGGTGCTGGCCGACTACCCCTTCGACTACGTGATCGGCTCGGTGCACATCGTCGGCGACCGCTTCGGCTTCGACCACCCCGACATGGCGCACCGGCTCCCGGAGTACGGCATCGGTCGCATCCACGTCGAGAGTCTGGAGCTGGCGCGCCGCGCCGCCGAGAGCGGGCTCTTCGACGTCATCGGGCATCTCGACCACGCCAAGAAGTTCGGCCGGGGGCCCGGCGACGATCCGGCGGTGGCGGCCGCCGCGTCCGCGGCGCTGCGCGCCGTGGCGGCGGCCGGCTGCGCGCTCGAGCTCAACACGGCCGGGTGGCGCAAGCCGGTCGGTGAGCCCTTCCCGGGGCCGGCGCTTCTGGCCGAGGCCAGACGGCTCGACATCCCGCTGGTGTTCGGCTCCGACGCTCATCGGCCGGACGATGTCGGCCACGCGTTTGAGCGTGCCGCCTCGGTGGCCCGGGAGGCCGGGTACGACTCGCTGCTGTGCCTGTCCGGCGCACGCGCCGAGGCGCTGCCGTGAGGCCGGCCGGCCGGCGGCTCGCCGCCGTCTTCAACGCGCACTCCGGCGGTGGAGGCTACCAGCGTGACCTCCCGCTGATCTTCGAGGCGTTGCGCGGCCTGGGGTACGAGGTGGAGGAGTGCGAGACGCAGGGGCCCGGCGACGCCACCCGGCTCGCGCGCGACGCCGTCGCCGCCGGCTTCGACGTTGTCTGCGCCGTCGGCGGCGACGGCACCGTCAACGAGACGATCAACGGCCTTGCCGGGAGCGAGGTCCCCCTCGCCATCGTCCCGACCGGCACGGTCAACGTGTTGGCCATGGAGCTCGGCATACCGCTCGAGCCGCCCGACGCCGTGCGGCTTCTCGAGGCCGGCACGGTCTCCTGGATCGATCTCGGCCTCGCGGGAGAGCGCTACTTCGGGCTCATGGCCGGGGTCGGCATGGACGCGGCGGTGGTCGCGTCTCTGAACCCGACCATGAAGAAGGCCCTGAAGGAGGCGGCGTTCGCCGTCCAGGGCGTCGCCACGTACCTCACCCACGAAGAGCCGCTCATACGTGTGGCCTGCGACGAACGCACCGTCGAGGGGTACTTCGCCGTCTTCGGCAACTCGTCCAACTACGGGGGCGCGTTCGGCATCACGCCGCTGGCCGACATGCGCGACGGGCTGCTCGACGTGTGCGTGCTCAAGGACAAGTCGTTTCTCAGCACCGTCTGGTACTGGACGGCCGCGCTCATCAACGCCCACATCAAGCACCCGAAGGTCGAGTACTTCCGCACGGAGCGCGCCGCGGTCACCACGGTCGAGCCGGACAAGGAGGTCCTCGTACAGACCGACGGAGAAGTGGCCGGCAAGCTGCCGCTCGAGTGCCGGGTCGTCCCGCGCGCCCTGCGCGTCGTGGTGCCGTGAGCAGCGCGGGCGCGTGGCGTGGCGCCGGAGGCGAGGCGGGGTGAGACCGCGTATCACGCCGGCTCCGGTGGCCGAGCTCGACGCCATCCACGCCGCGACGCTGCGCGTTCTGGACGAGGTGGGCGTCGCCTTCCCGAGCCGCGACGCCCAGGAACTGCTGGCGGCGGCCGGCGCCGTGGTGAACGCGAGGACCGGCGTGGTCAGGATCCCGCCGCGGCTCGTCGAGGAGGCTCTGGCGGCGGCCCCGCGCGATGTGCTGCTCGCCGGCCGCGACGCCACGCGCGACGTGCGCTGCAACGGCGGCGACGCCTGCCTGACGCTCGACGGCACCGGCGCGTACACGCTCGACCACCGCAGCTGGGAGCGACGTCCCTCGACGATGCGCGACCTCGCCGACGCGTCGCTGGTCGCGGACGCTGCGGCGGAGATCGGTGTCGTGTGGAACATCGTGAGCGCGGCCGACGCGCCGGCCAACACGCAGGTCCTCGACGAGCTCGTCGCCTGCCTGTCGCACACCGGCAAGCACGTGCAAGGGGAGGTCCAGCGGGCCGCCGAGGTGCCGTACGTGCTGGACGTCCTCGCCGCCGCGAGCGACGAGGGGCGGTGGCGCGCGGAGCGCCCCTTCTTCTCCATCGTGTACTGCCCCGTCCCGCCTCTCCAGCACGAGCCGGAGATGCTCGACGCGGGTCTCGCGCTGGCGCGGGCGGGTGTGCCGATGTGCATCTACAGCATGGGTCTCGCCGGAGCGACCGCCCCTGTCACGCTGGCCGGCGCCGTCATGCAGGCGAACGCGGAGATCCTCAGCTCCGTCGTCCTCTTCCAGCTGGCGCGTCCGGGTCTGGGCTGCATCTACGTCGCCGACACCGGGGTGCTCGACATGCACGCCGGTGTGTACGCGGCCGCCTCACCGGAGTCGGTGCTGATCACCCAGGCGATGGCCGGTCTGGCCCGCCGCTACGAGCTCCCGATGATGGCGACGGGCTTCACCGGCGACGCCAACGAGTTCTCGTGGATGAGCGGGAGCGACGCCGGGATGACGGGCCTGGCCGCGGCGCTCATGGACCCGGACCTGCTCTGCGGCGCCGGCATGCACGACGGAGCCCAGATGCTCTCGCTGCCCAAGATCCTGCTGGACTGCGAGCTCTTCCGCCAGTGCGCCAGGGTGCGCGCGGGCCTCACGGTCGACGAGGAGCACCTGATGGCCGGCGTCATCGCGGCCGTCGGCCCGGGCGGCCACTTCCTCAAGGAGCGCGAGACGCGCCGGTTCCTGCGTGAGGGCGAGCTCTTCAGCCCGCGGCTGCAACTGCGCGAGCCGTTCGAGTCGTGGAGCGCCGAACGGCCGGACGGGGTTCGGAGCTCGGCCGAAGTGGAGCGCGCGGTCGCGGCCGTCGAGGAGATCCTCGCGACCCATCGCCCCAAACCGCTGCCGTCGGGGGCGAGCGACCGAATCGCCGGCGTCCTCGCGGCCGCCGGCCGCGACCTGGACGCTCGCTGAGCTACAGGCCCATCACCTGGGCCAGCGCGCGGAGGCGCTCCGTGTACTCCTTGCGCTCCTTCGTGTCCCGGCTCCGAAGCTCGGCCGGCTCGGCCACCGGGACGATCTTGAACGCCGGGTTGTCGAAGAGCCGAAGCTCGAGGGAGTCGCCGGGGGCGAAGGGCGGGTTCTTGAAGAGCTTGCCGAGGAGGAAGCGCGTCGTCGACTCGCCGACCGTGAGCACGTAGTGCGGCGTGGTGATCGTGAGTTCCCGCGAGAGATACGGGTAGCAGGCCTCGAGCTCTCCGGCTTCGGGGTCGCGCAGGGCGCCGCCGTCGCGCGGGACGCACTTGACGAGCGTCGTCGTGTAGACCTGGTCGCGGCTCTTCGCGAGCGCCGGCATGAACTCGGCCAGCGCCTCGACCGCGGCCTGTCCGGCGAACCGGCCTGCTTCTTCGTCGGCCGGGTCGGGGCCGAGCGAGACGACCATCACCGAGCAGTGCGGATGGCCGCCACCGGGGACGGCGCGGAGCCGGCTTGCCACCAGTCCGTCGCAGCGGGTGCACTCGCCGACGCTCCGCGCCAGGTTGTCCAGTTGTTCGATCGCGTCTTCCATGAATGCCTCTCTCTCGTCGAGCCGGCCGGCGGCGCCGGCCGGAAGGTCAGGCGTCGGGCTTGATGAGGCGGTAGTCGCAGGTCAGGGCGCTGTGCAGGCCCACGAGCACGAGCAGAAGCTCGCTGCCGAAGGGCGCGAGCACGACGCTGAGATCGTCGAAGTCGACCGAGATGTACCGGGCCTCCGGCCGGGCGAGCTCGGCGGCCAGCCGTGCGCCGATGTCGATGACGCCGGCCACCTGTGCGGCGACGGCGTCTACGGCGAATCCGGCGTCCGCGTCGGAGGCGACGACGAAGCCGTCGCGGGAGATGAGCAGCGCGGCGAGGATGCCGGGCGTCTCGCGGTACGGCGCGAGCTGGGCGGCGAGGGTGTCGGCCTGGTCGTTCACGGCGCCTCCAGAGCTGTCTCGAGTTGGGCGCGCACGGTGTCGGCGAACGCGGCCGCCGCGGCCGTGTCGGTGAAGACCCGGGTGAGGCCGTCGTGCGAACCGGCCAGCTCGCTGAGGAAGATGCCGGCGCGTGGCAGCGGCGATCCGTCGGGGTCGGGGAGCGCCCGCTCGAGCGGCAGGTGGATCAGCGTGTCGCCATTCACGAACAACCGGCTGGTCTCGCGTCCCGAAAGGCGCACCCGGACGCGCACGGCCACGCCTCCGGGTGCCTGCTGGTTGGCGATGTCGATCTCCACACGAGAAGACTAACGAGGCGCGTGTGAGGTAGCAAGACGCGGGCCGTGGCGGCCCGCCGGCTCACTGGGCGGCCGCGAGGGGCAGTGGAGGGCGCGCCGGCGGGGCCTCGTCGGCCGCGCGGCCGGCCTCTGCCTGCGCCGCCGTCAGCAGATCCTCGAGGCGTCGCACCGTGGGGAAGGAGGAGGCGCCGGTGGCCAGCGTCTGCCGGCGTCCCGCGATGAGGCTCGCGCCGACGTCGTGAGCCAGCTGCGCGGCCGTCTCGCGGGCCTCGGCGAGCGGGCTTCCGGGAAGCACGAGGACGAGACTGTCGGGCCCCGTCCTGAAGGCGCGGCCGTCGGCGCAGAGGCGCCGCTCCGCGCGCCTGGCCACGGCGCGGACCAGCTCCTCGCTTCTCTGCGCGCCGAGGAAGTCGCGGCTGTCGCGGTAGTGCTCCAGCCGCACGCACACGACGCTCAGAGGGAGGTGCTCGGCCAGCGCCGCCGCCATGCTCCGCTCCAGATGGTCCTCGAGGCAGGCCGACGTCCAGAGGCCGGTGCTCACGTCGACCTTCACGGTGTGCGGCGCGCTGCGAGCGGGCCGCCGCTTGAGACGGGTCGCCGCCACCGAACCGCCTGCGACCAGGACCCCGATCTTCGCGACGCCTCCCGCGCGGCTGCCGCCCAGGGACGGGTCGGCGATCGCGAGCACGATCAGCAGCGAGAGCGCGGGCCCGACGAGGTACGGCCATTCGCCGCGCGCCGCGCCGGCCAGCTGGCCCATGGCGAGCAGCGGTACGGCGCCGAGCAGCCAGCTGTCGGCGCCACCGGACAGCGCCAGCGCCAGGCCGAGAAGGAGCCAGTCGGCGACCACGAACGAGTGCGCCAGATCGGAACCCCGGGTCAGCGACACGCGGATGGAGGCGAAGCCTGCGAGGGCGCCGAGCGCGGCAGGGACCGCTGCTGCGCGGTGCCCCAGCGCCAGCGCGGCGACGGTGAGCGCGAGGAAGAAGAGAGTGCGGTATCGGGCTCGCAGGAGCGCCGGGGCGCGGCGTCTGCGAGGCGGGCGCGTCACCGGGACGCCGTCCGGATCATGCGTGGCATGGGGTGTGCACGCTGCATGGCGCGTCTCTTCGGCCTCGCCGGCGCGAATCCTTCAAGGTCAAGTTAAGGGTTGGGGTTGGTCCCTCCCGCCGCTCGGACGCCCTCTGCCCGGGGCGTGGCTGGCGCCGGCGGCGGGGTCGGCTATAATCGGTGCCCCGTGGACCGCACGTTCTTCTTCTCCGGCAACGAAGCGATCGCTCATGGTGCCGTGCG
>Ga0265595_1002293_pt1 | contig 13166 bp, 15 predicted proteins | sample saktaG_15_FD_190148 | JGI IMG/M metagenome (GOLD analysis project Ga0265595, IMG submission 190148) | Saline water microbial communities from Sakinaw Lake, British Columbia, Canada - sak_2013_06_06_50m | ecosystem: Environmental > Aquatic > Non-marine Saline and Alkaline > Saline ... | reverse complement strand
CATATACGCATACCTTACAGCACGATTGTATACGGTTACAAACCCCTTAATTCCTCGGTATCTTGATTGTATTTTCATTTTGCGCCCACAAAATTAATGAGTGCAATATGTATCTGAGGTTAGTCAGGGGCAGGCAGACATATAATAATCATTAGACTTATTGCTCTGACTTGCGTACTTGCGCTTTGTATACTTGCGTACTTTATTCTTGCGCACTATTACTCTATCTCATATGTTATAGTAACATCACTTGTTATCTTATTCTCGCCAACTGGAATATTCGGTGCTATTTCCGCGGTAATAGCTGACACAGTCTTTGCTCCACCACCCATACCATATACTATCGGTCGGTATTCACCATTATTTTCGTAGAAACTCGTAATGCGTACTAGTTTTACGCCAAGTTGCTTTGCCAATTCCTTCGCTTGAGCTTGCGCGTCAGCAATGGCTTTTGCCCGCGCTTCGGCTTCTACTGTTTCCGGCTTATCAACGAAGAAAGTCAAACCGTTCACATTTTCAACTCCGAGAGAACCGATGGAAGTGAAGATTGAACCGGCTTTGCTCAAATCACGCACTTTGACTTGAATACCTTGGCTAACATCGTATCCAGTCAAAACGGATTTCCCCGGCGGGCAATAATTATAGCCACACGCGACGCCTTGATATTCATAACGCGGATTTATATTGTAAGAAGTTGTCCGCGCGTCTTTATCCGCCACACCCGCGTCTTTGACCGTCTTCAATGCCGTGTTTATTTTATTCGTCGCTTGCTTCTGCGCATCCGCTACCGTCTTGGCAGTTTCAGACACCGAGAATGAGAATGTCGCGATATCAGGAATCGCGACCGCGTCACCCGTTCCAGTTACGGAAATTGTATTTGTCATTTGAACATCTTTACCGACATAGTCGATAGACTTCAACTCTTTGACAGAGATTATCGCCAAGAATATGGCTAGAATCACTCCGACCCACATACCCACATTCCAGACTTTTTCTTGTATGTTCATAGTTTTGTTATTTATTTACTATTAATGTATCTACATATTACCGCCTAGCTCGAGAGCATACAAGTGAACGACTAATGTTGAAATGGAGAAAACATTAAATAATGCCTAAGATCTTATTCGCTGATAAGTTTATTTCTTAATTTGAATTTCAGGACCCTAAAATTCAAAGATTAGCGAAGAAGAAAATAGATATTTTCGGGACAAATCAGAAACATCTTTCCCTAAAAAAACCATAAACTTAATGGGGTTTTAGAGGGTTACTTTTCCTTTTCAATAGATCTTCAAATACGAATTGTCTTTGAATATGGCAAAAAAGACATTGCGCGTTTTTTGAAGATTGATGATCATACTGTATATATAGGTAACTTAATAAAAAAATCACCCACATTCGGAAGAGCCCGAATGTGGGTGCAGTGAAAAAAGGGGCAAGTTTAAAGGGAAACTGCCTCGCGGGACCGCAGATTCGGAAACCGATTGCCTGGTAAATAGCAGTCCACCTCGAACCAGCGGCCGCCCCAGTTCGCGCCCGGAACACCGACGCCGGAATCCCGAGAGCCGGAGCAGAGTGTCCGGTTCTTGATGTCAAGATGTTTCATTGATTTCGAGAAGTACTTAAGTTCGAACAACATCCGTTCTAGGAGTGTAATACCTTTGATGCCCTTTTCCGTAAGCATGTTAGCCGAGAGATCTTTTAGCTCTTCATCGGCTTCCACTACATCACGAACCAAGATGGAATAAGTACCATTCATGGGATCACGATCGTTCTTCGGAACTGCCACATCCAAATCCTCGGTAAAACACCAACACGGAAACTTCATGGCACAGGCGTCGTAGACTCGGTTCAGAGTGAGACCTGCCACCACAATAATCAGACGGTCAAATCCCGACTTATTCTCCGGGAGTTTAAGCTCGGAAAAGTCGATAGTGAGACCGAAATACTTCTTGTAGAATTTCTGCCACTCTTTCAGAATAGCATCAATAGATTTCGAACGAAGCGTTTCCAGTGCCAGCCAGATAGGGTGCTTAGAGTTCTCTTTGGCCGCTTGAACCGCATCAGCAGGAAACCGTCCTGCGTGCAACTTGCCTAAGAATTGAAGGGCAAGTGCAAATTCCTGTTCTGGTGAGGCGACTACGGGAGCATTATTTGTGTTCATCTTTTATCTCGAGTCATCATGGTGTCGTGTCTATTTCAAAGTCCGCAAATGCGTATTTGGAACAGATTTATCGGGTGCAATCAGATGCGAATTTTGGTCACTTTTCAAACAAATATTGCCAACAAAACGGCCAAAATTCACGCCTGATTTCTCATTATTCTCAATGTTCTTTACTGAAAATATCCTACCATACTATATGTAGTAAAGTCAAATTCCGCGAACGAAATTCCACCTTATTTATTTAATTTTCTTATTTACTTAGACGAACAAATATCCGCCAGATTTTCGAATAGAGCGAGCACAGTCATCTGCCCTACCCCGCCAGGGACTGGTGTGATTGCCGCGACAATATTTTTTACAGATTCAAAATCAACATCACCAACGAGTTTTCTTCTCATTGGATCATTCGCTATTTCTTTATTTGATTCAGCTTTCAATCCATTTTTTGATTCATTTTCCAATGACTCATCGAAAATTTCATTTATCCCCACATCCACGATAATTTGTCCTTCCCTCACATACTCCGCTCGGATAAGTTCTGGTTTTCCAACAGCACAAATAATAATATCGGCTGGTTTTGTTTCCGCGCCGAGGTCAACAGTTTTACTATGGCACACCGTTACGACCGCGCCTTCATTCTTGCACATAGTGGCGATAGGTTTACCGACAAGTTCTGAACGACCGACAACCGTGACTTTTTTGTCATGCAAATCTATTTTGTAATAATTCAATAGTTCACGAACACCGCGCGCGGTCGCTGACAAAATATCCTCGCCTTCCGACCATTTCTGAATACTATCAACAGTCAAAGCGTCAACATCTTTCTTCGGGTCAATAGTATTTATGACAGTATCACGATCAAGATGCGCCGGTATAGGTAACTGCACGATTATCCCTTGAATGTTGGAGTCGGCATTGCATTCCTCAATTATTTGAATAAGGTCGGCTTGCGGAATATTTTCTGGTACTTGAATATGCCTCACTTTCACCTCAATTTTCTCGGCAAAATTCTTTTTTGCTCTGATATATGAATTTGAATCAGGCCTTTCTCCGACTTGAATTATCGCCAAAGTCGGCACAAACGGAAGCCTCCTTATCTTTTCGATAAGTTTCGGCAATAATGCTTCACGCGCTTCGCGACCGTCCAATATTTGTGCGCACATAATAGTTGAGCATAACATATTTTAGTGAACAATAACTATCCATTAGATTCACCCGGATATCTCATGCTTTACATAAACAAATACAACATATCAGATGAGGACTAGAATGAAAAATCACCCACATTCGGAAGAGCCCGAATGTGGGTGCAGTGAAAAAAGGGGCAAGTTTAAAGGGAAACTGCCTCGCGGGACCGCAGACTCGGATTCCGATAGCCAGGTGAATGGCAGCGCACCTCGAACCAGTCGCCGTACCGGTCCGCGCCCGGAACACCGCCGCCGGAATCCCGAGAGCCGGAGCAGATAGTCCAATTGGCGATGTCTAAATGCTTGCCGGTTTCCATATAATAGACAAGCTCGTAGAGTTCGCGTTCAAGGAGTGTGATTGTTTTCAGTCCTCTCTTCACAATCATATCAGCCGAGAAGTTTTTCAATTCCTCGTCGGCTTCAATACGGTCACGGAACCAGACGGCGTACAGACCATTTTTCGCAGGATGTCGCTCGTTTCGTTTGACGGGAACTTCAGTATTCAAGTTATTAACATATCTCCAACTGGGAAATGATGCCTCGCAGGCTTCAAAAGCCAGATTGTTGGATAATTTCGCGCCAACAATGACCAAACGGTCAAAACCGGCACGCCGTTTGGGAATGATGAGTCCGGAAGTCGTGAACTCTAAGCCCAGCATTCCGTACATCATCCGCATATCTTCAACTTGTTCATCGGCCGAACGCTCTGCACAAGGCTTCGGCGTTTCGCGGAGAACCGTGATATGGAAGCGGGGTGCGGGAGGGTTGGAAACAGGTATTGTGGGTTGTTCCATCGGCACCTCTTTACGCGTAAACGCAAAGAGAAGTCTGTCCGGGATCTGCTCTCTGTTTTCATTCAGACTGAACTCGTCAATCACGCTGTCAGGAAGAACAGTGACATTACTCGCGACCATTCCCGCGAAAGCGAGACGCTTTCTCGTCCTTTCATCAACTACCGAGGTTGCCTTTTTCATAAGGATGCCTCTCATTATTCATCGAGCCACCCGCGACTTGACGGTAGGTGTTTTGTTTCAATGTGCTCGATTACTATTCGTAAATTACCATAATATATTGTATATAGTCAATACCTCGCAAAAAATTGAGTTACTACGCGATACGCGATTTGGATCCAATCAAACGCTCCATTTTGAATATATACCGCACGGCAATAATCTTCCGCTCTTTGATTCTTCAATAGTAAGTTCCCCACTCTCTATCTTGCCGCCAAACCCCTTTACAATAGTTGCCAAGATATTTTCATAAGCGACCGCTGAATAACCGGAAGCATAACCATTTACGAGGAAAAATAGCGGTTTGTCGGATAACAGTTCAATGCATGATTCTATGAGTGGTAAAAAGTTTTCTTCAATCTTCCACACTTCATTATCAGGACCGTGACCGAATGCCGGCGGATCCATAATAATACCATCGTATTTCCGACCGCGTTTCAATTCTCGGCGAACAAAATCACGCGCATCGTCCACTATCCATCTAATTGGCTTATCTTTTAACCCAGACAATTCTGCGTTTTCTCTCGCCCATGCCACTGCCGCTTTGGAACTGTCAACATGCGCGACTTTCGCCCCTGCTTGCGCACAGGCGAGTGTTGCACCACCGGTATAGGCGAAAAGATTCAGTATTTCCGGCAGAACAACTAAGGAGCCGACACTTCCCGAAACAAGCCTTAGCGGAGCGGAGTGATTAAGGGCTTGTGGAGGGAATGTGTCGGCGACTGAAGTTGTTCCGCCGGAAGATGAAATAATTCTACGCATCCACTCCCAATTCGGCGCCTGCTCCGGAAAAATCCCAACATGCTTGAATGGTGTCGGTTTTATCCAGAATTTGAGATTGTGAAAATCTATAGACCAACGATTCTCCGCGTTGTTCACTTTACTATTACCAACTTTAACATTGTCCAATTCATGAATCGAACTCTTTTTTATTATCCAATCCCCACCCTTTTCATCTCGCGTAAACTCCGCATCCGCCTTTTTCCATTCTTGCGCTTCAAGATTCTTACGCCACAATGCCTGTGGGTCCGGTCGTGACAAAACAATATTACCGAATCGCTCCAACTTCTCCCCTTCTCCGGAATCCAGAAGCTTATAATCTTTCGCTGCTTTGGTCGTGAGTATTTGCAATTCTCTCATTGGATTTTATTTTGTGGAATAATTTTGTATCTATCTATCGTTTCCATCGCCGCGATGAATAGAACAGTTGAGATCAGAGCCGATATCATGCAGTACATGCAATATGAATACAGAACAAATACTTGAATATAGATGAGACAAAATGAAGTGAGCAAACCGAAAATTGTGAGTAGGAGAGTCCATTTCAAAATCACCGTTTTTTTCACGTCCAAATACGCGAATAATCCGACGAGGATCGCCAGATAATACAATGTTCCAAGAAGTGAAACCGGGATTCCGAACAGAACGGAATATGAGCTTGTGAGAACCAGGTCACAATCGGCCGTCAGCGTACAAGGCGGAATAACTCCCCGAAAATGCTCTATCGTCAAATATGTCGCGTCGGCAAAACCGATAAGCGCGATAATGAACATGAATATGACAATACTATTTGGAACTGTTCTTAGTGATTGTCTGAATAAGTGTTTTAAATTCTTCATATGTTGGAGGATTAGTTATAGCAATGCCATTCACGAAAAATGTTGGAGTTGAGTTTATGCCTACTTTGATACCGCCGTCAGAGTCGGCTTGAACTTTCGCGCGCAGTGTTGAACTGGACATATCCGCTTTGAATCCGTCCACATTCAGGCCTATTTTCACCGCGTAGCCGATGAATATACTCGTTGGATCCGTCAATTCCGTCCATTCGGCATGATTTTCAAATAATTCGGCGTACATTTCAAAGAATTTCCCTTGTACTCCAGCCGCTTCCGAAGCTATAGCGGAAGAAAAAGCATTGGGATGTTGGGTCTGCGGAAGTGGAAATTGCCTATAGACGAATCTGATTGACATTGGCGATTCTTCAAGCAAACGTTTTACGAAATAATAATATATTTCGCAGGCTGAACATTGAAAATCGCTGTATTCAATTATCGTGATTGGCGCGTCAATTGGACCTGTAATATGATCCATCGCCGTCACAGTGGCCAGATCATTCAAGGAAACTCCAAGCACGGGTTTATTCATGGCAACAACGAGTCCCCAGACAATTAGTCCGAGTACTATTACGAAACCGAGCCAAAATATGATTCGCCTTGTATTCATGAGTTTTGATTATATGAGAAAGCTCGTGGCTACGCAAGGCGTAAGTATGGCAAAAGAACGCGACAAACAAAAAAGAAGCGACTATATCACATGCGAAAGCCAGACAATAGAGTAAATACCGATAGTATTCATGATAATAGCAATCGGTAATAAAATCGCTAGACGCACTTTTGATAGTCCCATAAGGGTCAAACCAAATTCATCCGGAAACGGTGAAGCGATAATAAAGGCACCCAATAGGGGCGATAACCATTTCATAAATCCAAGATGAAATGAATTCAGAATATGTTTAACAACTTTGGGTCTAATAGAACCCATAAGATCATCCATAAAACGATCTCGAATGAAAAAGAAAAGGATAACATCTCCGCACATGGCACCGAAACCGCCCCATATAGCGACTGTAAGAGTCGGCGCGTATTCACCGATATGAGCAAACGCCACTGACGCCGGCGCGACGGTGAAAACAGATGTGAAGAGTATGCCAGTGAAGAAACTAGCCGCAATCGGATTTCCGATAAAGTCAACAATAAAGTCCACAAAACCTAGTCTTGATAGAATTATAGCAATACTCGCGCCGATCAAAATAAAAAAAATATCTCTCGCCAATTCCCGTCTGGCATGTTTGCGTTTCATATTATCACAAGTATAGCAGGAATAAACAATTTCCGAAATGGCTTTGTTCCAATTCTGCTTCTTTTTACGCTACTCGTTGATTTTTATTGCCTTTCCTCTAACGAGAGCTTCAGCTATTTTCTTGTGGGCTGAAGCTAATATTCTCTGAAATGTACTTTGCGAAGTCTTCATTTTTTCTGCCGCCTTAATCTGTTCCAATCCCTCAACATTTTTGAGACGAATAGCTTCCATTTCTTCCAGAGAAAGCTCAACCTCTTCAAGGTAACACAGGGGAATACCTTGAGGTTTGAAATACCTTGTTTTTGGATCAAATCTTATTCTCCTGCATAATCGCGGCCTTGGCATATTATTTTCGTTCTCTACTTTTGTTGGCTCTTTAGGACGGTCTTTTCTTCCCTGATTGCAGCCAACTCGTTTTCAAGCATCTTTTCCTCATCTTCCAGAGCGGCAAGTTCGTTTTTCGGGGAAACAAATCTTCGAAATCCATATCCACCCCAACAACCCCAACCGCGTCTCATGGCGCCATTACAAACACCCATTTCTCGGCCTGTTCTCGGACCTTGTCCCATTGGACCTGTTTTGTTTAATTTAGGCATAATTTTTTATCTTTAATATTTTGATAAAACGACCTCTAATATATTATGAGTATATACCCATAACTATTAGAAGTCAAGGTCGGTACTATAACTGATTTTGTCGAAAACACCATAAATACATTTATCCTAGCCCTATGTCAGGCATGAACTCGTCAATTATAAATAATACCGTTTGGGGTCAGGCACTGTCCAGTCTTATAACAGTGCTCGAGGATAAAGAGTATATGGTTACTTTACGCGAAAAAATGAATAACATCAAGAAAGTTGCCAAGTTTTACAACTACGACCTCCTCCTAGCCAAAAAGTAAAACGTTGTTGCCCCTTGTCTGCCCTTGGGGCGAGTTTTGCACCCCAGATAGACCTTTGACACCTCTTGCACCCGGACCAAACCGTAAAACGAAATTTGAGAGCTTGGGGCGATTTGCTTAACTTTTCAAAAATTAAGCAAATTACACCGAGTCATAATTGCTTAACCTTTTCGCTTTTTTGATTTAGAGACTTCCTTCCGATCTGCCTGAATTTTTTTAACGATTTCCGCCTGCTCCGCTAACCACTTATCATAGTCCGGTCCCGCAAAACTCGGTTCACCGCCGGTGTCGATATACTTCTGGATATCCTCCATAGCGAATCTCCCCAGAGCATCGTAAAAGTTAAGTAAGTTAAATGCTTCATCCGAGGCTTCCTGATCCGTCCATTCAACACCAAAATCTCTTTTGACCAATTCCTTTAACTCGTCGATTTTCTTTTTTGATGGAATCATAAAATTAAAGACTTTCTTCGATTTCGACGGCGTCGTCCTCGTCTACACCCAAGTCCTCCATAATCTCTTGAACACGCTCGGCCGTGTCCTTATCAAGATCGTGACTTTCCATAAGCTCGACGACTTCCTCGTCCGGAGCTTCTTCAGCGGGGTTATCTTTAATTGGATCATTATCGTCTGACATATTATTTCTTTTTATTTTGATATTCCAACAGTTTCTCGGCCGGAGAAATACCACCGAGGACTTTGTGCGGAAAATAATTCCAGGCATCGGTTACTAGCTCAAGAACATTGCTTAATTCTGAAGCATCTCCACCACGGTCGAACATCGCCACGACTTTCATCATGTCGTCGTTATCCTCTTCGTGGAAAATAACATCTCGGATATGATCCAGAGTAAAATCGCTCTCGGTTTCTTTGAGCATATCCACGAGTTCCTGTTCAATCTCTTTCCGGCGTTCCAAAATTTGTTGTTTTGATTCGGTTTGCATGTAATATGGCTTATCCTCTTTTTTGAAATCCTGCTTCTAATTTTTTAAAATTATCTGTGTTTTGAAAAAACTCAATAATTCTGCCAACTTCCTTATTACCAATGGTATTTATAGAATTTTTGTAATTCAAAAGTTTTATTTCAGGAAAAGAGAATCTGGCATTTACACCTTTACCTTTATGAATGACATGAAAATGCTTACCATGATCATTACTGTACACCCTAAACTCAAAGCCGTTGATACTTCCGACCAACCCCTTCAGTAGAGGCCCTCTCCATTTGAGAGCGTCCTTGTATTTTTCCTCTAGCACGCCCTCCTTTTTGTCTTCATCGCTATAAAGATATTTATCAAAAGAATCCTCGGCATGCTCAAAAATGTCTAAAATGCCACTGGTAATATTCCAGTCTTGAATATAAGCATAGGCATTTGATTTCTGATCCTCATAAATACTGTCTTTGGCTTCACGGCTTTTTGTAATCTCTGCCAATTCTTTGTAATAATTTCTCAAATCTTCTTTATATTGAGTAACTATATCCCCAATCTTTCCGTGCTTGTTTAAGATCTCATCATCCACTCCACCCTCTGGTTCTAATTCCTTCACGATAAGTGGAATATAGATCGACTGAGTGTCTTCCTTTTGTCCACTAAGCTTGATGGTAATCCGCCCCTGAGACTTAGAGATAAAACCAGCGTTGAATTGATTAAACTGAACCACCGTATAGAATTTTAGTTTCTTTCTGAATTTTGATAGCCAATCTATCTGAACATCAACGGATGTACCCATGAATGTCTGTCCCTCTATATCAAGAAAATCTAAAAATAATCGATAATCCATTCGACCATAGTCAGTCCTTAGCCAAACCTTGGGAACCCAGCCCGATAGGACAAATCTAGCACCCACTACATCATATGGCTTCGGACAAATAAGCTTTATAGCATCATTTTTTATTGAGTGTTTTGATTCGGTTTGCATATTTAATTTTTTAAATATCGAGCAAATGAGTTTCTAACAAGATCAGAAAATGAATGGGGGTATTTTTCCGGTATGTCCTCCTCGATTCCACCTTCTTCGAGCCAGTAAATATGATATGGCTCAAGTTCTTTGTTGGTTAGAAGAATTAGTTTTGCTTCCTTTGCGAGCTCTTTAAATAAAACTATTTCTTCGGGAAGAAAAGTATCGCTTGTTTTTGAGAAGATGATACAAGCCTCCATGTTGCCTTTTGATGATATCTTTTTTGCAACTTCTTTTAGCTTATTGCAGTCATCCTGAGTGATTACGCCACTATCACTCTTACATTCACCGATAGCAATTTCTATCTTATCGTGGCGGCCATATTGAACTATGCATAAATCCGTTTCGCATCCAAGATTTTCACCGCTCAACTCCAAGGCCGTAGAATATGTGAAGTTTGAGTGATCCGCTATTCGTTTTATGGCCAAAAGGGTAAGTAATACTGGAATTGCACCTTCTTGATGATTATCTTTTGCGAAAAGACCACTTTTCCTAAATTTCCAATCGCCTCGAGTCTTGAGATGGGTGCTAGTTTGATTTTGACCGCCACAATACTCACATATCCAAAAATCATCAATACTTTTGAGAGTAAGCCAATTTTTTAGCCGGCATTGTTCACACGTCAACTCAAGCCCGGCTCTAAAAAAATCTTTTTTTAGTAAATAGTCAAAGACGGAATTACTATCTAATTCTGCTTTCTCTCTTGCTTCAATAAATAATCTTTTATGCTTCAGGAAATCATTTTCGTTGATCGTTTTAGTTGCTTCTCCACGAGTTATAGTACTACCCGAACTGCCTTCTTGTAGTATTTTTCTAACTCCTTTAATTTTCAAAACTCGCGCATCCTCAAGTTCTCCTATTTTCTCGATAACTTTTCGAGCGATAAGTCCCGGTTGGCTCATTTGAACCTTTATTCCGGCAAAATCAAATACCTTACTAATAAGGGTTTGATGTTCTATTGGATATAGAGTCTCTGTCTTATCATCGAGATCGATAATAACAGCTATGCTGTCTTCTTCGGTTCTAATTTTCCACGGATCAACCGAAACTTCTCTGCTGTAAAACTCGTTTAAGTCTCTAATATAAGGTAACTTAAGGGTATATCCAGCAAAACCGAAATCAGAATAAGAATCTAGCGACACAGCCAGTGTTTGCTTAGAGACGTCACGCTCACTTTCCGTAGTAATAAATTTCCTTTCAGGCAAATTAACATTCACAACATATTTGCCGTAAGATTTATCAATGAGACCATTAGTGAACTCCCATCCTAGTATGTCTGTCGGCAAATTGTAGAGTGTTTCGTCAGGAGAATAATTAGAGATATTACTTTTATAAAAAGGTATGCCATCTTTTTTAAATTTATTAAAGATTGGATCGATAATTTCCTCTGTTTTGTCTCGGTAATAAAAGATAATCGATCTATGGAAGTCCGGTTTTTTTGTCGACTTAATTACATGGTCGAGATGTTTTTCTATGAACTTTAAATATCTTTCATGACCTTGTATTGGTAAAAATTCAATCCAAAGCCCCGTAGCCCTAAGATTCCAATAAAATATTAAATCATCAAAATTATTCGCATCGCCTAAATAGACGCCACCATCTCGGAATAATTCACGGCGATAATTTTTCAAACCGATTGATGTTAAGGTGATAGGACTTATTTTTCCGGCAAGATTAGAGTCCAATTCTTTATCTTTTTCTATATCAATCTTTTTTGATCGCAATCCTTTTAAAAAAGCGTTCTCAAAATCGTCTTGTAAATTGAAATTGTTGGTATAAGTGCCAAAGGTTAAGGCAAAAACGTTTGCAAGCGGATCTGTATCAGTCCACTTAGGTAAAGCGCAGTTGCTGTCACCTTCCTTTACTGGCACCCCCTTAAAATATTTATGATAGTGTTTCTCAATAATATTTAAAGAATCAAGATAAACAAGAGATTTCTTTTTCGAATGCCAATCCTCCGTGAACATCTCATAAGTAAAATGACGTGGGGATTTAAGAAATGGAAAAGCATTGAGAACCGCGCCTATCTTCTCATTGTTAACAATCGCATGAAGAACATCTATCGGTGCGGACTTTATTTGTTCAATCACTTTTGTCGCGTCAGCACCTACGGGAATAATTGGGTTGTGTTCGCCACCCCACAGCAAGGTGTTTATTTTGACCGCCTCAATGAGACTTGAAATATCGTCCTCTGGAATTAGAAATCCAATTTTGAGCGTTCGGTATTTTGCTGAAAAATTTGTAATAGCCATATTAATTATTTCGATTCAACAATTTTTACCTCATCCTCAGTGAGGCCATAGATCTTATACACCAATTCATCTATTTGATGTTCGAGATCTTTAACTTTTGCTTGTTTTTCCGAATTTGATTTATAATCAGAAAAAGTCACTAATTTCTCAATTTGGTTCACAATTTCAATAAACTTATTTTGCACATCTTTTTCAAGAATATTTTTTGGTATTGGAATTTGTTGAATATAAAAATTATATAAATCCATTCCCCTAATAGCTCTCGCATAAATAAAATTATATGCATACCAACTTACAAAGGACGAGTTCAGATACGCCAACCAAAATTCTGGCGATATTTTTTTATCCAACTCAAATGACATTAGGGTGTTGGTAATAATAATACCTTCTCTTTCATAACATGCAGTTATTTTTATATGTGGTATTGGATTTTCTATATGTGCCACTAGCCTTTGTGCAATTATTTTTGGTTTTAAAAATTCTTCGGCTGATTGCCAATTCAATTTTTGTTTGTTTTTTAACCATCTATGAGATTTTATTTTCCAACGACCAATATCAATACCCTTAAGAAGCTTGTCGTCCGTTTCAACATCTGAGAAAAAGTCAGTACCAATTGCTAGTCCTAATTTTCCAACAACAAGCCTCTCATCAACTTTTTCACTATGGATTTTACTCCAAAATGTTTTTGGTATTTTTAACAAATATACTTGAGCGGTAGAATTTTCTAAAAATATTTCATCTTTCCTCCCTTGTCCAATTTTAACAATATGATCATTTTTATCTAAATATAAACAATTAATGTTTGAATCTGCGTTATTCTTAATCAAACCAAAAGCAT
>Ga0265595_1002289_pt1 | contig 13171 bp, 27 predicted proteins | sample saktaG_15_FD_190148 | JGI IMG/M metagenome (GOLD analysis project Ga0265595, IMG submission 190148) | Saline water microbial communities from Sakinaw Lake, British Columbia, Canada - sak_2013_06_06_50m | ecosystem: Environmental > Aquatic > Non-marine Saline and Alkaline > Saline ... | reverse complement strand
TGACCGTCAGGGGTTTCTAACGATTCTAAAAGGAGGTGCAAAGGATGCCAGAGTCAATGGAGTTCGTGGTGAGACACAACGGCAAGGAGAAAGTAATTCCCCTAGAGCCAAAGGCTTTTAAGTCAGGCACAAAAGGGTTTTACTTCCGAGAGCGGATGATTCTCCCCGACGGAGCGGACTACCACTGCCAGATTATTCTAAGCAGGAAGGTGTAAAATGGCAACACGAGGACTAATGGATGCGGAAGAGTTGGAGGGGGCGAGGCGGAATCGGGAGAGGATAGGTGTGGTTTACCCTGATGTAAGGGAGGAGACAGACGAATCGAAGCTTAAAGGTCGAGAATTGGATAAAATAAAGAAGGAGGAAATCAAACAAGCAATGGCAAAGAAAGAGAAGACCCAGAAGGTTCAGGAGACGGAACGCAAGGCTACCGCCAAGGTAAAGACCCCAGACCAGTCAGCTGATGCAATGCCAGTAGCTCCAGAGGGTAAGAAAGCGATTTGGCACAAGCCTTACTCTTATACCAATAAGGCTGGAACTACCATCAGTATTCGAGGACACTGGGAAATGGCGAATCTGCCTAAAGAGAAGCCGAAGGCTGAAGTTAAGGCGGAGCCAATAGCAGAGGTGGAAGCGGAAGAGACTGAAGTGGAAGAGGCTGAAGCGGAAGAGGGATAGCCAAAACATAAGCAAGGGGGAGGGGCGATTATAACCTCTCCCTCTCGCTGTTCAAAGGAGGATAGGACGGACTAAGGGGGTGGATGAGTTCCCCTTAGCTCTACTTCTTTTTCTTGGGTTTGGCTTTCCTAACTCCAGCTTTTCTTCCGAAGACTACGGGGTGGCGTTCCTCATGAGCCTTAACGTGAACCATGGTGCCTTTCTTGTTCTTGTACGAGTATGCATTGTGCATTGCCATTTCTACAGTACCTCCCACTTTATTTACTTTTATTTAACCATACCTTGTAAGCCTTTGTAAAGTGGTATTTGGCACAATTAGCTATTTTAGCTTTCTTTCCATCGGATGGTCACAACCAACCCAACGGAGAAGCTTCCAAAGGAGAACTTTATGCCAACGTCGATGTCTCCGTCACTTGGGTCGAGGTCAATGAAGGTGAGTTTGAGTTTGAAGAATTTGAATGCGAATTCCATTTTATTCCTTCCTAAATCATTACTAAGCGAACTTGGGTTCCTTGCCAAGGTTCAAGGTTAGACTTTATTGTGTCGCTTTGAGGTTCAATAAACCAAAAGTCCCTGTTGACATCAATGCACCCGAGTAAAGCGTGAGTATCAGTCCAAATTATGCCTTTGGCTATTTCTGCCCACCCTTCAACACTAAATTGCCCCATAAGCCTGTAAGCAAAATCGTCACAGTCGTACTTATCTTTTACATAGGTTTTTCGGTTAGTTTTGTCTTGGGCTAGAAAAGCCTCAATGTCTTTTAAGTCGCATAGATACTTAACGGAATCGGATAGGAAAATACTGGCACTTGGAAAGTTTAGCTCAATTAAGGACTTCAAACCAGTGTGGTCTATCTCTCCACGAACAATAGGAGGAAGAGGGGGGGCGAGTAAAGCTTCAAGCTCTTTTATTCGCTTTTTAGCTTCTAGTAGTTCAGAAACATTACACATTGTTTTTCTCCTTGGCTATCTTTTTAGGGTCTATTCCGTTTTTTTCTAATACGGTGTCTACTTTGGTTTCGAGACGAGTTAGACGATGTTCTACTCGTAAGGTATGAACAACAAATCCTCCGATGGTTGGAATGGCGACAGCGAGTATGGGAATAACAGAAATTTCAACTATCAAAACCTTTCTCCTTCTTAAGCGTTTTTTCGGAGAGGATTTTTTCATTTTTCTTATAGAGGTTTTTTACAACGAACTCATGTGTTTCATTCTCTTCTCGTTTGGATAGAGTAACAAGAATAGAACCGTCAGGCATTTCTTTTTGAGTCATGACGTGAAAATCACCGCTTTTTAATTTTTCAATTCCTTTCATACTTCGTACCCCCAAGCACAGCCAGTCATGTCAATGGCGTGGTTAGACTGGCTTAATCCATAAAGTTGAAGTGTGTGTCCTCCTCCTACAACAACAGGTTTTTCAAAAACTACAGCTCCTCCACCGTTTCCTCCAAGAATGCCTAAGTTTCCTGATACAGTGTCAAAGAGGTATATAACAGCCATTTGGTTTTTATCAGCACCAGCAGCATTGGAGGCACTTGATTGAAAGCTCATTGCGGTAAGATAAAGAGTTTTTCCTGTTGGAACAGCGTAGTCTGCGTGACCGTATTGATGAAAAGTTTTGTTTCCGAGACTTACGAAAAAGGTTTTATCTAATCCTTCTTTAGCTGCCCATTCAGGTTGAAGGTAGACACCAACACTTTGAGCTATGATACGCATGTAAGCTTCGGTAAGTTCTAGAGGCTCTTCGTCTTTGGTTACTCGAAATGCCACATCTTCTTGAAGGATTTTGTTACCAAAGGCAATAGCGTTCCTAATTTTGTCTTGTGTTCCCTCAGGGGTGAAAGTTCCTCCTCTGAAATAGTTGGCTAAGGTGATGCCAACAAGGAGGTCAAGCTTATCCACCAGTCTCCTCAACAGGAGGTGGTTCAGGTGGAGGCTCAGGAGGACTTATGCTGTCAAGATAAGCGATAATCCCCCTTCGTTCATTTAGAGCCTGTAAGGTTACAAGTTTTTGATTTTCAAGGTTTTGAAGCTGGTTAGAGAGACCTTCCAGCTCTGCTTGGTATTTTGCCCTGTCCTTTTTTACATCAATCTTTTCCATTTCCTTCTTCTTTATGTTGCGATAAGCCCATGAGTTCGGCATCTAGCTAACAGCTCGTTCAGCCTGAGTATAACGCTTGGAGCATCGGTAGCGTCGGCAACTGCTGCTTGCTGTCCAGCAAGAACTTGTGTTCCTGACAATGAGACGTGCCCATTTGTTAAGTCCACCACAAATCGGTCAGCTACACCAGTTTCAGCAAGATTAAAGTTTGCTCCGACTATGGACATATGGTAAATGCCGCCCACTAAGTTTTGGGTAGCCATATCAAGAAAACCGCTTAGTTTCAGTCCAGTAACGGTAACAGCGGTCAAGGTAAGAACGGCAACATCCGCTGAACCGCTGATATGAATCCTTGTTAAATCAGCATTTTGGGCAGTATTAGGAGTTCGAAATTGCATAGCTCCCAAGTATCCAGCGTAATCTTTTCCTGTAAGATCAATAATTGCTCCATGTCCACCATCCCAAGTCCCGCCAAGTATGGCAACCCAACGAGTATCAGTGTCTTGGTATATTCGGGGATTCCCAGTAAAGGCTAAGTTCACACTGACTATAGGGTTGGTTAGAGTTTTATTACTGAGGGTTTGGGCAAGGGTTGTTCCGACGACAGCCCCAGCCCCAACCCCGTGAACTCCAGTAGTTAGAATTTCGTGCCCAATAACAAGGCGACTTTGGATTATGTCAATCCCTTTAGTTAATTCGTGCTTTTTGGCTATTTCTAAAGGTCTTACACCTTTCATAAGATTTTCTCTCTTCCCCAGTAGTCTACAATTAGTGTAGCGTCAGCGGATTCTCGGATAAACCGAATGTTTCTTAGGTTTTCCATTCCCCATACTCGGTAGGTTTCGGCTGGATACCACGCTTTACCAACAGTAGCAGAAGGGGTAGTTGCTCCGTCTGAGGTGACTCGAATGGTGTTGGAAAGAACTTGAATGTCGGCAAATAAGGTATCGTACCTAGAATCAGGAGCTTCATATTTACGGACATCAAGAGCCTTAACAGCAGTGCTTACTGTGATTTGCTCTCGTGCCACATTCTTGACTATTTCAGCAAGCTCTTCAATTGACTGTTCTTGTATGGCTTCCTGAAGAGCTGTAAGAGCATTTCTTGGTTCTGACTTTTCTTTTTCCGCCATTTTATTCTTTATCCTTTTAGTTCGTTATACTTTTCAAGCCCCACCTTTTGAATATACCTCGACCATTCTGTTATTGAACCTGTCCAGCCTCTGGGAGGTGTAAGTACTCCATTGACATAACTTCCACCAAGTTCTAGGTTTACCTTGTCACAAACAGCAGAGTAGGACGGTATTTCTGTCATAGTTAAGCCAAGAGCTTCAGCGGCAGGTTTTTGGAAGTATTCTTCAAAGACTTTTTCAGACATTCCACCTGAGATATCTCCAGTTAAAGCTGCCTTGGCGAGTTGGTCTCTTACATAGGCTGTTGTGGGTACTTCCACAGTTACGCCAATTTGTTCAATTAATTTTGTGTCCACAGGAACCTTCAAAGAGGCTACGGGTTGGGTTGGGTCGATTTCTAGTGTTTCTGGTATTCCTGCTTCTTCCAGAATGTCCTTGGCTCTTGATACAGCGTCTGGCGTTTCGGACTTAGCTCTCACTTTAGAGGTGTAGAGTAAAATTCCGAGTATAACTATTGCAACGCCTAAAATTAACACTAAGCACCTCCTTTCAGGTAAACAAGAAGAATGAGAGCGAGACCCCCCATTATAGCAAGAATTATCATAGGCTTTTCAAAACCAAGGTCAAACTGAAGACCTGTTTTCTCAGGTTTAGTTCCTTCTAGGTATTCTACCAAAGCTTCTGACCTTAGTCCTTCGTCTGTTATTCCGCTTATAATCTCTAAAGCTCCTTCTTGTCGTTGGATAACGGCTTCACCTTGAGCTTCAACTTGGGCTTTCTTGATTTTGTAGAGGGAAACGGTAATGGTTATAATGCCAATGGTGATTAAAACACCTACTATAATTGCAGCTATCAGCATTGCTCCCAAACCAGTTTGGAAGTAAACACAAAGAGTGCCACCTTTCCAATCTGTGGGTTGATAAAGAATTATTCCTTTGGCTTCACAGTAAGAAGTAACAAACTCAGAAATCCCAACCTTGGATAATTCAACAGGGGTGTACTTTCCCTCTATCCAGTATGGAACTGCCATCCAATTTGGAAGGTCATCCAGCAACGGAATGGGGAAATTAAGAGTAAACACTCCGTATTCCCCAGACCGAAACTCAGAGTCCCAACTTTGATACTTTTGAAGGTCGTTTACCGATTTAACGGCAGCCGAACCCACTAATTCTGAAGTCCACGTTTCAACCATTAGAAGTTACCTCCTTTTGGTTTATAGCACTTCAGCGTATCGTAAGCAGGTAATCATCCAATAGCAACTCGCCACGACTAAGACGGTAGCACATTTGGCACGAATGACGAGTTGGTAATCGCTTTTGATGAGCTTGGAAAGACCGAGTTTCAGGGTCTTGTTCCTGTCGTCAAACGTCTTGATGCGGTTGTAGCCACCCTGTGCCAGAATTTCGGTGGACAAGCTGTTGGGGTCTCTAACGAGCAACTCGAATGTGTCGGTAACGAGGGCTTCAGCACCAGCGTCCTTCAGGTAAGCCGCAAAGACATCTTCGGGGCGGATTTGGATGGCTGTGTGCCGAGGAACCTTGTATACCACAATGTCGGTCATTAGAGCAGCTGTTCCCGTTGTCAAGGTGACATTCGGGTCTGCTTGGGTGATGGTGTGTTCCATTGCTTTTATCATTGTCAGAATCCCTCCTCAGCTAGTATTTGCTCCACCGTTCTAGGTGAAGTCTCTTTCTTCCCTCCGAGAACCGCCTCCCCTGCGGGTTTAATGAACTTGTCATAAAGAAGAAAGGCGACGGCAATCGAGAGAGCCATAGTCAAGATTTTGTAGAATTGTTCCATTGCTCTTTACCTCCCTTTTTCTTTTAGACCCTTCCCTTTACCCACTTGTCATAGACAATGAGGGCAACGAGAACGATTCCGCAGGTTATGAGCATTCCTTGCCAAGTCTTCATTTAGGGAACCTCCTGTGCCATTATTTAGATTTCCATCTATACTCCTATTTAACCACAGAGAGGAACCCCCTGTCAAGATGTAAATGTCAGTAGAAGGTATGACAACTGGGGGTTAGGAAACTAAATGGGTTCGCAAACTTCCACTTTACCTTCAGTGTAGTGCCAGAAGTGACGTAAAGGAAGAGTAGCAAGTTCTCGAACATCTCTTGGAACAAACCCTTTCAAGTAATCTAAATCAGTGGGAGACCAGTGGTGGAAAATGAAAACGTGTTCAGAAAGCCCAAAAATGGTTTTATTCAGATTGGCAATTCTTCGAGTATCAGCAACTATGCCTACGTTTCTATGCCTTCCACGAGTTATGATTTTAAAGACATTCGGTTGGAGTTGTTGGGTTACAGGAAGGTAAAGTTCTGCCTCAGAGACTATGAGAGTGCAATTCCACCTATTCCAAATGATTTTCGCTACTCGGTCTAGTTCTTTAGGAGAGTCACTTTGAGGGACGTAGTGAGGGTATTCAGTGAATTCTTCAAGAACATCAAAGACAAAAACTTCGTGTCCACTAGCTTGAAGGGCAGGAATAATCCCGTGTTTTATCAACCAAGTTTTTCCACTGCCCTTAGCTCCACAGACAGTATCACTATGCCAACTTTGAAGCTTTATCATTCTAGTTCCAGTTTTCCTTGATAAAGTTGAAAATTCCCCTAACAGTTTTCTGGTAACTCTCCTTCTCATCAATAAGAGCAGAAAGCTTTTGAAGTTGCCCAAGGAGTACTTTTAGCAAAGGGTGACTGGGAGGGTCTTGGGCTTCAAAGACGGCAAGGAGAAATTTGGCTTCTTTACTCTTTAGCAATGGGTTCTTCAAGTTTTACCTCCTTCATAGGTTGTTTCTCTTTCTTCTTGGTAGAGTAGATAGCAACTTTACTAAGGACGATAATCGCAGTTCCCATTACTGCCATCAGAATTGGGGACATTGGGGGAATTAAAGGACTCCAAAGAGCCTTAAGCTGTTCTACTTCAGCTTCATCAAAATCCATCTCAGGAATTCGAGTAAGGAGAGAAGCTGTCTTACCAATAACTTTGACGGTAGTTTCTACCAAAGCGTCATTTACAGTTTTGGCTTCTGGGGAAACTTCTTTAGCAACTTCAGCTCCGAGTCCTCCAGATTGTTCTTCGGGTTGTTCCTCCTCTTCCTTAGTCGGCTCTTTATAGGTTTCGGATACCTTAATAGAACCAGTGGTCTCTGGCTTCGCCTTCGGGGGTATCTTTACTGAGGGTTTCTTTTCTTCTGGGGGCATCTTTCTTTTCCTCCTTTCTTCTTGGTGGTAAATCATTGGGAATAAACGATATAGGTTCGGGTTCTGGTTCAGGTTCTGGTTCAGGTTCTGGCTCTGGTTCGGGTTCTGGCTTAGGTTCAGATTCTGGTTCGGGTTCTGGCTCAGGTTCAAGTTCTGGTTCGGGTTCTGGTTCAGGTTCAGGCTCTGGTTCAGGGTGGGTATTCAAAGCTTGAGTCACTTGCTCCTCAACCTTACCCGTCTCGGACTTGGAATTAGGAAGAGTTATTATCCAATCCGAAAATCTTGAAGCTGATTTCTTCCGAGCTTTGAGGTCTCCTGATTCAATCCGCCTTACTACCTCCTTAAGACTAATCCCAAGTATTCGAGCAGCTTCCTTCTTAGTGACTTCCATTGAGGTACCTCCTTTTCTACTATTTTCATTTTACCTCCTAGTAATCTCAAGACGTTTAAGGTGGGTCTTCCAGTTTTTGTCCCTTCGAGGTTGAGTATACCGAAAAACCTCTCTCCATTCCTTCTCATTTGCAGTTCGTATTTGAACAATTACAGACTCTCCCTCCTTCAAACTATTGTCATCAATTACGACTTCCATTCCTGAATTCCTCCCTTTCCTCTGTATTTTTCCAAGGTCTTGACCATCCTTCTGTTCCTTCTAGAAGTCTCTTGGTATCAAAACTGTAACTGGTGGTCATAAATCGGTGAGTTCGACTTCCAAAAGCTACTTTACCTTTACTTCGCCACGACTCCTTAAGATGCATAAATCGATTATACGAATACTTGAGAAATCCCTCAGGAATAAAGACCTTTAAAGCTCTAGAAGCAGCAAGTCGATTATGGACAGCGTGGTGAGCTACCTTCTTTCCAATTCGATAAAACCGAGTGCGATAAGCCACAAGGTCTCCTTCTCCCTTCAACCGATAGGAAATGCCTTCCGATTCAAAATTCTTTCCCAAGTCGTCTGCGGTGATAAAAGAGTCTGAAGAGATAATCATTGCCTTGTGTAACTTTGATTGCCTAGAAATGGTAGCTCTGGCATACCCCAGAATCAAGGCATACCACTCTGGATAAAAGCAAGACCCTACTGTAATTTTTCCGTCTCCAAATTCAATTCCTTTAAGTTTCAGAGCTTCTTCATACGGGATTCCCTTTTCCTCAGCATACTTTTGCACTACTCTCAAATCCAACCCCACCTTCTTCTGGAAGAATTTGCCAATTATTGAATTGGATAAAAGCTTCAATAGTTCTCGTTCAGCCTTATCTTTAGAGACATTCCTAAGGTCTTGTATTTTCCGCAGGTACTCAGTCAAAAGAGTTGTTCCATTCCTATAGAAATACCCTTCCATAAGAACAAGTTTCGCTCCCATTTCTTTAGCTAATCTAACTTCCGAAACAGAACAGTAACTCATTCCTTCAAGAGGATAAATCAAAGCATCTTTATCCCAAACAGGCAAGCAAGGGTGAAGTTCGTCCTCAGGAAATTCGAAGTAGACTTTGCCAATTCCAGAAATTCCAGAAAGCCAAACATCCAAATTAGTAGTCTTCCTCCAATTAGTTTCCAAGGGCAGTTCGTTTAAAGCAATAGCAGAATTTGGGTGGTGACCAGTGGCATCATACTCGTAAGCCTGAGGATACGAACCCCTATAAGGAGCCTCCATTCTACCTCCCCAACAACACCGAAGAGCCATTCTCCGAAGTCCTATTGCCTTTTGCCCAATAGCCTCTTTCACATTCATTCGAAACATGACAGCTGAAGTGTTGGCAGGAGTCATAGATTTAAGAATGTCTACGTTGAAATTCTTCAAGAAATAGGCTCTCATTTTTACATAAATGCGTTGGTCAATAACAGCGTCGTTTATAGCGTACTCTCGGAATTCGGGGTTGGCTAACAACTCCGCCTTAGTGCTTTTCCCTTTGGCAATTCGGGTCACAGCATCTGCAATAGGAAATCGACCTTTCTTATATCCCCACAGTTTGGCTACTACTTCTAGTTTCTGGTGGGGAAACCAATCAGCCAAATCGAGTATCATAAGTTGTCCATCCCCGTAGCTCTGAGATAATCGGTATTTCCCTTTGAACTCAGAGAGTTGCCACTCCTTAAGATTAAAGAACTGAATTTCTGCCATAGAGAAGAAGCAGACGTAAACGTAAAGGCTGAATCTTTCCTGATGTACTTGAATTTTAGACTGTTGGTATAGGTTTTTGATGTTTAAGGGTTTCGTCAACAAGGCAGACTGGTCTCCACTTGCCAGTTGCCAACAAATCAAATCAGAGGGCATTCCCTCATACGGAACATACTCAGTATCTAAACCAAAGACTGCTACTTTTCCAGCCTCTTGCATTTTGTAAGGGTTAATAGACTGAATAAAAGCTCTTTTCCCCATCTTTACAATTGTTTCGGGTTTCATTCAGGTCGCTCTCCTCTATTCCGCCAGTATCCAATACTTTTAATAGCATTCCCTCTTGAAACTATTTCAATCTTTTCAGCAACTTCTCCAGAACGCACAGCCTCCCGAAATTCAAGAAACGTCCCAACCATCGCTGGCATTGCAAAATTCTTAAACTTGAAAGCAGGTTTACCTGCGACACTTGAAGGCGACTCAATTTCTTCCACCATTTCAATATCCGCATAAAAGGTGTAACGCTCTCGTGCCTTAGCAGTGTAAGGAGAATAGGAATACTTCTTTACTCTGTTTCCTGCAACCTTTTGCCAAAGCCGACCTCCCCTCTCAGGACTCCAATATGTGCGTTCAGCTCTTGGAATCTCAGGGAGTTTCTTATAGCCCATTCAACCACTCCTCTATTTTCTCCATAAACCCAAAACACGCAAAGTGCTCTGCGGTATCGGGGATTGTCCAACTACGAGTACGAAAGATGGCGACAGGACGGTGTAAAATATCCATTGCCAGTGCTTCTTCCCAAATTCCAATAGAAGCTAATCCCTCAAAGAGAATCACCAAAACCTCAGCCCACTCTTTTAGAATTCGGATGTCTATGTCCATAACCTGAGAACGAAAGGCAGGAGCGGTTTCATCAATTCCCATAAAACCCAGCATTGGGACGTAAAGCACGTGTTCATCAGCCAATCGGTCTGCTACTGCTTTAAGAAGAATACGGTCTCCAAGACTAGCAGAAGCCAAATAAATCTTCTTCACCTTATAACTCCTTTAAGTAGACATAAAGAGTTCGCCACGAAACTCCCAACTCTTCACGCAACCTTTGACGGCTGTACTCAGGGTGCGTTCTGACAAGTTTCCGAAGTTTAACCACACGCTCTTTCTTAGCTTGTATCTGCTCGTCCAAAGAAGTTTTCAATACGGATTTCTTATAAATCTTACGCAATTCAGTTCCATAACGGTAAATAGTCCGAACCGAAACTCCCAGAGCGGTAGCCATTTCTCGACGGGTCATTTCAGGGTGCTTCCGAACCAGTTCATAAAGCTGTTCCAGATTCTCCTTCTTTTCCGTCAGAAGCTTATCAAACCCTGTTGGTTTTCCTCGAAGCTCCTCTTGTATTTGTGTTGTCATTTCATTGTCCAAATAGGTAAAATCTTTCCTACTCCTAAACTAATATACTCGATAAAGTGTCCCCCAATCTTCTCTTCATACTCCTTCACCTTCTTTTGAACTTCTACCGTAATCCCAGTTTGCTCTAACTGTGGAAAGAACCAATCCATATGAGTTAGGAAAATCACCTTAGGTCGAATATGCCAAACAGCTCTTTTCACCAATTCCCCATCGAATTCAGCTATTCGCTTTGGAATAGGCTCTGGATAAACAGGAGGTCTAAAATCGTACTGAACCTTTATATCCCTTCCACAAATTTCTGACACCTTCTCCCAAGTCAACTCATTCCACATATTCCCCGAAGTTCCGTCTGGAGGATTAGGCACTCGAATTGGGAAAGTTCGAATAACCAAACAAGCCTTGACCTCATGAACCCCATAAGGAACTCCACACTCTGCAAGAACATTGTAAAGAGTAAGGTCAGTGGAAGTTGTATAAGGGTAATACCCATAATTCAATGAAAGCCCGAACCCTTGCGAACCTTCAACAAGAATTTGCTTTCGACGGTCTGCAAGAATATGGTGAGGGGTAAAATCATCCTCACAGAACTCAAGAAGGTCTTTATCTGGATAAACCTTCGTAGCCATCCTTAAAAGCCGTTTCGCTCTTGTTGGAGCAACCCCCGACCCCATCGTCCCAATCTTCTTAGTAGTCTCTCGCCAACCTTTATCTTCTTTATCAATAAGAGTAGCACGAGGAGAAAGCCAGATTTTACCCTTAAATCCGTGTTCTCGTGCTTGAGCCACTTCCTTAAGGAAAATCTCCTTATCAACTAAAGCCGTTTCGGGAAGATAAATGTTCACGTTTCCATTCACCCACGAACAAGGAAGTTGTTGCATATCAAAGACTTCTCCCTCCTTCGTACAACTGTGTCCAGCATTTGCTCCACCGAACCGCATCACCATATCAAACTTAAAGCGAGAAGACAGCCAAGAAGTTACAGACCCTTTCCCTTCGTCTCCGTACTGCCCCCCTAGAACAACAGTTATCATTTTCCATCCTTCTCCTTTTCTCTATCTTCGAACCCGTGCTTATACCCGTGCCTGAGAGCCTGCTCGTACAAGTCCATCTTTGCATGAAGTTCCTGCCGTAACAAGCCCTCAAGCCATCTTCGGTGTTCTTTAGCTAATGCGTTAGCCCGAAGCCTATCGAGTTCGTTCACCAGTCTCCTTTACTTCTTGGATTTAGGTTCGGTTTCAAAAGGGAGTTCTGGTTCACTATCGGCTCTCACCGCTTCTTCAGCCTCGTCTTCTCGGTAAGCCTGAACATCAAACTGCTTGACATTGAATCCTGACGAAGACTTGGCATCCCCAGCATAGGTAATCCTCACCATAGAACCTTCCTCATCTTTGATAAGCCTGTCAAGCGAGGCTGTCCCAAGAAAGGTCACCAATTCCCCACCAACCGTCTCGAGAGTGTAGTTGTGAAGAGACTTCCCTCCTAAGGTCACATCCTCAACCAGAGTAATACGACCCTCTAAAAGTTCACCCTTCGCAATCTCTCGGCTACTGGGGTCTCGTGCCAGATTACCCTCTTTACCGAAGTTCACCTTCTGGGCTGTTTTACTTTTCCATTGTCCCATTGTCTGCATCCTCCTTATTATTTCTTTTACTGGGAGTCTTGGTTTCTTTTGGTGCTCCCCACCACAGGTTTGGCACTTGTAGCCTGTTCGCCCTCCTGAAAGCCAGCAATACACAAAAGTATCAGCTCCACAAAAGGGCACTTCCTCATAGAATCACCTCCTTTAATTATCTCCCGTTAAACACTTCTTAGGATGGACTCTGCAATACTCCCTAGAAGCACACTTCAAACACTCCTTAAACGGAAGCTTCTTCATTTCTTCTTAGCACCCACTTCCTCAAGCTTGGGCTTTTCAAGAGTATGCCCACACCCAAGGAAATAGGCAACGTCTGACTCAGAAATCACGTGTTGGTCTCCCTCACAAATTGGGCAGTACCGAATCTTCCCTTTTGGCATTTTGACCTCCTTCTTTCCATATTGGGAATCCTCGAACAAGCTCTCCCCTCTTGTAGCCATTTCCCCCTGCCTCGTTCCCCCAAACATCCCAACCTTTCCTAGCCTCCCTTGCAAAAATGTCAACACGAGGTGGGAGACTTATTCTTTCAGCAGTCGCATAAAGCTCATCAGGTTTCCTTGCGTACTCACGCTTCTTCCCTTCAAACCAAGTCTTAGTAGCAGGTTTACCGTCAGTAGGATTCTGCCTTAAATACCCTCGGTAGCCAAACATCACAAACTCACTGGTAAACGAAAACATAGAAACGTGCAGACCGCCAGTCTTAACCCAAGTCATAAGACAGTGATACTTGAACCCCCACGCATCAAGAACTCTGTAAGCCAACTCCACCGTCGAGTTCAAACACCAAAGGTAAAGATGGCATTGCTCGGTAGCAAAAGAATCAATTGGAAAGTCCAAAACCTCTTGGTGAGAAAGCATTGGAAAGGGAGGGTAAACCTTCCCCCCAATTCCTCC
>Ga0265595_1002286_pt1 | contig 13180 bp, 26 predicted proteins | sample saktaG_15_FD_190148 | JGI IMG/M metagenome (GOLD analysis project Ga0265595, IMG submission 190148) | Saline water microbial communities from Sakinaw Lake, British Columbia, Canada - sak_2013_06_06_50m | ecosystem: Environmental > Aquatic > Non-marine Saline and Alkaline > Saline ... | reverse complement strand
AAACTCAAAACAAAAAAATCTATTTAAACCTTCCTAATTAAAATCCGCGAAATCCAAATCATCCAAAAATCCGCGTTGCCAAAAATCCACTCAATCTGCGCCATCCGCGTTGCTCTCCAAAAACCAAGACTATTAATTTCCTCTTAACTTCCACTAAAAAAACTCACAACAAATCAAATCCATGTTAGTCCGTGTTAGTTCGTGTGCTAATTGTCCCCATCAACAACCAAAATTTACCCCTTAATCTTCCAACTAACAACACCCGCAATAATCAAAAGCAAAATCATCCCAAACCAATCCGTCCCAAACCAATCCTTAACCATCCCCCAATTAACAGCCCAGTTAAAAACATAAGCCGACGACACAACAAAAACAACCAAAACACCGACGAGCAAAACCCACGCAAACCAATTCCCCTTCCCAAAAAATTCCCCAATTTTTATCCCAGGAATAAAAGCCAAAATAACCAGCACAAAAAACAAAACAAAAATCAACACACTCATCCACGCCGAACTAAATTGAACAAAATCTACCAAATTCGCCTCGACAATAAAAAAACTCGAAAGAATAAACGAAACAAAAAGCATCACCGGCGAACTCCCACCCAAAATCTGCGTCTTCACCAGCATCGCATAAATCACGATAAACACCAGTAAGAAAGCGAATATCGGAACAAAATACCCAATCATAGAAAGAGATGCTACCGCCATTTATACTCCTCTTGCGCTTGCCGCTCCCCTTGCCGCCCTCTTTGCTTTCGCCGCCTCAACCTTTTCAGGATCTCTAACAAAAATCACAACAATCGCAATCAAAACCCCTAAAATAATCAACGCCCAAACATTTTGAACAAACCATCCACCAAACCCAACCTGCCCACTCCACTGATCCCAAGAACTCAAAGCCCAAATTACAACACCAATACCAATAAGATAACCAAACCAACTCCCATGGACTTCACCATCGGGCCAAAAAAACCCCAACAAAATAACTAAAACCAAAAACAACGCAAGCCCAACCCCAAACCTCGGAAATACCACCGCAAAAAAATTAGAGACAAAATCAAACTGCAACGCCAACAACCCAACCGAAGCAGAAATTATTGCCAATATAAATCTATTATCATCCAAAACTCTAGTCTTTTCTAAAATCGCAAACACGACGGCGAATATCAACAAGAACGGAATCAAATAAGAAAACACACCCATCTCATTCCAGATGTTCAAAACCTCCGTAATCGTCATAACCATAATACTCAACAAAGAAAAAACTTATTTATATACCTTTCCAACTTATCCACTACCTTTTCCCGAACTCCCATTCTTCTTCCCACCAAAAACAGCGACGGCCATCGCGCCAATAATTAAAATAACCATTAAAACATTCATCCAAATCCCGCTACTCTCACCACCAGAAAACCAACCAGCAATAACTCCCCACAACCCCGTAATATACAAAACAACTCCCACTGTAAACAACCCCGCCAAAATTCCAAAAGTAATTTTCATCCACGAACTAACATTCTTCCCTGACAAATCCCCCGCGACAAATCCATACAAAATCAGAAAAACCAAAATCACAGCGACACCAACCGCCAGCCACGGCATTATCCCAACAACTATATTTCTCGGCTGCGGCACTCCAATCAAAATCAACCCGACGACAAACGCAACCATCGCGTCAATCTGCGCTTTCCCATCGCCAAGAATTTTCGACTTCTGCAAAATCGCAAACACAACGACAAACACTAACAAAAACGGCAACAACATCTCCGTAAAAAATGGATTATCAAATATCATATTAATCAAACAACTAAATCAAACTATTTAAAACATTCGCCCAATAACTAAAAGATAAAAGCTAAAACCCATCCCTTCAAAAACACATAACACAAAAACGCAATCAAAAACGCCGGCACAAAAGGCAACCCATCTTTAATCTTAACTTTCTTCCGCCCTTTCAATAATTTAATATTCTCCGACGACAAACCATCCCAATCAGCTTTAATCACAATGTTTTTCACACCTGCGACCTGCGACCTGCGACCTGCGACCCCATGAAACACAATATCGTCGACCAACCAATCTCCTTCCCTTAATTCCTTCCCCGAAACAATTTTTATCATCACAACCTTCTCAATCCCCTTCGCAAAAACATAAAGCCCGAACCCTAACAAAATAAAAATACCCACCAACAAAAATACAAAACTAAAAAACCCAAGCAAAACAACACACCCACCAAACACCCAGCACAAAATACCCAACTCACTCGCAAAGCAATAAATCTCCCCATTCACCTTCTCAAAATTCTTAAAATACAAAACCAAAGAATAAATCAAACCATAAACCGAACCCGAAATCATCAAAAACAAAATAAAAATCCCAACATTAATTAAACTCTCAACAAAACTAACACCGACAAAAAAAACCGTCATCGCAAACAACAGCTTCGCGTCGCCGCCGGCAAAAACCCGCCCATAATAAAAAACATTCATAAGCACAAACATCAAAATTAAAAGAAAACCCGCCAAAAAAATAATCGAACTGTCTCTTTCAAAAATCGCCCTAAAAAAAACAAACGAAAAACTCGCGACCAGTAAAAACAAATTCAACCAATTATCAACTTCCCTCCTTTTCAAATCCTGAAAAACAGCGACGACAATCCCCGCAAAAAATAACCAAAACAAAAATCCAAACATCACTTCCCATCCCCAAAATATTTAATAAAAACACTCATCATCTGAATACTAATAGAAGACAAAAGCCCAAATAAAGACAAAGAAAGTTGAAATACATTAAAACAATTTGAACCCAATAACCCAACAACCAAATAAATAAAAATCGTAAAATTAATAAAATTACCAAACCAATTTAACAATTCAAAATTCATTTCATCAATTCCCTAACTATTCCGTAAACTAATAAAGCCACAGCAACAAACCCCCAACACCAAACAATATAATAAAGCCACAACATCACCTTCTTCTTCATTACATCAAAACCACTCCAATTTATTTAAACCTTCCCCTTCTTTCGCTCGGGAACTTCCTGCGACCTAAACTTTCCCCCACGCTTATACGCACGAGCCCTTCTCTTCCTTTTCAAATCCTTCTTCGTCTTTCTCCTTTCATTCCCACCATACTCCATCACCAAAACCTCCTGCAATCAACACCCGAACCCACAAGCGAAGCGACCGAACACCGAACACCGAACACCTCGCGAAGCGCAGCCCTTCTCTTCCTTTTCAAATCCTTCTTCGTCTTTCTCCTTTCATTCCCACCATACTCCATCACTCAACATCCCCCTTCTCGCTCACAACATACTCTCTTGCAAAATCATATTCAAACCAAATCGGAAAATTAATCTTACTATTATCCGACGCCCTCAACAAAATTTTCTTCCCCATTTCATTTCTGCCAAAAACTAATTTCCCGTCGACAAAAACAACATCAGAATAAAGATTTCTATCCAAAAAAACCCTGCCCTCTCTCCGCGCATCGTCCTCAAAATCCCGTCCATTAAAAACCAAATCTCCAAAAATAAATTCACTCATTTTATCATCGGCAATCACCCCATCCAAAAACTTATTTCTAAACTCCAAAACAAATTCATCACTGCCAAATTCTCCTCCAACACCTTTAATCGCATCCCCAATTAACGCCCTCTCTCTCATTTCAAAAATCTCTAAACCATCCCTCATCTCAAAAACTCCCCTCGGCGAAACCAAAGAACTCTCCGCATTTTTCTGCTCAACCCCATAAAGCACCCAAACCACCCCGCACATAAATAAAGTTATAATCACCAACGCGACCGCAAAAATCTGCCCCCGATTATTATTTATCACTTTCCCATCTCTCCCGCCCGCCAGCTCTCCCAACCGCCGCCTTTTTCAATCAAAACCCTCAACCTCACAACATCATCAAACTGCTTATCCATGTAACCAAAAACATCACCCAACCCCGTCGCTGTTTCACTCTGGACGCCAAAATTATCTCCCCTCTGAACGAGTTGCTTCACAATTTCAGAACCAACAATCATAATAAACAAAATTACAACAATCACTATCGTCGCCACAAACAACGAAATAAAACTCCCAATAATCCCTCGTTTATTATTCTTCATTTACCAAAACCTCCACTTCAATTTTCCCGTCGCTCTCAACGCCATCTTTCAAAACAACAACATCATAACTCCGTTTAAAATATCCCGGCTCATACTTCAAAATATCAACCGACGCCAATTTCTCATCAAAAATTTTCTTGACCCACATCGCCCCAGAATCGCCCTGAGAAAATTTCGCAACATCTTTCCCGTCGACACTCACATCAACCCTGACATAAAACCGCCCAACCTCGCTACCATCAAACCCACAATAAGAAAGTATCTCTCCACTAATCTCATTCAAATCAACAACTCCCGTCGACGCCACACAATCAACAATATCTCTCGTCATAACAACCGCTTCCGCACTCCGCACATCAATATAATGCGCATAAAAAACTGACGAAACCCCAAGAATAATAAACGCGACAAAGGTAACCAACGTCAAACGATACATCATCAAAATCCCTTCACCCAAAACCCCTCTTTTATTAAATCTGCGTTGGTCCGTGTTGGTCCGTGTGCTATTATTCTTAAAATTACAAAGTCGTTTCATTAAAAATTACCCCCTGAAAAAAATCCGTGCAAATCCGCGACAAAATCCGTGCAAATCCGCGAACCCAATTCTCCAACAACACAAGCCACATCTTTAATATAAAAATTCATTTCACAAAAACAATAAATTTATTTCCTTCCTCAACAACACTCACCGCATACTTACTAAAATACGGATACCCCTCAAAAGCATTCAACCCAGCAACCTCGACAAAAACTTTCCCGCCCCTAATCTCAACCCCCGAAACAACCCCATTCAAATTATTTTTCTCAATCTCAAAACTCATCCCCGGCACCGCCGCATCAATCAGCAACGCTGTTTCCCTTTCCAAAACCTGTTGCTTCACCCCTCGCGCATTTATCTTCCCCGCCGTCGCGAACAAAAACAACGCCAAAATAAGCCCAATCAAAATAAGATGAATAATCACCTGATTCAAAAGTCCTCCTTTCTTCTTCATCCTAAGCCGGTATAGTCAAAAATTTAGTACACCCAATCTTATCCAAATCGCTCATCGAAACCATATCGACAACATTCGCTCCCTCTAACTTCTTCAACAAACTACTCAAAGATTCCCCAGTCAAAAGTTTCGAACTAATCCAAATAAACGGAACATAATCAAGGGCATTAGAAACAGTCGCATATTTGTTCATCACATAAACAAGAGCAATATCCTCATCCCGAGGATAAACATCTGAATCCCAAACAAATCTCGGAGAAGACACGCCCGAGCCCAGCATCGGTAAATACTGATTATAAGTCCCTGTCTCACCCGGAACATTCGTATGAATATAATAATCATAAAAGCCCAAAGTAAATTGCTCCTTGTCAGAATCAGGATAAGGATTCTTCTCCAACGCAAGATTAAATTTCTCAACACTCGCGGAACTGAAATGAATCCTCGCGAAAACCATACAATATCTCTGTTTACTTAACCAATCCCTATGCACAAAATCCAACTTCCCTTCGCCAAACATATACCACCCTTCCGCAACAGCGTCGGCAATTTTCCCGTAAACCTCGTCCGGCTTAATACTATCAATCGTCACAACTTCCGTCTTGCACTTCAATGGGAACGCCCCCTTCAAATCAGTCCCAAGCTCTCTCAAATTCGGCAAATTCGCCCTCACCAAAATACTCTGCCGACAAACCTGTTGGTCCAACAAATCCTGATTAAAATATTCGCTAAAAATCCAATAAAAACCTATCGCCAAAACCATCAACCCCAATATCAACGATATAATAATATAATATTTCTCCGACCCCTTTTTACCAACCATTAAAACCAAAACAAAATCAATTATATAAAACTTACCAAGCCCCCATCCGGCGAAGCCGAGCCATCCAAAAAATCTTCGATTTTTTGAGCCATCCTTTTCTCAAAAGAGCCCTCCTTTGACTTCGTCAAAGAGCCCTCCGTCGACAAAGTCGACGAGTCATCCAGCGAAGCTAAGAACAATCGTCCTCACCGCAACCCCAACAGCGACGACAATCGCCAAATACAAAATCCATTTTATAACTTCCTCCGAAACAAAATGCCCCCGCTTAAACTTTCGCAACCCCATAAACGTCCCCATTCAATTTTATTTCAACATTGTCCGTCGGATTAAGAACCCACGACAAACTCCCATCCATCGACGCAGAATACCTCAACTCCTCGCAAGACGGACACTCATACTTATTCTTCTCCCCATAACAAACACAAAACTTATTCACATTATTATCAAGACAATAAAATTTCCCCGCAACACTTTTCTTATCCCCAAAATAAACCAAATAAAAATTATCCTTCTCGCCAACTTGCCATATCGAAAATTCCCCAGAACTTCCAGAATCAGCGACGGCAACCTGCGCCAAAAAACTATCACGATAAGATTCCGCAGTTTTCTCATTCACATCAAAACTCGGCGCAAGCAACCTATAAAACAAAAGCGCTACCACAAGCACCGCGCCCGCCGACAAGACAATTTCCAAAATCTCGCCCGTCGTCAAATCACCTTTTTTGTTCAACATTTGCTCTTCAAAAATTCATAAATTTTATTTACCTTAATCAAATCAACCAATTCTTTATCTGGCATTTCTTTCACCGCATAAACAAATTCATTCTTCTCACCAGACGCAATAACATTAACGCCAATATTATCCAAATAACCAGACATCCTCAAAACCACAAAGGAATTTTGCTTCTTGACTTCATTATTGACGACGACAATCGGGGAATTTATAGAAGTAGAACCCATAACGTCCACCGAAAATTTACCACCCTGCAAATCATAATTCAACAACTCCTTGAACTCCGAATTCAAACTATCTTCATATTTTTTAATCTCTTTATTTCTAACGTCCTGCATAAAAGCAAACGTGGGTTTGTCTTCCGGTATCAAATTAGTAAAATCCGTGCTATACCAAAAAAGACTACCACTCTTCCAGCTAGCCATCAAAGTATCAAGATAATCAAATCCCTTCCCGTAATTCTCAACAAGTTGCCAACTATCCCCAACACGAACATCCCACTTTCCCTTCTCCGTCCAAAAACAATAATCTTTAACATTCTCATCACCAACTTTCAAATCACAAACTTCCCACGACTTCAAATCTTCCATCCATCTATACAAATTCGCCCCAATTCTAACATAAATAAACAACTCCGCCCTCGACTCCAAAGAAATATCCAGTTTACTTTTCTTGTGATTATCAAAATAAATCTCATACGCCTGCTTATACGAATTATACAACTGCTTCACAATATTAATTTCATCAACATTCAACCCAACAAAACTCTGGTCAAAAGAATACCACTTCCCATCATCCTGCGGACCTCCGACATTCATAACGCCACTCTCGACATTATACTTGAAACTACTCGACTTAAAACCAGCAAGCTCAAAATAATTATTCCCCATCCTAATCTCGCAATACCCTCTGCAATAAGTTATCTTCCCGTCGCCAACACCGTCGATAGAAACAGCACTTTCGTCCAAACAATTCACTCCATTATCTCCACCATCTTTCCCTCCAAACAACAACAAAACATCATTAAACATTCCTTTCGCCCTCTCAAGCAAAGGCACAGTTATATTCTTCCAACCAACCGTAACAATCACCAACAAAATCACCAATAAAACAATCGCCAACAATTTCCCAACGCTCCAATCAACCGCCCCTCTCTCCCCTCTCATCGCAAAAATAACATTCCAATCTTTATTAAACTTCCCAAACTCTCACGCCCAAAACCCCCCGCACTCCGCGCGGGGCGACGAGCCGCCTAAGATATGGCAACGAAGTTGCCCAAAATTCCCCACTACTCACTATAAACTACTTACTACTCACTATAAACTACTCACTACCGCCCAAATCTCAAAACATTTCTAACAGAAGCCAAAATATCCCCGCCTTTCCCATTCAATAAAAAAAACACCGCCCCCGCCATAACCACCAAAAAAATAATCACGAAAATTATCTTAACCATCTCACTCTCAATATCCATCTTTACTCAACAACAAATCAATTAATAAATATTCCTAACGTCACACAAAATTAAAATCAAACTTTCGGCGTCTCTTCAACACACTTAATCGCAGAACATCCTTCAAATCCCATCCCCTTTATCTGCCCCTCAATAACCTTTTTATCGACCTTAAACTTAGCATCCGCAAAATTCGCACAAGTTGCAGTCACCTTAACAACATTACCAGCACTATCAAAAAATCTCAACTCTTTATTCTCAAAACAATAAGCCGTCCTCTCCCCCAAAGAACAATCCGTCTCACAATCTTTTATTTTATCCTCAACATTTGAACCCGAAACCGAACCAGTAACCTTGCCCCACAAATTACTCCAACCAGTGCTAAACCCATAAATCAAAAATATAAGAACAACTATCCCAAGAACAATCGCAATAATCGTCGACAAAGTCATCTGCTGTCCCTTTTTATCAACCATCTTCATATTATATCAAAATCTCTTTTATTTATAAAACTTCCTAACAAACAACCCCGCCACAATCCAACTCTTTTATTCTCCCCGCCGACCACGCGTACTCACGCGCTTCATCGCAAGTTCTCTCTGAAACATCCTCGCCATCCCCCAAAACAACTTCTTTCACTTCACAACAATAAGAATAAACCGACTCGGTCGCAACCAAATTATTACAAGAACTCACCACAACATCGACATTACTCCCGCCTTCATAGCCCTTAAACCACCTCGACAAAAACCCCGTCTGCGAATTCACAAAAATAACCAAAATAGTCAAAACAGCAATCGACAAAATTATCATAATCACCGTCGTCACCGCCATCTCCATCCCACGCTCCTTCATATTAATTACAATACCCACGCCTATATAAAATTAACCTACATAAAATAAAAATTATAAAAACTAATCAAAACCTTCTTCCAAAGAAACATCATCCTCGCTCGATTGAATCGGCACCGCATTCTTGTCAATTATAAAAATATCTCCAATCGCCTTGATAAACTGATGCGGGACAATTATTCCCCTCGCCCCACCAAGAACCTCAATCATCCCCGACTCACGCGACACAACAATTCTCCATCCATCAATTTTATTATCAAGCAAATTAACTTCCTCTACAACTCCAAACAAATCTCCCGCATCAGTATAAACTTTCAACCCAATCGTTTCGCTTATTCTCTTTATCTTCAACATAGCCCATCCAAAAATATCTCATTTAAATACATTTCTATAATTAAATACTGATAAATAAATTATTTCAAAACACCGCAAAAGATAGTTTTATAAAAAATACAAACATATACAAACATGAACGCAAAAGAAAACACAAAAGAAATTCTAATGATAATCTTAGCATCAATTATCCTCGCGCTAACCGTCGCTTTCAGAGACCGAACACTTTTCTACACCGCAATAATAAGCTTCATAATTATCTTACTCGTGAACATCCTTATAAAAAAATCCGTCGGCTACTATCTCGAAACAAAAATTAAAACAAAATTCTGGTCAATCTACCAATACGGATTCAGAAAAGATATGCACTTTAAAAAATCACTCCCAATGCTCTGGCTACCTCTAATCTTGGTTCTCTTCACAAGGGGACTTTTCCTATGGCTTGGCGTCCTTGAATTCGATGTCGAAGCAAAAACAGAAAGAGTTTCCCGAAGACACGGACTTTACAGATTCACAGAAGTCACCGAATGGCACATAGCATGGATAGCAATCTGGGCGCTAATCGCAAACTTCATCGTCGCAATCATCGGCTACATCGCCGGCTTCGAGCTCTTCACTCGCCTAAGTATCTACTTCATCGTCTGGTCAACAATCCCATTATCAAACCTCGACGGCTCAAAAATTTTCTTCTCAAACAGAACACTCTGGGCAATCACATTCACCATCGCAATCATCACACTTCTCTGGGCGCTAATAATAATTTAACCAAGCTACCTCTTCTTCCTAACCTTCTTGCTCACAGAATTCTTCTTATCAAACCAGCCCAAATAAATTATAGGTAATATCCCCGCAGTATTAAAAACAAAAAACATAACAAACCAGCCCAAATGTCTATTCCTCGCAGCATGCCACGCCGCAACCGCCTTCCAAACCGTTTCCCAAACTCCTAAAATCACAAGAGTAAAAAACAAAGAATGCGCAATTATCATAAATACACATCAATCCAAAACTTATAAACCTATCCATCTTCATAAAAAATGCAAGAACTTAATACCGAACCACGAAAATATCAAAAAAAAATCTTTGAAACCTGCAAAGAAAAAGATTGTCTCGTCGTCCTCCCAACCGGAACCGGCAAAACTCTCATCGCCATAATGCTCGCGATAGAACGATTTAAAAAATTCCCCCTCGAAAAAATTCTCATCCTCGCACCGACACGCCCGCTAATCGAACAACACCTCGAATCATTCAAAAAAAATCTTCCAGAAAATTGGACAGACATGCAACTCTTCACCGGGAAAACATCGTCGACAAAAAGAAAAAAAATATGGCAAACCGCAGAATTCATTTTCTCAACCCCGCAATGCATCGCGAACGACCTCAACAAAAACCTCTACAATTTAAACGATGTCTCGCTCCTAATCGTCGACGAATGTCACCGATGCCTCAAAAACTACGCCTACAATCACGTCGCACAAAAATACAAAATCCAAGCAACAAACAAAAGAGTCCTCGCACTAACAGCATCACCCGGTTCCAATAAAGAAACAATCACGCAAGTTTGCGAAAACCTCGGAATCAAAGCCGTCGAAATCCGCACAAGACAAAGCCCCGACGTGGAACCATATCTTCAAGAACTCGAATTCGAAAAAATCGAAGTGGCCTTCCCTCCAGAATTTGTAGAAATAAAAGTCCTCCTCCAAGAAATCTACAACGCAAAAATAAACGAATTAAAAAACAGAAAAGTAATTTTCGGATTCGCCTCAAAAACAATGCTCCTAAAAACTCAAGCAAAATTAATGCAAGACATCAGACAAAGAAAAAACATAAACAACATGCTCGCCGTCTCTGCCTGCGCCCAAGCAATAAAAATATCCCACGCAATCGAACTCCTCGAAACCCAAACAATCTCGTCCTTCATCGCCTACCTAAAAGATTTATTTCAACAATCTGCAGAAAAAAAATCTCGGGGCGTCCAAAAACTCACGACCGACCCACGATTCACAAAAGCATTTTCTCTCGCGACAACCCTCGGACAAGAACACCCAAAACTCCAAACCATAAAAGAAATCGTCGAGAAACAATTCCAAAAAAATCCAAACTCAAAAATAATTATCTTCGCCCAATTCCGCGAAACAGTCAAAACAATCTCAGAAGAATTAAATAAACTCTCCGGAATTAAAGCAGACAACTTCGTCGGACAAGCAATCAAAGAACACAGCAAGGGCGGAACAACCGGACTAAAACAAAGAGAACAAAAAGCAATGATAGAAAAATTCAAGTCGGGAAAAATAAACGTCCTAGTCGCCACCTCCATCGCCGAAGAAGGCCTCGACATCCCAGAAGTCAACGAAGTAATTTTCTACGAGCCAATCCCGTCGGCAATTCGAAAAATACAAAGAACCGGACGAACCGCGCGACTTTCAAAAGGAAAATTAAAAATCCTCGTAACAAAAAAAACCCTCGACGAAATCTACCACTACACCGCTTACAACAAAGAAAAACAAATGCACACCGCCATCGACCAAATCAAAAAAGATTTCGAGTCGGGTGAAAAACAAAACACGCTATTATGAAACACCAAATCGAAAATATATTCTCAAAAACAAAACTCCAGCAAGAACCAACTTGCCCAAACCCAAAAATCCCAATCATCATCGACACTCGCGAAAAACAATCTATAATCTCCGCAAACCTCGTCGAGAAAAAAGCAAACATAAAATACGAAACACTTGAAATTGGCGACTATCTTATCGAAAACACAATTATTGAAAGAAAAACTTTCACAGATTTCATCGGCTCAATGATAAACAAACGACTCTTCGACCAAATCCACGAAATAAAAAAATACCCAAAACATTTTCTTCTCATCGAAGGTTTCTATTACAACTACAACAAATTCAACGTCCACGAAAACGCAATCCGCGGAATGCTCCTCTCAATCGCAACCGACTTCCAAGTCCCAATAATTTTCACCGAAAACGAAGAAGACACCGCAAAATTCCTAATCCTCCTCGCTAAACGATACGAAAAACCAAACACTCAAAACGCAATTCGCCAAACCAAAACTCTCAAAACAATCACGCAACAAAAAGAATTTATCCTCGAAGGCTTCCCAGAAATCGGCCCCGTCGCCACGCAACAACTTTTAGAAAATTTCTCAACCCTCAAACAAATATTCAACGCAACAGAAGAACAATTAAAAAAAATCGGACTAAGCGAAATACAAATCGAAAAATTTCTCGAACTTCTTAACTAAACCCGCGCTCCGCGCGGGGCGGCGAAGCCGCCGTAAATCCGAGAACCGAAGGTTCTCTAAAATCCCATTTCCTCCGACAAACGAAAAGCGAAAAGCTCGCGAAGTGCCCCTCCCAAAACCTATGCCAAAAATTCCTCAACAATCTTCGCCGCAACTTTCACCGTCCGATAATCATACTTCTCATCCTTCGACGGCACAACCTCGACAACATCTATCGCCCGCAAACTCTTGATACAAAAAATTCTCCTCAACAAATAAAACAATTCTCTCGACGACAAACCATTAACCTCCGGATAATTCACAGCCGGAGCAAACGCCGGGTCCAAAACATCAACATCAACCGAAACATAAACGTCCGCGCCATTCGCCCGCTCAGTAATATAATCCCCGACCGCCTCCAAATCGTTTATCTCCCCAAAAACTTTAATCCTATTCTTGACCAAAAATTTTCTCTCAACATCCTCTATCTTTCGCGCCCCAACCAGAATAATTCTATCCCCGCTCAACCTACAATTCTCAACGACAGCCCGCAACCATTCCTCGTGCGTCGGCTCTTTCATCGTCGGCATGCAATCAGCATGCGCATCAAACACAATCAAAAAAGCATCTTCGTTTTTTTC
>Ga0265595_1002285_pt1 | contig 13197 bp, 7 predicted proteins | sample saktaG_15_FD_190148 | JGI IMG/M metagenome (GOLD analysis project Ga0265595, IMG submission 190148) | Saline water microbial communities from Sakinaw Lake, British Columbia, Canada - sak_2013_06_06_50m | ecosystem: Environmental > Aquatic > Non-marine Saline and Alkaline > Saline ... | reverse complement strand
TATTCGTCAGCGCGTGATCGATTTGACGGTTGAAATGTGTAAACATAAAACCGTCAACGTGGTTTCGGAAAAACTACCTGAACACCCTTACCTGAAAATCCGGGGTGAAGAGTGGCGGGTGGCTGAGATCGTCAAACGTGAACTGGATAAAATGGGCATTCCCTATGAAGAATTTGCCCGGATGGAAGGCCGTCCCAATGTCATCGGGAAAATCGGGAAAGACGCCAATGGTAAACGCCTGCTGATGCCGGCCCACATGGACATCGTACCCGCCGGTGAAGGTTGGGACACCGATCCCTATGATGTCATTGAGAAAGACGGCATGCTGATCGGTCGGGGAACACTGGACAATAAAGGTCCGCTTGCTTCAATTATGGCAGCCGTTGAAGTTCTGAAAAAACTGGAAATCGATAAAGAACTGGAAGGTCAGTTAATGATTGCGGCTTTGGCCGATGAAGAAGCCGAAGATCCTGACGGTATCGACTACGGAATTGGTTTTCTCATGGAAAAAAAGCATATTGCACCGACCTATTCGATCATTCCCGACATCGGCGAAAATATGAAATCCATTGACATCGCCGAAAAAGGCCGGACAGTCTTTAAAATAACAGCGATTGGCAAACAGGCCCACGGTTCCACACCGGAGCGGGGCATTAATGCCGTTTATATGATGGCCAAAATGGTCAACGAGATCGAAAAACTGAAGTTTGATTATAACGTTCATCCGGTTCTCGGTCATCCGTCACTAAATCTCGGTGAAATTCACGGCGGCGCCGCGCCGAATATTGTCCCCGGGACTTGTACGATTTACATTGACATCCGCTCGGTACCCGGCATGACCAAAGACGGCGTTATAGCACAACTCCAGGGCTGTGCCGATAATGTTAAAGATGGCAAATTCGAGATCAAGGTCATGTCGTGGAATGAACCCCATGCCATCAGCCCGAAAAATGAACTGGTGGACGCGATCCAGGCCAATACAAAAGAGGTGCTGGGATTCGTACCGGAACCCATCGGACAGGGTGGCGGGACCTACGCCAAAACCCTGAACCTCTGTGATGTCATTGCGGTTGGCTGGGGGCCTGGCGATGATGAGGCCTTTCACGTTGCTAACGAGTACGTTGAGATTCAGCAACTGGTGGACTTTGCGCTGCTGACCTGTCTCTGTGCTGTTGATCTTTTGATATAATTGTATAAACCTCCCGGAGGTTTGGAACCTCCGGGAGGTTTATATTAAAGCCTTGCGGGAGCCGTAACCGTTACAAGGCTATTTCTATTAAAAAATACAACCCCGATTCATGAGAAAAGGGGCTAATTGGATATTGGATGCAGGTCGTCATTACGAAGTTATATCCGTTATCGGATATCAAATTTGATATTCACATGTATTATATCTATATTACGTCAGGCTATGTCTAACTTTAAAAAATAAGCTGGATTTATATGAAATCCCGAGGCAAACGTATTTTTATCATCTCAAACCGTTTACCAATAACTGTAAAACGAAAAAAAGATAGGCTGGAGTTTTCTCTCAGTGTCGGTGGATTAGCATCAGGCTTGACATCTATTTTTAAGAAGGAAAATTGTATCTGGATAGGTTGGCCCGGTTTAGCCGTAAAAACCGATGCAGAAAAAAAACAAATAACCGATGAACTGAAAAAATTACGGATGATTCCGGTATTTCTAAGCAATCAGGAAATTAAAAAAGGTTATGAAGGATTTTGTAACATTACTATTTGGCCTTTATTCCATTATTTTCTGCAATATACAGACTTTAAAAACGATCTCTGGGAAGTCTATAAGCAGGTGAACCAAAAATATTTCAGACAGCTAGAGTCCATCATTACAGAAGATGATATTATCTGGGTTCATGACTACCACCTTATGTTGTTACCTGGAATTATCCGTGAAAAGATGTCCAAAATAAGCATTGGCTACTTTCTCCATATCCCGTTTCCTTCCTATGAACTGTATCGAACACTGCCCTGGCGTGAAGAAATCCTGCGGGGTCTTTTAGGAGCAGATCTGATCGGGTTTCACACTTATGATTATGCCCGGCACTTTCTTAGCGCCGTCAATCATTTGCTGGATATTAGTTACATATCCAATCAAATAGTATTTGAGCAGCGGGTGCTGAAAGTTGATTCGTTTCCACTGGGAATCGACTATAATATGTACGCCGATGGGGCCCAAAATCCAAATGTCGCTAAATTATTACAAAAGCATCGTAGTAAATTGGAGAGTTGTAAGATTATTCTGTCGGTTGACCGCTTAGATTATTCAAAAGGAATTGTCAACCGATTAAAGGCTTTTAGCAGTTTTCTCGAGAAATATCCCCAATACAAAGAGCAGGTTTCTCTTTTTCTTATCGTTGTTCCATCACGCATAAAAGTACCGCAATATCAAAAAATTAAACAAGAGATTGACCGCGAAGTTGGCTCTATCAACGGTCAATACAATACGATCAGCTGGATACCGGTTCACTATTTTTACCGCAGTTTTAATTTCAATAATCTCGCTGCTTTTTATCAACTGGCTGATATTGCTCTTGTGACCCCGCTTCGCGACGGAATGAACCTGGTTGCCAAAGAATATCTTGCCAGTCGGCAAAATATGCCCGGTGTGTTGATCCTGAGTGAACTGGCGGGTGCAGCAATTGAACTAAATGAAGCGCTGGTTGTCAATCCAAATAATATAAATGATATTGTTCTTAATATTAAAGCTGCGCTTGATATGCCGGCGGAAGAGCAGCGGGAACGTCTGGTCAGCCTGCAGAAAAAGTTAGAACGGTACACCAATCACAATTGGGCGGAAGATTTTTTTGAAAGGTTAGGGGAAGTTAAAAAACTCCAGGAGACGATGGAGGCCAGTACTATTGACCGGGTAACTATCAGAAAGATATTTGATCACTATCAATCAGCCAAAAAACGTTTGTTTTTTCTGGACTACGATGGAACACTGGTGAATTTTTCAAAAGATCCTCAAAAAGTAGCACCCGATGATCAATTGCTGAAGCTGATTACTGATCTTTCTATGCAAAATACAGTCGTTATTGTCAGCGGTCGGGACAAAGACACTTTAGAAAAGTGGCTGGGCAGTCTTGACAAAATCAATCTTATTGCTGAACATGGGGCTTGGTTTAAAGATACAAATAGCACCTGGCAGCTTATTGAATCCATGTCAAATGAATGGAAAAGAGAAATCCAGCCGGTTCTGGATTTTTATGTCAGACGGACACCAGGTTCATTTATTGAAGAAAAAGACTATTCGCTGGTCTGGCATTATCGCAAAACAGTTGCAGAATTAGGAAATATCCGTGCCCGGGAATTAGTCCAGACACTACGGAATATGGCATCAACACTTAAGTTGCAGGTCTTAGAAGGAAATATGATCGTTGAAGTAAAAAACTACGGGATCAATAAAGGGCGGGCGGTATCCGTATGGGTAAACCGAATTAATCCGGATTTTATCATGGCAATCGGAGACGATAGAACCGATGAAGATATATTTACGGAGTTGAACGATCGTTATACTATTAAAGTTGGTATTGGTACAACTGCCGCTAAATATAGAGTAAAAACACCTGAAGAAGTCAGAAATCTACTTAAAACATTAGTTCAGGAAGATTCTGATAAGACTTCCAGCTAGGAAAAGAACTAAAGAAAATTTGTTTTTAATGTCCCCAAAATCCTTTCGAATCTCTTATCTCAAATAACATAAAAACAAATACAATACCAAATAATAAATTAGCAGGAGATATAAAATGATTAAACTAGTTGACTATCGCAATATCGTCGGAGATAAAATTATTACCGGAATATTTCAGCAAGCCCGAACACTGTATGGAAAAAATGTTGTTCACCTGAACTCCACTTATATGGGTGGCGGAGTTGCCGAAATTTTGAATAGTCTTGTCCCTTTGATGAATGATGTCGGTCTCAATACCGGTTGGCGAATCCTTCGGGGAAATCCCGATCTGTTCTCAATCACTAAAAAATTCCATAACGCCCTACAGGGCGATTCAATTCATCTAACCGAAATGAAAAAGGAAATATATATCCGGGCCAGTGAGGAATTCGCGGTTTATACACACCTGGACCATGATTGTGTCATTATTCATGATCCACAGCCACTGCCATTGATTATGCACTACACAAAGCAACAGCCCTGGATCTGGCGTTGCCACATTGACATTACCAATCCGGATAAAAAATTATGGGATTTTCTAAAAAAGTTTATCCTGAAATATGACCAGGCTATAGTGTCTCATAAGAATTATAAAAAAGATGATATCTTTGTGAAGCAGAATATCATTCCACCGGTAATTGATCCATTGACTCCTAAAAACATGGATCTGTCTGGCGAAATTATAAAAAAGTATCTGAATAAATTTAAAATCCCGACGGATAAACCTATTATTACCCAGATTTCACGGTTTGATAAATGGAAAGACCCCGAGGGAGTTATCCGGGTTTTTAAAAAGGTCAAAAAACAGATCGATTGTCGCCTGGTTTTATGTGGAGGGATGGCATCCGATGACCCCGAAGGTGTGATAATATACCAGAAAGTCCTTCGCTCCGCTAACCATTTGATTGAGTCCGGCGATGTTATTCTGATTACCTCAGAAAATAATATTCTCGTAAATTCCCTGCAACGTTTCTCAGATGTCATTATTCAGAAATCCATTCGGGAAGGATTTGGACTGGTTGTTGCCGAAGCGCTTTGGAAACAGACCGCAGTGGTTGCTTCGAATGTCGGAGGCATTCCACTTCAGGTCATCGACGGTGAAACCGGTTTTCTTTGTGAACCCAACGATGAAGAGGGCTTTGCCGAACGGATTATACAGCTCATGAAGGATAAAAAGCTGGCCGAGAAATTGGGATATAATGCAAAAGAGCATGTTCGGGAAAATTTTCTCATCACACGCCTGCTAAGTAATTACCTGGATTTGATTCGATCCGTCCTGGATTAAAAATTGAAATAATATCATATTATTGGTCTTGCGGAGGTTTATGCCGTCGCAAGGCTTTTCTATATACTGTCTTTACGAACCCCGATTCATCGGGGTGAAGTGACCTGTTAAACTATTCTAAACATTAACTGCTCAATTTATTGAGCGGATTTGAACAGTGAATTAACCGACTTAAGTCGGAACAACAGGAAGTGACCATTCGGTTCCATCGAATAAATTCGATGGTAAATGTTTTCCAATTGTTGCAATGCAAAGCGTAGCGATAAAGAAAACTTTTATAAATTATTCCGTTTAGCGTTTTAAAAACTTTTCTGCCTTAGCTAGTTGCTCGGGCTTGCCGATATCCAGGAAATCCGAGGGATCATGTTCGAAGGCATGAATGGGATATTTGGCGCAGTGGGTCAGGTAGAGATCGACGATGGAGAACACATCGACAGCGGGAAGCATTTTCAGCAGTACAGGATCGATGATGTGGATGCCGCTGAAAGCGAAATCCTGAAAGTGTTTTACTTTGGATACTTTGCCACGGATTTCACCGGTTTCTTCATTCTTCCAGCCGACCATCTGACCATTATCGCCAAACAGGAGTTTGCGGGACGTATCGCGTTTGCTGACGGCAAGAGTAGCCAGCGCGCCAGATGTTGCATGTTCGACGAGCATGGACTGGATGGGAATCGTGGACAGCACATCCACATTATGCATAATGATTGGGTCTTTGCCGGCCAGCAGCGGTGCGGCTTTTTTCAGAGCGCCGCCGGTATTCAGTAGTTGTTCACGTTCGTCGGAAATATGAATTTTCAAATCTTTGTGAGGATGCGTATCCAGGTATTCAATAATCTGCACACCCAGGTGGTGGACATTGATCACGAATTCCCGAAACCCAAAGGATTTCAGCCGCCGGATGACATGATCCAGTATTGGTTTGCCTCCGATTTCTACCAGAGCTTTGGGACAGTTATCGGTGAATGGCTTCAGCCGGGTACCCAGACCGGCCGCTAAAATCATAGCTTTCATATGATTCAATACTCCGAAAAACGGGTTTATTGTTTCATTTCAAGTTCAAGGTGACGCAGGACGAGTTTGATGTCGAATTTATCCTTCAGGTGTTTCGCCAGGGCTTCGGCGCAGTAAACGGAACGGTGCTGACCACCGGTGCAACCGAAACTGACCATCAGGTTGGTAAATTTGCGTTTCAGGTATTTTTCAACGGACTGATCGACGAGGTTTGTAACGTCACGTAAGAAATCCTTGATCTCAGGCTCTTTATCGAGAAATTTAATGACTTCAGGGTCTTTGCCGTTTAAAGTGGAATATTGTTCATAGCGGCCCGGGTTGTGAATTGCCCGGCAGTCAAATACAAAACCGCCGCCGTGCCCGGTCACATCGATGGGAATACCGCGTTTATAGGAGAAACTGTTGACGGTGACGGTCAGAGTTTTCTGATTGGTGCTGATATTTTTCAGACGCCTGGATTCAATGACATTTTCCAGCGCATCCAGCAGCGCCGGAATTTTGATCGGAAATTTAACATCGGCCAGAATAGAGGAAAGGTTATTCAGAGCATAGGGAATGCTTTGCAGAAAATGTTCTTTTTTCTCGTAAAAACCCCGAAAGCCGTAGGAACCCATGGCCTGCATGATCCGGATCAGGACATAGCCGTAGAAATACTGTTTGAATTTGTCGGGATTGATATTCGCTTGTTTTGATGCCATAATAATGTAGTAACCAAGGAGCATTTTCCGAACGGCATCGGGCATATCGGCTTTAGCATCGTACAGCAGCGAAGCCAGATCGTAATGCAGTGCGCCGCGGCGTCCGCCCTGGTAATCGATAAAATAGGGTTTATCGTCTTTCAGCATGACATTCCGGGACTGGAAATCGCGATAGAGAAAATAGTCGGTATCGGTTTGCAGCAGGTAGTCGGTGAAGGTTTGGAAATCTTCTTCCAATGCCTGTTCGTCAAAGTGAATGCGGGCCAGTTTCAGGAAGTAATATTTAAAATAATTCAGGTCCCACATCATTGATTGTTTGTCAAAGCGGGGGCGTGGGTAGCAGACATCGTAATTCAGTTTTTTCCCGGCTTTAATCTGGAAATTTGGCAATTGCTCAATGACCGCTTTATACACATCGATGATCTTGCTAGTATAATTTTTTCCTTGCCGGTGCTGATTGATGAACGCAAACAAGGTCGTATTGCCCAAATCTTCAATCAGGTAACTATTCTCGGCCTCATTTTCCCGGAACAATTCGGGGACATTCAACTTCAGGGAATGAAAGTGCTTGGTGAATTCAATAAATGCCCGGTTTTCCTTTTTATCCGGGTTATAGGCGCCGATGGCGCTGTTCTGAGTACCTTTTATACGCAGGTATTCCCGGTAAGAACCAGAGGGCGGTAGCAGCTGCGTGGATACAACATTTTCCCCTGACCAGTTCTCGAATAATTGAATTAGCGCTTGTTCGGTGTGTTTTTCCATAACTCTGCGATTTTAGAGCTCATTTGCCAATTTATCAAGGGGAATTTGAATTGACATGAGCGGAAAAATGCCGTAATTTGGGGTGGTTCTTGAGAGAAAATGATTTTATCCATTCAATACAGACATTTATAAAAATAAAAACGATCATCGATTTAACCTATTTGGAATAATGCCATGCCACGAATAACAATTGATTTAAGAAGTGATACCGTCACAAAACCCAGCCAGGCCATGCGGAATTTTATCGCCCATGCCGATGTTGGTGATGATGTTTACGGTGAAGACCCAACGGTGAATTTACTGGAAGAGCGGGTTGCGGATCTGTTGGGAAAAGAGGCCGCGCTGTATGTTCCCAGCGGAACAATGTCAAACCAGATTGCCATAAAAACGCATACCCAGCCTGGTCAGGAAGTTATCTGCGAGGAGAATTGCCATATCTTCAATTATGAAGCCGGTGCTCCGGCGTTTCTGTCGCATGTGCAGTTGCGGACTTTACATGGTGACTATGGCATCCTGAACGTCAAGGATGTCGAAAATGCCATTCGGGCTGATAATCTACACTTGCCGCCCACCGGGTTGATTTGTGTTGAAAATACCCATAACCGGGCCGGCGGGACTGTCTATCCGCTGGATAACCTTTCAGAACTGGCCAACCTGGCAGCCCAGAAGGGGATTCCCCTGCATCTGGATGGTGCCCGACTGATGAATGCGGTCGTGGCGACCGGTATTCCGGCAAAAGATTGGGTTCGATACGTGGACAGTGTCAGTCTTTGTTTTTCCAAAGGTCTTGGCGCGCCGGTCGGGTCAGTATTATCGGGTCCAATGGATTTTATTCAGCGTGCCCGGAAATACCGGAAGATTTTTGGCGGCGGCATGCGGCAGGCGGGGATTTTAGCGGCTGCCTGTATATTTGCGCTGGATAATAATATCAATCGATTGAAGGAAGATCATGAGAATGCCCGACTGCTGGCAAACGAATTGAAAAATGTGCCGGGTATTTTTATTGATATGAAACAGGTACAGACGAATATGGTCATGATTTATGTTCGTCATCCCAAATATAACTCCGAGACACTGTCAGAAGCACTGCTGGCGGAAGGGCTGGCGGCCAACGCGGTGGACTCCGAGCGTATACGGGCTGTCACCCATTTGAATATAACCCGGGACCAGATTTTGGAAGCCGTGCGCATATTTTTAAAACTGATGCAGGCCAGCTGATATGAAAGTAGTGATAGTCGGAGCCGGTGAGGTTGGGTATTATCTGGCCAAACGCCTGATATCCGAAGGTCATGACGTCACAATTATCGAACAGAATATTGAACGACAGCGACGGGCGTCGGAAACCCTGGATGCGATTGTTGTTTTTGGTAATGGATCGAGTGTTCAGACCCAGATGCATGCGGAAGTCAATAACTCCGATATTCTGTTTGCCGTCACCGGAATGGATGAAGTCAATATCCTGTGTTGTTCCATCGCTAAGAAGATTGGTATCGGGAAATGTGTGGCCCGTGTTCGTAACGACGAATTTACCCGGCCCGGTGCGTTGATAACTCCTGACCGATTTGATATTGATCTTATGATTCATCCCGAGCAAACCGCAGCGAATGAAATTGTGCGCCTGGTTGAACGGTCATCAGCATCAAAAATAGTGGATTTTGAAGGCGGGAAACTCCAGATAATGGCGCTTCAGATCAAAGAAAACAGTCCAATCATTAACCAGACATTGCAGGAAGTGATGGCTACTAATCCGCAGATCGAGTTTCTGTGTCTGTGTATTATTCGCAATGATGAAACGATTATTCCCCACGGTCCGAATTATTACCGGAGCGGCGACGTTGTCTACTTCATTGCACGAAAAGAGAATATTGCAATGCTGTCCGAACTGGTTGGATATGCGGAGCGGGAACAACAGCATGTTATGATCGTTGGCGCTGGCCAGCTGGGCAGCCTGGTGGCGGCAAAATTATCGACTGAAATGAACGTTAAACTTGTGGAAATGGATATTGACCGGGCCGAAGATGTGTCCGAGAATTTAAAAGACACCTTAGTTCTACATGGAGACGGTACCGATATTGAACTGCTGGCTTCGGAGCAAATTCAGGAAATGGACTGCTTTGTGGCGGTTTCCGGTAGTGAAAAAACGAACCTGCTGTCCGGGTTGCTGGCACGTTATTTAGGTGTCAAGCGAGTTATCGTGCATTTGAACACTCACGAATATATGCCAATCATGAACCGGATCGGAATGGATGCCGTGGTCAGTAAAAATATCGCAACCGTCAATGCCATTATGAAATATATCCGGCGTGGTAACGTCATTGCCGTATCGCTATTCGAAGATATTGACGCCGAGGCCATTGAAATGGAGCCAAAACCAAACAGTGTAATTACCAGTCGCCCGCTTAAGGAGTTGAAATTGCCGGCAGATATGATCATCGGAGCGATTATCCGGGATTCTTTGGTCATTATACCTCATGGCGATACTAAAATTGATGTCGGTGATAAAGTTGTGATTTTTATGAAACCGACGATGATCATGAAAGTCGAAAAATATTTCAGTTAATTCAATCAGGAATACTCTATCGGTAATTGTTAAACCCTTTTTATAATTAATCGCTGAATCAAATTTACTTATTCCCTGTTTTTGTTTATTTTGTCAGGGTTAAACAAATTCACAGGTGTACCGTATAATGAAAACCATGCAGAAAATGAAATTAGTTGTTCTATTATTAATCGCGGGGACTGTTGCATTCGGACAGTTTGTGTTTGAGCGGGAAGTCAGACCGATACCCGTCCCAAGATCAGCCCAGTTCAGTTCGCTGACGGTTTCACAGTTCGGCGATATCTATTTACTGGAAACCAAAGGCCAGGAGATTTATCGGCTGAATTCGAAAGGCGAGGTACAATCTGTTAACGGTGGATTCGGCTGGGAAGAAGGCCGATTCGATACACCCTTGGATATTAATATTTCATCCGGGCTGGATTTGCTGGTAGCGGATTACAACAATCACCGGATTGTCCGATTTGACCGGGAATTGAATTATCTCACAACTTACCCTACCCCGAACAGCGATTTTGAACTTTCATATCCCCGCTCGGTTGTGCTGACGAACTTAGGTGAAATCTTTATCCTGTCCGACGAAAATGACGAGATCATCCGATTGAACCTGAACCGGAATAATATCACGACCTTTGCCGGAATTGTGTATGATAATTATGCTCTTTCTGATCCAATACTGATCCGCATGAATGAGGCCGGGATATTGAATGTTTTGGAAGCCAGTGGTCGGATTTTGCAATTCGATCGTTTTGGTACACCAATTGGGCGCTTGAAAGTCCCGGCAGAATCCAAAATTATGGCGATGATTCCTGTGGGTAACGATATTGTTGTGTCATTGCGGAAAGAACCAGTTTTAATGACGTATTCATCTGTTCAAAAACAATGGTCAAAACTTTCTATTGAGGGCCTGCCTAAATCGACTTATTATATATCCTTGTCATATCGTAATAATCAACTATATCTTCTGTCATCAGATGGCCGCATTTTAATCTGCAGCCAGTTGTTCCGCAGTGAGAAAAAATAACACAGGAACGGTTCTATTCGAAGTTTAAGGATTCAGGGATTTCCGTTTGTTTTTCTGACCGTATGTTGGCTGGTAATGCCAATATTGTCTCTAGCCAACTGGCAGGCGGATACGCTGATAATAGCGCCGGGCGATTCCCTGATTCAACTTTCAAAAACAGCTATTTTTCCCGAGACTCTGATCCTTATTTCAAATAATCATGACAGCATTTCCGCCGATAACATTCAGGTAGACGCGATGAATGGCGTGATTCATGGAACGATCGGGAATACCGATACACTGACGGTTTTTGCCCATTATGAATACATTAACCTGAAACTACCGCGCCGGCAAATTCTGAATCCACCACCCCGAATGTACATTTCACCTACTTCGGAATCAAATACAGCGACAGCAGCAGTCAATACCCGGAAATCGGCTCAGATCGGGGATTATGACTTTCTGAAATCCGGGACGATTTACCGGGGAGTATCGCTTCAATCAAACAGTGGCATGTCATTGCAGTCGGGGTTGAACCTGGAATTGCAGGGAAATATCAGTGAGGATATTACGATTGTTGGCACATTATCAGACCAGAATATTCCGATTCAACCCGAAGGCAACACTCAGACTATTGAGGAAATCGATAAAGTGTTCATCCAGGTCCAGATGCCCCATGAGGCCATCACCTTTGGAGATTATGAATTTTCAAACCGGTCGGCGACATTGAGCAATTATCAACGGAAGCTACAGGGAGTCCTGATTGAAAGTGATCGCCCGAATTATCAAACCCAACTCAGCGGAGCGGTAACAAAAGGACAATATACCAGCAACTATTTCAACGGCGAAGAAGCCAACCAGGGGCCTTATCAATTGACCGGGAAAGAGGGCGAAACGGCGATTATTGTGCTGGCAGGTACGGAAAAGGTCTGGATCAATAGTGAGCTGATGAGACGTGGCGAAAACAGCGACTATGTTATTGATTATTCCACCGGTGAAATTACATTTACTCCCTATCGTCTGATCACATCGGACTCCCGGATTTCTGTGGATTTTCAATATTCAAACCTGGTCTATCAGAAAAATATCTGGATTGCCATGAACACTACGGCATTGGCAGACGGCAAACTGAAATTGACCGCCGGAATGATCAGTGAGACCGATGACAAAGACAATCCAATTGAACTGACGTTAAGTGATACGGATATCACTTACCTGAAACAGTTGGGCGATAATGTCGATGACGCTTTTCAGAGCACAATCATCGAAGACAGTGCAGGGGTTTATTCCTTTGGCTCGATTGATTCAATCCTGGTTTTCATAGGAATCGGTGGGACTCATTCGGCATCATTTTATAATGTGGGTGAAAAGGGAGCATATCGGAAAATTTATACCGCTGATTCCTATCACTTTGAGTACGTCGATAAGACTGATCCCGCTACACCGGCAACGGATATCGAAGAGGCGGTTTATCTGCCAGTGAAGCCGCTAAAGCTGCCAACATCGCAGCGCCTGTACCATTTCTCCGGGCAATGGCAGCCATCGAAGAATATATCCGTGACATCGGAATTGGCCGGTTCGGATATTGACCGTAATACATTTTCAAATGTTGACGATGAAAATAATCGCGACCTGGCGTTGAATATCAGCACCGCTATTGGCATTCCATTGACAGAACACAGTAAAGCCAGCGTGAAACTCAATTACCGGAAAATCGGTGAACGTTTTGAACCCATCGACCGCATTCAGGAGGTGGAGTACCGGCGAAAATGGGATTTATCTTCCGACTCGACCCAGGGTGAACAGGTGGTGGAAGCCGGCCTGAACCTTAATATGAATGAAATCATAAATATTAATCTTGATCTTGGTTCCTATAACCGTAATACCATCGATGCCAGTCGCTATAAAATCAGCAGCTCCGTGCAGTATAAATGGATAGATCGGCTGGAACTCTCCCAGGAACGCATTCAACGCAGTTTGTCTGCCGGTTCATCGGATTGGCTGCGGCAGCGGTTTTTGTTTCGATTGAATATAAAAGATGTAAAACCTTTTACCGAATTGTATACCGAAGAACGAACCGGAGGTAGTGGCAATTTCAGCAATTTTCAATTCCTGGAACAGCGCTATGGCGTGGAAGTAAACGGTTCCCGGAAGTTCTCCGGTCGGATTGAAACCTATTTCCGGGATGATA
>Ga0265595_1002283_pt1 | contig 13203 bp, 14 predicted proteins | sample saktaG_15_FD_190148 | JGI IMG/M metagenome (GOLD analysis project Ga0265595, IMG submission 190148) | Saline water microbial communities from Sakinaw Lake, British Columbia, Canada - sak_2013_06_06_50m | ecosystem: Environmental > Aquatic > Non-marine Saline and Alkaline > Saline ... | reverse complement strand
GAAGCGTTGGAAACACAACTACCGAAGCTGTTCAACACTACATTGCTTCTTCTCAACCCTGGGTTTGTTAGTTTTAACATTTTTTTACATTGATACCTCGCCCTTTAGGGCGGGGTTATTTCATTTTACAGGACTAAATCTTCTTAATTTTTTTATTATATCATAGATTTTTTCTAAAAAATAATCAATTTCTTTTTCTGTTGTGTATTTATTAATACTTATTCTAATTGAACTATTAGTCTGCAAGGGAGTTAATCCAATTGCTTTTAGAACATGACTTGACTCTAAAGAATGTGATGCACAAGCAGAACCTGTTGAAGTATAAATTCCTGCGTTTTCTAAATAACCTCCAATTGCTTCGCCTTCAACATTATTAAAACAAACATTTACATTGTTGCATAATCTTTTTTCTCCTATTGATCCGTTCAATTTTGTATTTTCAATTTTTAAAATTCCATGAATTAATTTGTCTCTTAATTGTTTCATTTTTTCAATGTCTTTTTTCTTAGAAATTTCAACAGCTTTTGCAAAACCGACAATTCCTGAAATGTTTTCTGTTCCACTTCTGAATTTTCTTTCATGCCCACCACCATGCATTAAAGGAGTAATTGAAATTCCTTCTCGAATATAAAGTGCACCAACCCCTTTTGGGCCGTGAATTTTATGAGAATTTAAGCTCATTAAACCTAAGTTCATTTTTTTGACATTTATAGGAACTTTTGTAAAACTTTGGCAAGCATCTGTATGAAACAAAACTTTTTTTTCTTTGCAAATTTTTCCAATAGATTCTAAATCTTGGATTGTTCCAATTTCGTTATTTGCGTGCATAATTGAAACTAAAAAAGTTTTTTCATTAATAGAATTTTTTAATTGTTCTAAATTTACAAAACCTTTTTCATCAACATCTAAATAAGTTACTTTTGCACCTTGAGTTTCAAGCCACTTGCATGTATTTAGAATACAATCATGTTCAATTTTAGAAACAATAAGGTGATTTTTTTTTGGATAATTTTCAAAAAATAAACCCTTCAATGCAAAGTTATTTGATTCTGTTCCCCCTGAAGTAAAAACAATTTCATGTCGTTTTGCATTAATTTCTCTTGCAATAATTCTTCGACTTTTTTCCAAAGCTTGCCTTGCTTTTTGTCCAATTTGATGAACAGATGAAGCATTTCCATATTCTTCTGAAAAATAAGGAAGCATAGCTTTCAAAACTTCTGAATCAACTTTTGTCGACGCTGCATTGTCAAAATATATTGGGTTCATTTTAGCTTTTTTAATTTTCTCACCATTTTATTTGTCTTTTCCTCATTATTAAAAAAATAAAATTTTACAGAAGAAATTAATCTTGGAGGATAAAGGCATCTAAAAACCATATAAATTCCATCCAAAGGATGCTTTGCGAATGCATAAATACTTGTTTTCAATTCCCACATAAATAAACTTTGTTTTTTCCCCAATATTTTTAATTTTTTATAATCTCGCAAATGAAATTTTTCATGTTCTAAAACAAATCTTTGAACAGGTTTAGGATTGTCTTTGTTTAGATAAATTAAATTCTCTTCCAAAACTGCAAGGCCTGAAAGAGTCCCCATTTCTTTCTTTCCAAAATGTTTTATTTTCATTTTAAGAATTCCTGCTCGTAAACTCGCAGATTACTGGCTTCCAATCGGCTCTGCTAGATTGTCCGCTGAAATTTAATTTGTTAAAAGATAGATTTTTTATTAATAAGTTTCTTAACGAAGATCCCTGAACTTGTTCTGAATTAGAGTTTTTTAATTCTGAGCAAAGCGAAGCAATTTTTATTTTCATCTTCCACAATCTCCGCACATTGCACAATTTCCCTCACAAAATGTCTTAGCATGTTTATCAATTAAATCAAGAATTGGAACCATTGTTTTTTTATTTAAGAAATAAATTCGTGATTTCCCTTTTTGTTTCACATCCACGATATTGCATTGTTTTAAAATTGCAAGAGCATGAGAAATTTTACTTTGTTCAACTTCAAGTTCTTTTGATAATTCTCCAACATTTTTTTCTTTTTTTCTTAAACTTAAAACAATTTCAACTCTAAGTGGATTTGATAAACTTCCAAAAAAGAAATGATATGTTGCATTATTCATATGAAGAATTGTTCATATAAGTTTATAAATGTTTTGTGTAGTTGGGGGTTGTTTAGCAAATTATTCAAAGTGTGCTCCCACCTGACATATGTCGTAGGTTAAAATAATAAACTAAAATCATTATAAATTTCATCAGGGGTTTTATTATTCAAACTTGTATGCGGTCTAAAATGATTATATCTCATTCTCCAAATTTCAACATCATTATTACAAAAAGGGAATTCCCTCTTGAAAGTTTGAAATAATCTTTCAACTTTTCCTTGTGTTGTAGGGCTATGGATTGCCCCACGAATATGTTCAATTCCTCTCTTTTTACATTTCCTATCAAATTTTGAGTGCTTACTTTTTAATCCATATGCAGAACCATTATCACTCAAAATTTGTTTTGGTTTCCCATATCTTTTAATTAAATCATCAATTAAATTTATTACAATATCTGTTGTAACTCTATTGACTGGAATAAAGGCTAAACTTTTTCTTGAACAATCATCAATAACTGAAATAACGTATTTATCCTCGACCTTTTGATCACTATGGTCAATTTGCCAAAGCGAATTTGGATGTTTTCTTTGCCAACGAATATATTTTATTCTCTTCTTTTTCCTTTTTGTAGGTTCTGTTAATTTATATTTATTTAAAATTTTATTAATTGATTTATGAGATAAATTTGGAAAATAAATTTGCAATTTATTTTCTCCAAATCCCGTTTTATTTCTTAAACTAATCACCTCTTTTTCAAGCTCAGAAGTTATTTTTCGATAGATTATTTTAGGTCTTTTTGATTTATCTTTTAGATTCCAATCACTTTTTTTTAATCGTTCATCCCATTTTTGCAAAGTTCTATTATGAACTTCATAAAAATATTTTGTTAGGATTATTTTTCTACATTGATTATATGAATGACCTTTTATTCTTAGTTTGAAAAATTCTTTTCTTATGTCTTCTTTTTTTATTAAATTAGTTCAATTTTACACACGAACTAATTTTCGGTTCCTTACGACATATGTCTCTTCTGAGCACAGCAAATTATTCAAAGAAATCTTTATATAACCTCTTTACTTTGGAATAATCAATATGAAAAAGGGAATAGGGATATTAGTATTTTTAATGGTTGTTGTTTTTATTCTTCCTCCTTTTGTATTAACCCAAAAGGAAGATTACAATTCGCAATCAGAAAGTATTTCTGAGGGAATTTTAACTTCTGAAAAAGAGATGGTTTCTATAGGTAATATCTCTGACTGTAATAGCTATCTCGCAGAATGTCAAGGAGGTAGACAAGAAGCTTGTTTGAAGTATGACTTCAATTGTAATCCTACTTTTAACCCTCCAGAAGAAAACTTTGAAATTAAGGAAGAAGGAGTAATTTTTGATGGAGAGGAGATAAATTCAAAACCTGCAGAGATATTGAATGATGCAGAGAAAGAGTTTGGTCAAATAGATAATCTTAGATTAATAAAAGAAAAAGGAAAGGTTCAGTTTAAGGCAAACTCCCAACGGGAGGGAAAGATTCTTAATCTTTTCCCAATAAGTTACAAGGTAACATATATTTATGATAAAGAGGGGAATTATATTAGAGAAGAAACTTCCTGGTGGGATTTTCTGGTTGTTGAAATACCTCGAGAAGTTATTAATAATTTTGAGGTCAGTGATGAAGAAATATTTTTAGATGATATTGAAATTGAAGGACACCGAACCAACCGGTGTAACCGAATTTTATTTAATGGAAATCCAAAACAAAAATTAAATTTTGTGTTTATATCTGATGGTTTTAATACAAAAATAGAATTCCTTAACAGAGTTGAAGAATTTATAAGTTTGAACAATTTAAGTGACAATCTTTCATTCTTGAATTATTATCCCTTAAGCCAATTCAAGGATTTTTATAACATTTACACTTTTTATGATCCCTCAATCGATTGGGGCTGTGACTCCGGGGTTAGTATAAACTCTAACGCTTTATGTGCTAATAAATTAACTATTTTAGATAAAGTTGCAGAATACTGTAACTGGGGATTAGAATCTGATTATCTCATAATTTTATCAAATAAAAACTATCGTTCATGGGCAGATTCCTTTGGATCAGAAGATCTTGAGAAAGTTAAGCATCTCGGAATTTCTGTATTATCTGGAGAAATATTAGATGTGAAAAAGATGTTTTTGCATGAGTTAGGTCATTCATTAGGGGAACTAAGTGACGAATATGTTGAGATTAAAAAAGACCAATACAAACCAATAGCAGGGATAGGTGCAAAAAATATTGATCCTGAAGGTTGTCCTTCTTGGTGTTCTGGAACTTTAAATGTAAATAATATGTTTTTTGAATCTTATGAAGATTATGTTGATTGCACAGTCAATCTTAATATAAACAATCCTGAAGATGATTCAGAGTTTTTGGCTTGTTTTAATGCCCCATTCTATCCAACTGCTATGAACAATTGTTTAAACCAAGTCAGGATAGTTAATGACATTACAATTACACAATGTTATGAAAGTTTATACAATTCGAGTGTTCCACAACAGGTGTGGGACATGTGCTCTAATGAAAATGGAAGATTTTTATGTCAAAACCAACCAAATATAGATTTGGGAATAAATTGTTTGCAAGGAACTGGATGTTATTGGCCAGCAGGTGGTATGAATGGGTTTAGATCCTTAAGTAATTCTCTTATGAGAAATCATCTAAAAAGTCAAAATCTTGGTCCATATAACGAACAAGTTGTAATAGAAAACATAAATCGAAAAATTCAAGAACGACAGCTACCAATTAATCAGATTGAACTTAATATTTTGGAATTTTCTAATTTTTCTTTTCCCTCCTGGTGGGCAAATTTTAACCTTGAGGGTCGCTATTTGAGAAAACCATTTAAAGTTATTTTTAAGGTAGTAAATCAAGATAATGATACAGTAATAATAAGTAATAATTATCGGAACTATGTTACAGCATCCTCTGTCGGGTTAATTTTTAAAAATTTGGAGACTAAAAATTTAGAGTTATATTTCACCTACGATCTTGATGAGAAAAACGGACAAACGCAAATAAATCCTGGTAATTATCAAGATATAACCTTTATTGTAAAATATGATGGTGTGGGGGTCAATAAGACCTATAGATTTTATTTATATAATCTTACATTTGAAGAGATATAAATATTTTTTTGTATCCTTAAAAGAATGGGAAGGTTTGTTTTACTTCTCACAATTCTTCAAAATACATTTTTCAACATCTTTGTCTTTAATCTTTTTCAAGTTCTTTTGAAAATTAGTTGTAAATTTAACAATTTCATCTGCAAGCTTTTTCTTAACTTCTCCACTTAATAATTTCCCTTTTCTGTAGTCTTCAAACAATTTTTCTCCTTTCTTTTTGTCTAAAAAAAGTTTGTCTAAATATTGACAAGCAATATCAATTTTAGGGTTGCCTCCAAGTTTTCTATGTTCTTCAATTCCTTTTTGCCCTCCACTAAATGCCCTCCCTATTTTTTTACGAATTGATTTTTCGTCTTCTTTTAAGGAAATATGGTTATTTTTTGATTTTGACATTTTTTCATTATCAATCCCAGGCATAAATTGTAAGTGAAGGATAGCTGGTTTTTCATAACCCATTCTTGCTGCAACATCTCTCCCTATTCGGATATGGCAATCTTCATCAGGTCCGATTGGAACCAATACATTTTTTATTCCAAGTTCTTGCGGAAATAAAATATGTGCTGATTGCACAGCAGGATAAAAGTGCATTCCAATATTATTTTCATTAACATAACCATGAGAAGATTTTATTTCAGACATTGTAATTCTTTTTGAAAGTTTAAATGCAAGATTGTAAATATTGGTGTAAATTTGGTCAATAATAAAATAAGTTTTTTTTGGGTTAAACCCATAAGCTAAAAGTTCTTTTGCAAGTTGTCGAGAATTTTCCAAAGCCTGTTTTTGAGTTTCAACTTTTCCATTAACATAACTTTCATCATCTGAAATAGGAATAAAAACAGGAATTTTATATTTTTTTTGAAAAAATAAATTTGTATCAAAAACAGGTTTATGTCCAAGATGAATTGTTCCTGAAGCATTGACCCCTGAAACAATTGCACACTTCTCGCCTTTTTTCAATGCTACAAAAAATTTGTCAAAATCTCTGTGCGAATAAACAAGTCCTTTTTCAAATGTGTAAAAATCCGGCACATCTTTTAACTCAGACGCCCGACTAGCTCCAAATGTTTTCACAAGTTTTTCATTATCTTCTAAAAGTTTTGATGTCATGAATATTAATAGAAAAATTAGTTTATATAATTTGTTTTTATGATTTGGCGAAAATGTTAAATATGCTGAATTGTTTGGGAAGAGATGGAAAAAGAGAGAGCAAGAGAAGAAGTTAGGAAATTGGTTGAGAAGTTTGAATCTTATTCTAAAAGCAAACTTGATTCTATGCCTGAAGAAGATATTAAGTTTCAATTTATTGAACCTTTGTTTAATTTTTTAGGTTGGAAAAGAGAAGAAATTTCTAAAGAAACAAGAGTTCTAAAGGGAAGAGCAGATTATATTTTAAAAATAGGAAACCAAGACAAATTAGTGGTTGAAGCAAAAAAAACAAGTGTTAGTTTATCTGAAGAAGAAGGAAGACAAGCTGTTTCTTATGCTTATCATAAAAATATTAAATTTTCTGTTTTAACTAATTTTAAATATATTCGTGTTTATCACGCTTTGTCTAATATAAAAAATATTGATAAAAATTTATTAAAAAAAGACAGAGCATATTTTATTCTTGAAGCAAAAGAATTTATTGAAAAATTTGATTTACTTTGGCTTTTGTCTAAAGAAAGTTTTGAAAATGAAGAAATAAATAAACTTCTTAAAAATGTAGATAAGAAATTAAATAAACCAATTGATGAATCTATTTTATCTGATTTATTACAATATCGAGAATGGTTGTCTAAAGATTTGAAAAGTAAAAGAATGCAATTAGAAAATTCGCATATAGATGAGATTGTTCAGATTTTAATTGATAGATTAATTTTCATGCGAAGTGTAGAAGATAGGGGTTTAGAAGCACAAGATTTTTTATTAAAAATTATTAAAGATGTTGAAAAAGGCCTTACTGATATGAACCTTTGGGCAGTTTTAAAATCTCAATTTAAAAGATTTGATTTAACTTATAATTCCAAATTATTTGCAGAAGGAGTTTTAGAAAAAGAAGGTTTTTTTGATAATAATATTCTTGCAAAAGTTATAAGAGGTTTATATTATGGAACACAACATCAACAAGAAAGATATATGTTTGATGAAATTCCTGTTGATTTACTTGGAAGTATTTATGAACAATATTTAGGTGTTGTGTTAAGAGGAACAGAAAAAAGAGTTAAGTTGGATTTGGAAAGCGGGAAGAGGAAGAAGATGGGGATTTATTATACCCCCTCTTATATTGTTGATTATATTGTTAAAAATACAATTGGAGAATATTGTAAAGAAAAATCTTTAGATGAAGTTTTGAATGTTAAGGTGGTTGACCCTGCGTGTGGTTCTGGGAGTTTTTTGATTAGGGCATTTCAGGAATTAATTAATATTGTTGAAGAGAAATTAAAAAAGGGCGAGAAATCAGAAAAATATAAACACACTTTTCAGGAATGGAAAGATAAATTAAGTTTAGGAGAAAAAGCAACAATTCTAACAAATTGTATTTATGGTGTTGATTTAGACGAGAAAGCTGTTGAACTTGCACAACTTAATTTATTGTTAAAGATTTTGGAAGAAGAAACAAGAGAAACGCGGAAAAAGATTTTGCCGAATATGAAAGACAATATTAAGAATGGAAATAGTTTGATTTCTGACTCAAGTTACGACAAAGCATTTAACTGGAACGCCCAATTTTCAGATGTTTTCCGAGACGGCGGGTTTGATGTTGTCGTCGGGAATCCGCCTTATGTTAATAATAGAAACTTGCCTCCCGAACAGAAAAAATTCTTTGAAAAAAATTATAAAACATCTTATCAACAATATGACTTATATGTTTTATTTTATGAGAAATCTTTAGAGATAATAAAACAAGAAGGTTATTTAGGATTTATTGCCCCTAATAAATTTACAATTACTAAATACGGGGAACCCCTTAGAAAATTAATTTTATTAAATGAATTAAAAAGCATAGTAGATGTCTCACAATTAAATGTATTTAACGATGCTTCTACTTATCCTTATGTTATTATAATTAGAAAAAACAAGCCGACTAATAATATCGTTAATGTAGTTTTTCCAAAAACATCAAATTTAATAGAAGCACCCAATAAAAAAATAGAACAAATTTCATTTGATTATAAAATAGGGTTTAATATCAATCAAAATTCATATGAAGCTGAAATTTTAAGTAAAATTTCAGGAGAAAATTTAATAAAAATATATAGGGCAAAGCCCACAAGTAAATCAATAAATGATAAAGAAGATTCGTTTGCATTAACTAATAGGGAAATTGAGCGTTATAATATTCTTAATTCTCAAAAAAAGATAAATTCCAAAAAAGAGTGGAAATTAGATTTGCCAGCAATTTTAATGAAAAAAATATGTTTTTATCCTACTGCTACTTTAATAGAATCAGAAAATTTTATTCCTGTTAATACTATCTATGTTATTCATGCTTTGGAAAAGAAAATTCCTTTGAAATACATTTTAGCAATTTTAAATTCTAAATTAATTGGTTGGTATTCAAGACTCAAATATGGTAATACTGCTATGAGGGGGGGATTTATAGAATTAAGAACTTTTGAGATAAAAGAAATACCAATAAAACTCCCAAATAAAACACAAGAGCAAAAAATTGTCGGGCTTGTTGAACAAATGCTTGAACTTCAAAAGAAAATTCATAACGGAGGAGTTTCAGGAAATGAAAAGACGCAACTTGAACAGCAGATTAAAAATGTTGATTATGAGATTGATGAAGAAATTTATAAGTTGTATGGAATTAATGAAGAAGAAAAGAAAGTTATTGAGGAGGCGTTGGGATGAGTAAATCTATTCAAATATCAATGAAATGTAATTTGGGAGAATCTTTAAAACCTGGTTTTTCTGGAATAAATATGGGGAAGTATACTTTTTCCCCCTTGCCTTCTGAATCAATAGGTGATTTTAAATCAGAATTGCTTTTAAATTTTGAAGATAAATGGAAAGAAGATCAGCAAGGGTTAAATCCGAAAAAAGAGGGGGAAATTATTTTATCTTGGTTATCAATGATTTTAAGACAAAAATTAAAAGTAAATTCTTCTAGATTAAATAATGTCCAAATTCTTAATACAAAAAAAGAAATAATCTCTTTTGAATCTCCAATAGACTTTCCAGAAAATATATTAGATTTATACAATAAATTTAAATCTCTTTCACAAGAAAATCTAAGAAAATTTGTAAGAGCATGCGAATGTTATCAAGAATCTTTATTAGTTTCAACAAATAATCCAACTATTAGTTTTTTTCTTTTTGTTGTTTGTATAGAGTGTTTATCTAATAAAAATCTTGATTTTTATCAATACTTAATAAAAAAGATAAAAGACCAAAATAAAGAGGGTCTTTCAAAAAAAGAAATTGAGGAGATAAATAAGGAGTTTGTAACTGAATATGGGATTAAAAATAATTTTATTGAATTTATTTTATCCAATTTTGATGATTGGGAAAAAGAGGGTTTTTCGCTTGATGAATTTAAAAAATTTCTTTCTTCAATTTATGAAATTAGATGTACTTTTACTCATGAAGGAACAAATCTTAATAATTATGTGAAATTAATTAGTAAGTTAAAATCTAAAAGTGTTTTCATAAATATTAAGAATAGGGATTTAGAATTTGCGGGGTTAGATTATCTTAGTAAAATGATTAGAAAGGTATTGATAAGTTTTTTAGAAAAACAAGAAGTCTCTGATAATGATAATCTTCCTGAATTTGCTTTGGCAGATAATATAGTAAATTTAATTCTTAACGAACCCAACCAGTCAATAAAAAAAGGAAGTTTTGTTATGGGTAACCAAATTAAACATAGAAAATAATTTAAAATGAAAAAAGATGAAAACGAATTTTGGGGTGAAGGAAGTTTTATTGAGTCTATTAGCTCTGATGAAGTTGAAAAGAAATTGAAAACTTTACATAAAGAAAGAGATTTAAATTTTAATTGTAAAAAGTGCAAGAAAAAAATATCTTCTCATAATAAAGATTGGCATGATTGTATGTGTGATGATTGTTTTAATAAAACATATTTTAAAGAAGGTGATTGAAAAAACTCTGAAATAATCAACCCACAAATTATTTAAACTCTAAAAACATCATAATATTACAAATTCCTTCGGGATGCCCTCTGCTCGAAAGAGTAGAGTGAACAATTATAAAAATAGAATTTCTTTTATTTTGCTTTTAATTTTAGTGAAATCTTCTTTATTTATGAATCCTACTTTTCTTGATAATCTTGTTGCATCAATAGAACGAGTTTGACTCAATAATGCAACACTTGTTTTTCCTGTATTCCCATCAAAAGCGTAATAATATTTTCCTCTTTTTTCTGTTTTTGAAAGTGGAACAACATAACAAAATCTTCTATTAAAAACTTTCAAAATTAAAACAGGTCGAGTGAAGTCATTTCCTTTTCCATCTTCTTCAAATCCAATATTTTCTCCAATGTTACAAATCTACACATCTCTTTCTTTAAATCCAATTGGATAAGATTCATTGTTATTTATTCTTGTTTTGATAGGCATCCAAATTTGGTAATCTTTTTCCATTTTTTCAAAAATGGGCACGGAGATTGGAAACAAGTTCCTGCACTCCGACCCACTCGCTTCGCTCATGGGCGCGGAGAGAATCGAACTCCCTTCTCGCGGGCTGGAGCCACGTATAATACCAGTATACTACGCACCCATATTTTTATAAGAAAAACTAAGTTTTTATTATTTCTCTTTTTGAATAAATCTGTTTTTTATTACCCCAAAAATCCCAAAACAAATTAAGTTCTTTATAACCTTTCCCAATTGTAACTTCAGTTGTGCAATTACTACAAAATCCTGTTTTATAAGAAGGTCTTTCTCCTGCTCATTCTTGAATTTCTAAATAGATAATTAATTTATGCTCGCAATTTTCAGGGTCAACATTTTCTCCACGTGTCATAATTTTTGTAATTCTAAAGGAGTATTTAAATTTATCTTAACTTTTTCATCTCTTCAATTTCTTCAAAAGAAATAGCACAACCTTTGAATTTCATTGCATAAAGCAGAGCATCTAAAACATTGGGTCCTTTTAATTTTGATAAACCTTTTTTATATAAAACATAAACAAGTTCTGTAGAACGAATTACCTTAAATCCCTTGAAAATTTCATAATTACTTGATTTAATTTTTATTGAAGATTGTATTTTTCTTTGTAGAAGTTTTGTAAGGTTCTCTGGTTTTTCTAAAAGAACACGAATTGTTCTTTCATCAATTGCAAGCACATTTGAAACCTTTTTCTCATTTAATAAAACACTTAACCCAAGGCACGAACTTTCGCCAAGACCAAGAATTTTAACTTCTTTATCTTTTGTATAAAATAAACTATTTGCAACCTGTATAAATTCGTTTGTTTTTTTTGTAACATCAAAATCTTTTATTCCAATTGAAGCAGGAAGTTCAAGAACATTTTCTTCAAGAAGTTGATTTAATTTTAGAGCTTCAAGTTCAAATCGTTTTATTGTAATTGGTTTGTCAATAATCTCTTGTTTAACTTCTTGTGTTATTAGAAATTTTCCATCAAAGACCTTTTTCAAACTCCGCAATTCTTCAAACATTCCATTCATTGCAAAACTTATCAAGGTTCCTGAATCAAATATTATTGCTTTATGTGAAGTGTTCGGTTCAATGTTAAAAGGACGACGAGCATCCAATGAAATTGGTTTTTCCTTAATTTTGTTTTCTTGAGTATTCATTTTTTCTTAAGAAGATAATGAAAATTATATTTTTTAAAAAAATCTTCATCCTTTTTATTTAATTTATTATAAATAACAGAAATTCCTTTAAGTTCTGCACCAGTTTTTTCAATTAATCTTACAATGGCTTTTCCACTTTCTCCTGTTTCAAAAATATCATCTACTAAAAGAATTTTTTCTCCTTTTTTAATGGCATTTTTATTAATTCCCAAAACCTTTTTAGTTTTTGAATAATCTTTATATGGTTCTGAAATATCTTCTTTTAATAACCTCTCTTTTTTTAAAAGTGCAATAAAAGGCAATTTTAATTTATATGCAATTACAGGAGCATAAAATAATCCTTTAACTTCTGGAGAAATAACTTTTGTTATTCCTTTATTTAAAAAGGGTTTAATCATTTCATTTATGATTTGGGAATATAATTTTTGATGAGAAGTCATTAAATATACACTTTCTTTTTTTATTCTCTCTTTTAGTTGCTTTTCAAAATTCTCTCTTTTTGTTTTTTTGCCCAATTTCATTTTAATTTATTAGGAAGATGATTAAAATCATTCCATTTTTCCAATCTCCAGTTTTTATATTCTTCTGCATAAAAAATTTCACTTATTCCTGTTTCATGTTGAATAAATGGAAGTATCTTTTGATGATTAATATTAAACAAGATTGAGAATATAATTCTGTTTGTAAATCCATGCGCAATTATTAAAATTGTTTTTTCCGAATTAGGATTTTTTGTTATTTTTTCCAAGAATTTTTTTAAATCATTAAAATGTTTTTTTTCTTCTCCTTCAAAATATTTTTGGTCTTTTCTCATAGTTTTTGTTCTAAATTCATTTAAGGATTTCTCTACTTTTGATTTGAGTATAATTTTTCTTGAAACAATTTCTGAAGTTTGTTTTGCTCTATTCAAATCACTGCAGTAAATTTCATCAAATTTTATTTTCTTTAATTTTTTCCCGAGAAGTTTTGCTTGGCTAATTCCTTTTTTTGTTAAATTTGCATCTTCTCCTTCGTGTTCTTTTTCAGCATGTCTTACTAAGTAAATTTTCATCTTACCCAAAAATCTCCATTGCAATTTTAATTCTATCTTTAACTCCAATTGTTTTGCTTTCAGCAACATCTGAAATTCCTGTTTTTCCCGAATATTCTGCAAGTTCATACATTGAAATT